>ERZ839767.1866-NODE-1866-length-29924-cov-13.663765_pt1 | contig 29924 bp, 37 predicted proteins | sample MGYA00519879_ERZ839767 | MGnify/ENA primary metagenome ERZ839767 (study PRJEB31850, sample SAMEA3708852) | human gut metagenome | biome: human gut; feature: human-associated habitat; material: faeces | place: China | collected 2014 ... | reverse complement strand
ATGCCTTCGATGTGCTGATGCAGATTTATACCTCCGCTGGTTGGGATCAGCGCGAGGCGGCGCAGAGCATCCTCAAGAACAATCTTTACGGTCTCGACATTGATGACCGTGCGGCGCAGCTTGCCTATTTTGCGGTCATGATGAAAGCGCGGCAGTATGACCGCCGCTTGCTCACGCGCGGGATTCAGCCGAATATCCATTCGATTATTGAAAGCAACGCACTTGGCGGTGCGTATAAGCTGGCAATGGGAGATTTTCTGCTGTCAAAAGAACATCAGGAAACGCTGAACTATCTTCTGGATGCGTTTATTGACGCGAAAGAGTATGGTTCAATTCTCTGCTTAGAGAAGCGCGATTACGCTGGCCTCCTGCGAGCATGGAACTTGACAGCTTCGCAAACAACTGAAAATCTCAACTTAACACTTTGGTTCGCGGCAGTAGAACATGAGATTCCGAAACTCATAGAGCAAGCTATTATTCTGACGCAAGGTTATGATGTGGTGGTGACGAATCCGCCGTATATGGCAGTCAGCAACGCCGGAGCAAAAGTCAACGACTATGTAAAAAAGAACTTCCCGGACAGCAAATCAGATATGTTTGCCGTGTTCATTGAACGCTGTGGGCAGATGACGAAGAAGAACGGCTATCAGGCGATGATCACGCAGCACGCTTGGATGTTCCTGTCCAGCTTTGAGAAACTGCGTACAAAGCTGCTGGCAGTCGATATTGTCAATATGGCACACCTCGGCGCAAGGGCGTTTGAAGAGATCGGCGGCGAAGTGGTACAGACCACATCGTTTGTCGTTCGCAAGAGCCACATTGCGGACTACAAGGGCGAATATTGCCGCCTAATTGAGCCGACCTCTCAGCAAGGGAAAGAGGATATGTTCCTCGCTGGTAAGAATCGCTATGCGGCAGATCAGTCCAACTTCTCTAAAATCCCCGGTTCTCCGGTGGCGTATTGGGTGAGTAAAAACTTTATCAAATGCTTTGACGCTAAAAGAGTATCATTCTATGGGAATGCGTTGGAAGGCATTAAAACAAGTGACAATGATAGGTTTTTACGACTTTGGTTTGAACCAAATTTCACATCCGTTTCTTTGCTTCCACATTCTCCAACTGACTCAATTAAATGGGTTTTTACAACTAAAGGTGGAGAGTTCAGAAAATGGTACGGAAATATTGAGTATGTAATGTATTGGGCAAATAACGGCAGAGAAATCCGCGCATTTTCCGGTTCATCATTCTATCAAGAGAGCAATTTTCATCGGGCAGCAACGACCTGGACTTATTTAACGTCAGGCAAAATATCTTTCCGCCTTCTCGGTGATGGATTTTTCTATAACAACAAAGGACCAGCCGTATTCTGTGACTCCGAAAACATTGCAATTCTTTTGACAGGCTTGCTCAACACAAATGTTGCAAACTATATTCAGCGTTTTATCAATCCAACACTAACAATTTTGCCGGGAAACATTAGAAACATCCCGTGCATACTTCCGGCTAATGCTAAGAAACGTATTTCACAAGCTGTTGCTGATTGTGTTGATATAAGCAGGACAGACTGGAATGCCTATGAAATTTCATGGGATTTCAAGCGGAATCCGTTGGTGTGAACCCCTCAGTCACCTGCGGTGACAGCTCCCCTTTCAGGGGAGCCTAATATGCGCCCCGCCCCAGCCACCCATGGAAGACACACCCCGCCTCAGCCTCCCCTGAAAGGGGAGGGGGACCGCGGAGCGGTGGAGGGGTCACTCTGAAAGGGGAGGGGGACCGCGGAGCGGTGGAGGGGTCACCCTGAAAGGGGAGGGGGACCACGAAGTGGTGGAGGGGTTCAACAAGCAAGAAAGGAGGCTTTTGCTGCGCAAAAGCAATAGTTATAATGATGGATGAAAAGATAAAACACGGAGAAACCGATGATAAAAACGCAGTGATCGACCAAAAGTTGCGGCAGTTCTTTGACGGAAAGATTGTCCGCAAAGACCTGACGAAGAAGATCAAGGAAGGCGCGAATGTGCCGGTCTACGTCCTTGAGTTTTTGCTTGGTCAGTATTGCAGTTCGGATGATCCTGAAGTCATTGAAACCGGCGTGGAGAATGTCAAGCGCATCTTGGCGGACAACTATGTCCGTCCGGACGAGGCGCAGAAGATCCTCTCCATGCTTCGTCAGCGCGGGATGCACACGGTCATTGACAAGATCACCGTCAATCTGAATATGAAAAAAGATACCTATGAGGCGGAGTTCTCTAACCTTGGTATCAAGAATATCCCTATTTCAGAGGACTATCCCGCAAAGTTTGACCGACTGCTCTGCGGCGGTATCTGGTGCATTGTGCAGCTCGAATATGAGTTTCTGGAAGAAGAGAAAAGTGCTTCTCCCATCCACATCCGCAAGCTGACACCGATCCAGATGCCCCATGTGGACATTGAGGAATTGAAGGAAGGCAGAAAGAACTTCACCGAAGAAGAGTGGCTTGAGATCATGCTGCGCTCCTGCGGTTATGAGCCGGATAAGCTGAATGACCGCGAACGCTGGCTGCTGCTTGCCCGTATGCTGCCGCTTGTTGAGAACAACTTCAACCTCTGTGAGTTAGGTCCGCGAAGCACCGGCAAATCCCATATCTACAAAGAAATCTCCCCGAACAGCATCCTTGTTTCCGGCGGTCAGACTACGGTTGCGAACCTGTTCTACAACATGGGCAGAAAAACGGTCGGCTTGGTCGGCTTGTGGGACTGCGTAGCGTTCGACGAGGTTGCCGGTATCAACTTTAAGGACAAAGACGGCATCCAGATCATGAAGGACTATATGGCGTCCGGTTCCTTCGCCCGTGGAAAAGAAGAAAAAGCCGCGACCGCTTCTATGGTCTTCGTCGGCAACATCAATCAGAGCGTGGATGTGCTGCTGAAAACGTCCAGCCTCTTTGACCCGTTCCCTCCCGAAATGGGAACGGACACGGCGTTCCTTGACCGTATGCACTGCTATATTCCCGGTTGGGAGATACCGAAGTTCCGCCCGGAGCATTTCACCAACGACTATGGCTTCATCACCGACTATCTGGCAGAGTTCATCCGGGAGCTTCGCAAGGAGCAGTACGGCGATGCGCTGGACAAGTATTTCCGCCTTGGCAAGAACCTCAACCAGCGCGACACCATTGCCGTCCGCAAGATGGTTGGCGGAATGATCAAGCTGCTCTATCCGGACGGGGAGTTTACGAAGGAACAGCTTGAAGAAATCCTCAAGTTTGCGCTCGAAATGCGCCGCCGCGTCAAGGAACAGCTCAAGAAACTGGGCGGCATGGAGTTTTATGACGTCAATTTCTCGTACATTGACAATGATACCTTTGAGGAACATTTCGTCTCTGTCCCGGAGCAGGGCGGCGGAAAACTCATCCCCGAAGGAATGTGCAATCCCGGTCAGGTCTATACAGTTTCGCAAGGAAAGAGCGGCATGATTGGTGTCTTCCGTCTGGAATCGCAGATGCTTCCCGGCAACGGCAAGTTTGAGCGGACGGGACTGAACTCTGACGGAAAGTGCAAGGAAGCGGCAAATACCGCATTCAACTATCTGAAAGCGAACGGCAACCGCATCAGCGGCGCGATTAGCACAACAACAAAGGACTATATCATCAACTATCAGGATTTGCAGGGCATCGGCATGACCGAGAAGCTGGCACTTCCCACGCTGATCGCGCTCTGTTCGATTGCGCTTGGAAAGCCGACCCTCAGCAGTTTGGCGGTGCTGGGCGAGATCAGCATTGCCGGAACGATGCTCAAGGTGGACGAGCTTGCAAATGCCCTTCAGGTTTGCCTCGATAGCGGTGCAAAGAAGGTGCTTCTTCCCATTACCTCTGCGGCTGACCTCGGAACAGCTCCCGCCGATCTAATCGGTTGCTTCAACCTGATTTTCTACCAAAGCGCAGAGGACGCAGTGTATAAGGCATTGGGCGTTGAGTAATACAAAAGCAAAAAGCAATTTATGTACAAAAGCAAACCCGGTCAACTCTTTTTGAGTTGCCCGGGCTTTTTTGCAGCTGATGATGCCGCAGCTCCATTAAAAAATGCGATTCCGCCGCTTAAATATTGGCATCTTACTCCCAACGAAAGAAACGAATAGCGAGGGTCGTGCTGAGTGCGGCAACTCCAAGCATGACACAAATCGACAGCGTCGCAAGGGGGACGGCACAGTAAACGGCATACATCGCCAGCTCTACGCCGAGAATGAATATAGGACTGACCGGCGTAACCCGCATCCGCTTGAGAACCTTCATCTCCCGCAAACCGGACACGGCCAACAGCAGCCCCATTAATCTGCTCGCGCAAATTGCAACTGCGCTGACAGCTCCGAAAGACTGCTCCAAGAACGTATAGTCTGCACCGTCACAGGCAGGCTTTGCACCGTAGATTATGCAGAGAATGATAAAATCATAAACGGCATGATAACGGCAAAGATAACCATATTCATATCCCGCACGCTGAGCTTCAGCTCCGTTTTCAGAAAAGTAAAAGGGCGCTTCATGCGTCCGCCTCCTCATCCGAAAGCAGCAAATAGGCATCTTCTAAGCGTTCGCAGCCGCACTGCCGCTTTGCCTGTTCCGCAGTTCCGTGAAAAACGATTGTCCCCTTTTTCAAAATGCAGATTTCATCACACAATGCTTCAACTTCATCCATAAAGTGAGAAGTCAAAAAATCGTAAGACCCTGTTCTTTCAGGCCTTCAAGCGTTTTCCACACGTTGCGGCGCGCTTTTGCGTCAAGGCCTGTGGTCAGCTCATCAAGAAAGACAATCTCCGGCCGCGGGATCAGTGTCAGTACGATAAAAAGCCGTTCCCGCATCTGCCTGTTTTGTTCCGAGTATGCATTCGATTGCGGTGCTTTTTCCGGCACCGTTTGCGCCGAGCAGACCGAACACCGTACCGGTCTTCACAGAGAGATTCAGATGATCGACCACTGTTTTCCCGGCATACGCTTTGCTCAAGCCTTCAACAAAAACAGCCTCGCTCATTTTTCGATCCTCCTGACCGCACGCAACTCTATATAGCCGCGCCGACCGCAGGGCTCAAGCTGAATGCGCGGGTTTTCGTTGTCCCAGCAACAGCCGATGACGGACGGATCATAGCTGTCCATCGCCGCCTGAACGATGCGGATTGCCTCGCAGTAATCCTCCTCACGGAATGGCTGACCTTGAAACATCAGATACTCCGCTTCCGGCAGGTGAATGGTATCAAAGCCCTCCGGAATCATTCCCGCATAATCGGTTTCAACCTCAACGCCCTGAACATAGGTGGATGTGTTTGGCTTTTTGTACTTTGGCGGCAGCCACATGGAAACCGGCTCTCCGCAGAGAGACTGCATACTCATGAGTATGCCCCAAACATCGCAGCTGACTTCTTCACAGTAGGGAAAATAGTCCTCTGCGCACTTGCCGCGCTTAATAATGCACAGACGTTCCGGCCTGCGGATCACCTGCACGAAAATTGTTTGAATGTTGGACACGTCAATGCTCTCCTTTCTCATTTCACGATATTTTGCACCGTAAGGAATGAAGAACGGGACGGGAACGGGACTTTTCATATAATCGCTTGGGTTTAGGCCGAACTCGCGGTAAAACGCACGCGTGAAAGTGTCCGCATTGTTAAACCCGGCGTTGTAGGCCGCATCGATGACCTTGCTCTCTCCGCTTCGCAGTTGCTTTGCCGCCTGAGTGAGTCGGTATTTGCGTATATACTCGGTAGGTGTCAGCCCGAGGCAGTCTCGAAAAAGCCGGTAGGCATGCCATGGAGAAAACAACGATACCCGCGCAAGATCGGATAAGCTGATTTCACCCGTGTTGTTATTTTCTATGTAATCCTGCATCCGCTGGACAGCCAATACCTGTTCCTTCATCCTCCTCAGCTCCTTACCATAAGCATTATACCGCTTCAGAAGATTGGACTCTCGACTTTCTTTGCTGTTTTTCAATTTTACAGTCTCAGCTGCCGATTTTCACCTAAGGCTTTGCTATCAACGCGCCTATATGTTTCGCGGTTATCGCTGTTAATCTCAATCAAAACAAATTTTTTTGTGTAGTAATGTCTTTTTTCGGTATACGGATATTCCTCAAGGGTGAAAACCTCCTGATATCCATGTTTCTTGTAGAATATCGGAGCTTGGAAAGAAAAAGTATCCACAAAAGCATATTTGCAGCCGCGCTGCTTGGCTTCGCTTTCCACGGTCTCCAATAACTTGCTTCCGATACCTTGCCCTCTGAGTTGTTCACTGACGAAAAGGAATTGAATGCAAAGCCAATTTCCAAATATCTCTCCTGTCAATCCTGCCAGTTTTCTGTTGTTTTCGTCTTCAAAGAACAGCCCTATCGGGATTTTTTTGATTGTTCACGATGAGCAAGATTATATTCTTTCAGCATTCCATGTATCTCATTGACATCGTGCTCGCTTACATCATCCGTTATTCTGAAATTCATATGCTTTTTCCTTCCTCGCGTAGTTTTATTAATAATTAAAATCTATGTATCCTGCCAATCAGAACCGTACATCTGTTTCTTTGCTTTAAAAAATCGGTTATGCACGAAAGCAGCAGCAACGTCGGTACTGTTTTTGAACGGATACATTTGAACGGATACATATTGGAACAGCAAGATGCTCATCGACATAAATTACTTATCATGCCAGAGTGCTAAGACCCTGCCTGTGTTATTATCCACCAAGATGTTTGCAACACCACCCGTCATATTGGATCGCAATGTTCCCTGAACAAGCCAAATACCGTTTGCCTTATCATAGAATACTTGATAGGGTTTCTGCTTTTTTATATGTTCTCCATACTTATTGATCCAAATTACTTCAACTTTTTTGAGAAGATCTTTTGGATCGGATATGAACCCTAAATTATCTTCTGACGGAAATTTATCAATATAATATTGATAATCGCCCACATCAAACGCCTTAGTTTCCGGAAGCTTGTTTTTGCCAATCACAACAAATGTCCCTGCAATGAATGCCATGAAAAGAACAAACAGAAACATAAAAAACATCTTTCTTTTAAACATTGAAACTACCTCCCCGGATGGTTGGGATCAACTTGTTCGCAATTGAGCCCGTTGTGTATGCATAGCGATACTTTCAGAGCATGTTGCCGTAGGAATCGTATGCATAAGTGTAAGTTGAGTTCGCGGAATTGTTGTCTCCGTAGTACAGATTTTCGTGCACAAGCTGATTCATGGAATCATACTCGAAGGAGAATTTTTCATCTGCATTTTCGAATGTTGAATCGCCGCGCCATATCCTGGTTATGTTGCCGTTGGCGTCATAATCATAGTTGCACTTTGCGTCCGAACCGTTGCGATAGGACTTAACGAGCGTTTATTCGGGACTGCCGGATAAACCTCCGGTGAAGCTCTTTTCGGTGCTTGCCGCACGGCGCGTGCATTAAAGAACTTTTTACACCTACCACGTATACTTTACTGTATACCAATCATTCCCGAGATCAACCTGGTCTACTATATATGACCATTCGTCAACAAGCCGGCCTTCTCCGGTTCGTTCAATCTCTTTGCAGAGCAAATAATCACTGTCCCCAAATCTTGAATAGAAGGCAAACATTACATATTCAGCGAAACTTGAAAACTGCCTATCTACGGACTGCATAAGCGGATCATCGAAAAGAGGCTGTACAAAAGTTTGGATTCCGTTGATCTCGTCCTGCGATAGTTCTTCGGATGAAAAGACTCCGAGTTCACCGATTTTTGTATAGGTTCGGTTATTGTATGAACTGTCCGCGCCTTTTACCACATAAACAACGTTTGGATTCGCCTTGAACCAGTCGGCGGCAACATCGAGTGCCTCGGTGTGAAGCTTGAAGTAGTCTTGCGCAACTCCGGCAGAATACAACCCGCGCGGCCCCGAATCCTCAAAGAGCTTTTTAAACTCAGCTATGCTAAAACACCCGCACAATTGTACCGAAACAACTGCGGCAACCATAGTGATCGCAACAATAATTATCAAATGCTTTTTTCTTTTCATAGTGACCCCCACAGTTCTTTCGTTGTTTTATAAATTGTTAACAGCAACCGTCCGTTTATTCCTGCATTTACCATCCAATCGAAAAATTCTCCGCTTGCAAAAGATGCAGGTTCCATGAAGTAATGTATACCAACCCCAAGGTTGATAAAAAAGTTGTCGTCTTTTCCGTCATAGTAATACTCACAGCCATCGTTGTCTCCATTTTCTCTTAATGCGACAAATCCAGCCGCAACAAGGAGAGTTTTTCTTGAAAATCCTAATGTTGATCCGATAAAGCCATAATTCAGGTTTCCAAGATCTGCTGCGGTCATGTTTAACCCAAATGCAGAAAAACCGGAAACGTCTTTCGCCCAATCGGGCAAATGGTATTTGTAGTCCCAGTCTCCGTATGAACGCACATGCTGATAGAATTGGATTTGTGCGTAACCCGGTATAACTGACCATTTCTTTGCTGTTACAAAATTGTCTAAAAGTAAACACAACACTTCTTTTGTACGATCCGGTAAACACTCCTGCTTAAGCGGAGCTGTGCCGCAGCCATCACTCATATTCACCGGATTATTCAGGCAATACGCATATGCGTTATGCCCGAGAACGCCCTGGCCGGTGGAGAGGAGGACATCGGAGGAAATAAACCTGCCGACTTCGGGGTTATAGTACCTGCTTTGGAGGTAGTAGAAGCCCGTCTCCTCGTCCGTCAATCGTCAGATTGCCGGTATACACATATCCACGGTAGCGGAAGGGATTATTCTTTCCGAGTGTGGACGCGAGTGAGCCCGAGGTTGACAGCAGTTTGCCCCAACTGTCAAACCTCAACAGCGATTTTAGCACTGTTGAGGTGAGCGTATTCTACAACAGTCTCTCCGGTTTTGTCAATGAGTTTCACAATGTCATTCTGAACATTGCGACATAGATCACGCTCAAATCACGATTGCAGAATATAGAATTGTGCTATCCTCACCGAATGCAATTATCCAATGTTTTGCGCACACGAACCATGCGTTTGAGTTCGGACTGAAGTACACCTTGAACTCTTTTTCTTGGCACCGTGCCCATCTGCTCATTTTCTTTGCTGCAGCAAAAGCTGTTTTGGCATCACTTACACGGTCATATGTACGTTTTTTAATATTCATTAGGTTTAAATCATGCAACATACACAGGTGTTGTGCAGATTGTTCATATAAATTCAAATTTATAGTAAATGTCCATGGAGCGGACTCGTCTTTACAATGAAGGTAAGTTTGAATTCTCAAATCAAAGCATCCGCGAAAACTGCCTTCATCCGTTTCAAACAAAACGAACACGTCACCGCAACGGTAATAACAGAGTTTTCCCCGACCCGTATCCTTTTTAAAATTCACTTTCGCTTTGCCGTTGCCGGCGTCAATATATCGAGTTCCGAAGTATTCCTTGAGAAAGTATTCGGCGGCTTTTATTGCTTTTTCTTTATCCCCATGTTCAATTTTGCCGACATTCGGAATGTTCGTGTTGAAACAATCATTAAATTCCTCAAAAATAAATTGTTCGAGTAATTTGTTCTTTTCAATATCTCCGTCAGCCCAAAAAACTGTTGCATCATTAATCACAACATTTCGCTCATCTGTTAAGTCAATCATGTAAGCATCGTCCGGTGCACCTTTCATGCAGGCAGTGAGCATTGCCAAACATATGACGATAAGTACAATCATTATATTTAGCCGCATTTCTTTTTTCATAAAAGCCTCCTTGCTTCAATTTTAAATTATTTATTGAAGTTAATCCACCAACCGCTGATAAACAAATCGCCACGTTTTTCGAGTTCAAAATACAGACTGTCCAGCGTAACTGATTTTATTGACGAGTCATTGTAAAACGTGTATGTCCCATAGCCATTGTTTATTCCGGCTATGTAATGCGCTCCTATTCAAAGTCTTCGTAAATCATAATTTAGCCCCTCGCAGTGCAATGCTGCCTTTGTTTTTAACGATTTCTTCATCGAAAACACAGTAATGCGGATTGAATGGCTCAACATCACTGTAATCGGCCAGCCCGCATTTCACAACAAAATCAACATCTTCATCATCAGCACGGATTATTCCGGCAATTTTTTCATGCCCAACAGAATAAAACCAGCATTTGTTACCCTTAAAGAAGGCTAAATCCTGTGGATTTTCCGGACAAGACCAGTCGCTTATTTTGAAAACGTGTTTCAGTACTTCCTTGGCGTCTTCATCTGTTCGATAAAAAACCACCTTATATGATGTGTTGGGGCAAATGGTCAACTCTGTTCCAGGCCAACTTGGGTTTGTGCGCCTTTTTACCTGAAACGGTTTCAAGCTCTTCATAAAGGACTTCATTTTTTTAGTGTATCCTTTATTGTAGTAATTAACATATACAAGCATGAAAAAATCAGTGTGTTTGAACGCATAATCAATAAACTGCTCATATGTTGTTCCGGAGCATCGATCACTTTTTTGATCCTCATTTTTGAAAAAAACAATACGTTCTTTATTCATTTTATTCTCCATAATACCAAATGTGGTTGGTGTGCGCCGAGCTCAAATGGTAGTGATTCAGATAACCGCACCCATATTTGTGAGCGCGATCCCACCTTGCAGAAGGATAGAATTTTACAATTCCAATTGCAGCTGCATGGTTAATGCACAATAAACTTCCGCCGGAATCAACCCAGTTTCTTGCCTCTGAATACGTCAGCGGACTTATAGCTATAATTTGACCATCAACAATTGAGGCTGACCAGTATTCTGTTTTTGGTTTTTCTCGAGGCTTTGAATCGGACTTAACCTTCGGCTTCGATGTTGTTATGTTAGTAATGGCAGAAATAATTGTTAATATCAGTGAACCGATACCAATACCAATGCCAAGACTTCCCCCTCCGGCTCCATCAAGCGGCTTTATTGCTTCAGCATACGAACCGCAGTTATCGCCCATATTCACCGGATTATTCAGGCAATACGCATATGCGTTGTGCCCAATTACGCCCTGGCCGGTGGAGAGGAGGACATCGGAGGAAATAAACCTGCCGACTTCGGGGTTATAGTACCTGCTTTGGAGGTAGTAGAAGCCGGTTTTGGCTGTTTTTTGTACCCGGAGGGAGTTTCCCTACGAGGTTGTGTTTATTCATACGGTTGCTTGCCGAAATAAGGTGCTTGCGGATATTCCTTAAATCAACTCTTCATTTATGCTTATAATTGAGCATGAAGCGTCATATTGGATGGTGATTAAATACCCATCCTTGGTATAATGCAAGGATTCTTTCGGTGTATCATTTCTGCCGGTATAAAGAAATAAATACTCACCGTTAGGATCAATCGCTCTTACCGCGTCTAACGATTGACCTTTCGCCAGTCCGTTAAAATCAGACTTTAACAGCTGCATTCTATAGGTATTACCAAGAATTTTGTTGCCCGAACTATCAAACAAGAGCACAGCAATACGCCCATCACCAAGGTATGATACTCGGTACACTCCGTTATCTTTCCGCAAGCATTCAATGGGATATTTGGTGTTTAGCTCATTCAACAAACCATTGAACTCGGCGAGTTCCGATAAGTCTGCTTCATCATAGGTTTTAGATGCCAAATCAACCAAACTTTTATCCGGCTGGGATATCTCAATGTTCAAATCAGTTCCTCCTGCGGTGCAAGAACAGATTACAAGCAGCATCATTAAAACAATTGCTGCGAAATAATATTTTGCTGACCTCATAGTACACCTCAATTTCCTAATGCATAGTAGATTATTGCGCTGTCATAGTATGGTACGCCGCATAGAGTCCAAGGAATCGTATCCGGAGTTATTCCTGCACCCCAAAGGACCGACGCCCCGCCATACCCATGTTTTTCCGCCCATTGTCCGGTATCGGTCTGCCGCATAAAATGATAGTCATAATACACCTGACCGGCAGCCAAATTATATTTATATGGTCGGGTGCCTACTCGCAATGCGATCTTAAACTCATCGTCATACACCTCCGCATCCGGACCTGAAATTTTACGAACAGTATGGCAAATTGCCTCCGCGATAGCGGAACGAATTATCTTTTCCGAGTGTGGACGCGAGTGAGCCCGAGGCTGACAGCAGTTTGCCCCAAGAATCCAACCTCAACAGCGGCTAAATCGCTGTTGAGGTGAGCGTATTCTACAACAGTCGCTCCGGTTTTGTCAATGATTTTCGCAATGTCATTCTGTGCGTTGCGGAGGTAATAGGTGTTGAACGTTGGGTCTTAACAGGAATCCACAATTACTTCCCCCCATATATCCTCAAGGGCATAACCATCGATGCGAGCATCATTAAATAATGCGCGACAGGAATCGAACCATTGAGTATTACCGGTGTTGTCGCTCAAATGAGCTTTTCCATCATCGGCATATGCGATCCAATAGCTTTTTCCACGAAAGAAAAAATGAATTTCGTTGCCGCATACAATTGCACTATGCAATACAGCTTTGTAAGTTTTCCAAGAAGAGTCATCGGGTTCGGGAATTCCAATGGAATGGATAGCTTCATTCAACAGGACACCATTACCGACATAAACCTGTTCACACAGTTTTTCTAATGAATCTCGTCGTTGGGGTAGGGCATCTGTATCAAGCAGACTGTATTGCGTGCAAAACAAGGAGCGACTTCTCTCTATTGAGTAGAACTCGGAGCCGTACTCGAACGTTAAAAGATTATGTTTTTTTAAGTACTTTTTGATTTCTTGTATGGTCATACTCTTCACTTCAGGTACCAAAGGTTGATCTGCCTGCCATGTCTTTTAAACCTCCAAGTCAGTCCATCACGAATTACATTCGTTCCGGTAAGAATTTCGCCCGCATTGCTTAAAGCACAAGCTCCTATTCCTGAGGCTACAGCATATGTGCCAACAGTTCCTACAGTAATGGCGGCACTTACAACTGCACCGGTTGCGCCGATGCTTGCCGTGACGTGCTTTGTACTATACCTATGCTTTCCTGTTATAAAAAGCAAGAAAACTAATTGCCTCTTGTATTTCTGCGCCGCATGCGTTTTCTTCATAATTTTCATCTAAGCCGGCACAGGTATACACATCTCCCAAATAATCCATTATACGTTCACACAACTGACCATCACTGTAAATCTTTGATGCCACAACAGGAAAAGATCTACGAATATTCGCTTCATGGGCACGTTGCAAATATTTATTAACAATTTCGATCGCTTTTTCTTCACTCAACATACATTACCTAACTTTAATCACTCAACTCTTTTTATCACAACATCACGATTGCTGAGCAGCTTATCCAATTCGGAGCAAAAAAGAGCATAATCATCATATGTTTGTTTTCTAATGAAATATCCTTTATCGAAAAAGCCGTTTTCCTCCAAATAATCCGAACAGGCTCCGAATTTAACCTTTTTACCGTCAACATAAGCCGTCACCTCAAGAATATCTTCCTGCCGAATTCTTTCAAGAATGCTGCCTATTGACCAATCCTCTTTCTCTTTTGAGTGCTTGGGAGCGGAATGATTTTTAACATATTCCCGTTCCTTTACAGATACAGTTATTTGCTGCACCGACACGGCTGACGCTGCGGCCGAAACAATGCAAAACACAACCGATTTCCACACTGCCGCATTTTTCACTATCCATATCGGAAATATAATTGAGCAGGAAGCAATGAGTACTGACACCCAAAATCTATTGACAGCAATGCTTGATGTGGGTTTCGTGCTCATGCAAAACAGTTTCGCAACATTCTGTGTTCTTTTCCTCCTCTTGTGTGCAGACCAAACAGAGCAACATCCTATCAGTGCAATTACAGAAAATGCTTCAACAACACCTATTCCGCGATAATTCGGGCTGTGTATAAAGGCGAATTTTGTTGAAGGAAGAACCGTTGCATCGATATTTTCTCCAACAGCTGCTCGCTGAAAAATTGTTGAAACACGCACAATCTCCCCATCCTCGAATTTCAAATCAAAAGAGCCGGAACGACGACTCGACAAATCTTTCAGAACAACAGCTTTACCATCTTTGCATTTCCCACTGAAATAATCCGGAGCATCAATCAACAGTGCCAACATAAAAAGCACCATTAATGCTCCCCAAAAATAATTGGAGATGCAGTCGTATTCACCACGTCCCTTTTTTGTGTATGTCAACGGTATGCCGCGGATTGCATTCACTATGTAGATAATTCCGCATGAAAAAATGATAATTACAGGCACGAATACAAGCGACATGATTTTCTCCCTTCAATAATTTCAGCATGAATATCTAATATGGTTCCGCCTATTCCGTTAAACAGTTCTACTGCTAAGCCTTTTTCAAATACCTTTAGACTCATTCTCCTTGCTGTGCCGTTTTTTAATTTAGTCATTCCTGATTTAAAAACCGAGCTATAACTGTTTCTACCAGCATTCAATCCCTTCAACTTAATCGTGGGTAGCTTTTCAGAAGCTCCGCATAATGCAGCCCCACAAGCAACATCCTTGAGAGTATCCAATCCAATTTCAGCCCATGATCTTTCGTAGTCGTTTTTTGTAATTTTCGACAATCCTTCACCGACGAGCGTTGATAGACCACTACCAATCGCTGCAGCTGCTGTAGGAGGCGTTCCATGTGCTATAAGGACAGCCTCTGTTGCACCTCCGACAGCTTCTCCAACATAGTCCTGCCAACTACTTAAGTGCACTTCGCCAGTTAATGCCACCGATGACACAACACCCGTAACTACTTTACTGACAACACCTACAACCGCACCGACTGCCGCCGCAATCAATCCCCAAAGATTGCCCTGAGTATCTTCCCGAACAATGGGGTTATTTCCGCAATACGCATACGCGTTATGCCCGAGAACGCCCTGGCCGGTGGAGAGGAGGACATCGGAGGAAATAAACCTGCCGACTTCGGGGTTATAGTACCTGCTTTGGAGGTAGTAGAAGCCCGTCTCTTCGTCATAGACATATCCACGGTAACGGAAGGGATTATTCTTTCCGAGTGTGGAAGCGAGTGAGCCTGAGGTTGACAGCAGTTTACCCCAACTGTCAAACCTCAACAGCGGCTAAATCGCTGTTGAGGTAAGCATATTCTACAACAGTGCTGCCGCTGCTGTCAATAAGCTTCACAATGTCATTCTGGGCATTGCGAAGATAATAATAGCTTCCACATGAATTCTTTTAAGAATGCTGTTTGTTGACGAATCCTCCTTTTTGAACACTTAGATTAAATTTGGCATATTCATTTTGCAAATGCAGTGATTCGCTGCACCGACTTCTGCATTTCTGCGGTTTTTGCTATCCGCATGTGTTTGCCGGTAGGATTCATTGCCGATACTGAATCAGTATTGATTCTGCAAGTATTGCAAGACGATAATATATTACCAATTCATCTTTTTCCATTCCTGCAGACTGATTTATCAATTCTGAAAAAACTTTTTTATCATCCTTTGAGATAATTGTGTCGGCGGGAAATTCAATGAATTTCGATTGCTTTAACAACTGTGTGCAGCATCCACCTATGATGGAATCAATAGCAATAAGTTCAGGAGCATTTAGGCGTATTTTTGCAGGAATTCTGGATTCCAAAAACGCCTTTAAAATATACTTATGCTGTTTGTTTTTCATTGCAATCACCTATACCTGAGTATTAAAACCTTACCAATCGATGTAAACATTCCGCCTTGTCCATTCGAATTAGCTAAATCCCAAGATGCATTTCAACAATTACAATTGCAGGTATACTTCAACACTGAAGAATCTCAACTGGCAAAATTTGCTTTATCTTGTGATATTTGAGCACATTAGCTCCCTTATTGTGGTATTTCAGTGATTGATATACCTGACAAGCAATCCAGCCCCCTTCATGCTTGCGGATACATTCAAAAATGCATCTACACAAGATGATCCTTAAAAACGTCCAGAACTTTTAAGAACAAGTCGCAGTAATTACTGATGTTTGCACTTAAATCGGAGTTTCGAATATTTAACAACAGCATAGCATAATAGGGCTCAAATATAACGCTTCGGCCATCACCCCACGGTGATGCATTTGGATTTATCTTTCTTCCTCTTAATAGTTCATTGGCAAAGTTAAATGCCACTTCATAACAGTCTAAAAGATCAATTTGTCCATCAGCATATGCGAGGACATACTCGGGAATAGGTACTTTTAAGAATGCTTTAACTATACTTGTCTCTTCCTTGGACAGCAGTTTCATACGCATGCCCTCACTGGTAGAAAAACGAGCGTATAAGTCCGGATTGAGAATAGAAACCACCCACTCCCAATCCTTTCAATCTCAAGCTACCTGAACTCATTAATTTACCTATTCCATTGCATTTATTCCATAACGCTATTGCATCATCTGTATAAGTAATAACATTTTTTGTCATGTCCTTCTTTCCTTCAAGAAGGACATGCCGTTTATAGTGATCAACCATATTTGTCCATGGACCGCCTTTTGAAGATGAGTCCCACGCTCTGGCCGCGCGGCCTACCTTCATTGCACTACCGGCAGCACCTGTTATTGCGCCGGTGACGGCACCGGACAATGCCCCATTGCCCATTCCATTAAGTGCGGCCGTGCCTGCACCGTTCCAACTGCCGGTAGACACTCGATGACTTAATGCACCCGTCTCGGCACCCATAGCAGCACCGGAAGCCATTCCAATAGCAGCTCCTTTGACAGCTCCTACCGCAATAACGGCTGCTGCAGTTCCTGCGCCTGCTGTTGCAACGGTGATAGCTGCTACGGTGGCAACGACAGCCACAACCGCAACTGCTGCTACATTTTTTTTAGCCCAGCTTGGCCACATGCCGGTCTCGTCAGACATGTTCATCGGATCGTTCAGGCAATACGCATACGCGTTATGCCCGAGAACGCCCTGGCCGGTGGAGAGGAGGACATCGGAGGAAATAAACCTGCCGACTTCGGGGTTATAGTACCTGCTTTGGAGGTAGTAGAAACCTGTCTCCTCGTCATAGACATATCCACGGTAACGGAAGGGATTATTCTTTCCGAGTGTGGACGCAAGTGAGCCCGAGGTTGACAGCAGTTTGCCCCAACTGTCAAACCTTAACAGCGACTCAATCGCTGTTGAGGTAAGCATATTCTACAACGGTTGCTCCGGTTTTGTCAATGAGTTTGACGATATCGCTCTGGGCATTGCGAAGGTAATAGTAATAATTTCCGTTATAGTTCACGGCAACGACTTTGCCGTCAGCGTCGTAGCTGAAGCGGAGCTTTGAAGTCGTTGTGCTTCCGTCGCTGTTTGTTGTTGTTTTGACGGTGCCCATGAGCAGCGTGCCGTTATAGTAATAGTCCGTAACGGTGTTGCCGATGGTTTTTCTTGTGCGGATGCCGTTTTCATCGTAGCTGTAGACATACGAATTCGCGCGTCCGGAGGAGGCGGTTTTCGGGGTGTAAGACTTCAGCCGCTGACCTTCCCAAACCAGAGTCGCACCGAGGTAGTTCGTCGGGTTGCCGGAAGCGTCATATGTTATGCTTTCGCCATCGTACGAAGTGAGCTGATCCTTCCATGCCGAGTTTGTGTAGGCATAGGGAACGGTCTCCCGAGCCGTGCCGAGCGTTCCGACAGTGTAAGCATAGATCTTTTTGTTGAGCAGATTGCCCCAAATGTCGTATTCATATGTAATGGTAGCGTTGCTGCTGTTGCCGCTGCCGTAATAAAGGTTCTCCCTTACGAGCTGGTTCGCCGAATCATAAACATATGAATACTTCTCCGAAGCATTGCCGAATGACGTGTTTCCGCGCCAGATCCCGGTTATGTTGCCGTTGGCGTCATAATCATAGTTGTACTTTGCATCACTGCCGTTTGCGTATGTTGAGAGCAGTGATGTTGCGGAACCGTTTGCTCCGGACTTGTACGTCCAGTCTACAACATAATCCGTGTCGAGATGCAGCGTGATCTTGTCGGGACGCCCCGTAGATGTGCCGTAGGCATATTCGATCGTTTTGCCGTTGTTCAGCTTTACAAGCGACTGTCTGCCGTCTGCATCGTAGGAATATTCCGTGCTCCAAGTGTAACCGGCGAGCGTGTGTGTCAGCTTTGCCGGTTACATATAAGTGCAGAAAATGCTCTTTTCAATGCATATGCAAGATGATAGGTCTAATCAGCGTCCCTTAAGTCGAGAAAGTCTAAGTATATGATCAGCAATGTCCCGTATTGTATAATACCAAATGCCAGCTGAGCTAATCCGCAAAAAACGAACGCAACAATTTTCCCAGTTGAGTACCGTTTGTCGTAATTAGAGTATACCGTGCTGTCGCTGCGTATGTCAACGATACATTTGCCGTTAATTCCCTGGAAATATTTAAATTTTACATTATCCTCCTTCTGAAGCATATCGAACAATTTGTACATATTTCTTGGTTTGTGATCAGTGGTGACTGTATACTCTTCGCCGTTGATTAAGAATTTTTTTCCTTGGTTGCTATTATAAATGTATGGCGGGTCGTATAGGATTATGGCATATCCTGGCACTTGCATTTCAATTGCTTTGTCCGGAGATTTGGGATAGATCATCAGAAACAACAAAACAATCGGAATTTCCCAAATAAGCAATGAAAATATGTTATTAAGCAATTTTTTCAGGAAACGTTTAATTTTCATTGTTCACCTCCGGGCAGCGAGGGCAAGCCCATGTTTTTTACGATAAATTTAATTCGCTTATTCGTAAACCAGCTTAAAAAACTCATCCCTATTGATTCCGCTGCTCCGCTTCCGAATTCCTTAAGCAGGTATACCTTTGCACGTTTATCAGCAGCCACTGCTGCATTTTGAGCGCATTTTGTCAATTTCTTAGCAGCACTTTTCTTCAGCAGCTTTCTTGCATCAAGACCTTTATCCAGTAGCCTTGTGTTGATTGTGTCACCGCCGCTCATAGCACCTCCGAGAGCACCAAAACCACAACTGCGTGGTCAGTTCAGCCTTATATAAATTGATTAGCTGTCAAGTTTTTGTATTGCTTTTTTTGAATATTTACGCCAACCGGCATTCGTCGAACTTTGAAATCGTTCAAAATAACAGCGAAAGTCCTTCCGTTTAAATTCGCTTAACGCACAAATAGCCTGCAATCGGACTTCCTCATCATCAAGCAGAGCTATTAACGTTGGGACAGCGCTTTCGTCTTTCAGTTTGCCAAGAAGCAGGATAATCATTTGCCTATTTATTCCGAAAGCCCTATTTGAAGCAATGTTCAAATATTCCTTTATAAACTGTTTGGACTTTATTTGGTAAATACAGTCCGATATAAGCCAACGAGTTAAATTTGTTGTTTTGTCCGAATAAAAGTCGCTGAGCAGCAAAGGAACAATTTCATCAAGTCCTTTGATACGAAAGAAACCAATAAAGTGATTCTGCTCATTCGGCATATTCATTTCTTTTGCAAGCTGATAATATTTGAACGCAATTGGAACTATAACATTTTTATATTTGGGCACAAATCCAAATGTTTGACTGGATGTCTCAAATTCGAACCCCAGATCTTTCAACTCTTTTTCAAAAAGCGGAATCAAAGAACCGGGATTCTCTTTATAATAAAGCTTTGCTTTGGACTTCTCGTTTTCGAGCATGATCCGAGCCACAAAGGGATTACGAACATCTTTATCCTTCATCGTTTCACCTCTCATTTTAAAGGAAACAGCTTAATTATACCGCTGTCAACAATTTTCTGCAATGACTATATCAAAATTTGAACGTCGACAGCGACACAGTTCAAGAATTTGTATGCCGGGTGCAACCACTCATTGACATCGGAACATGCCGGGATTAATAACAGCTTTATAATCATTTTGCCTTAAAGGCTTATACCCGCACCTGCTATGCACCAACACAAACTCATCCGAGTCTGCATTTGCAGAGACATAGTATGTGTGATAGTCTTCGACCTCAAAGTTATAGACGGTTACGGGGTTTCAAGCAGTTTCATTCGCTCAGCGCTTAAAGCTTCAAATCGTTATTGAGCTGTATGGGCTTGCACTCCTGCGTTTTCGCAAGAATTTGCTCAGCAATGTTTTGAGGTGCATAAACAGCATAACCATAGCTGTAAGCACATGAACCGCCAATGTTTAAATCGTCTCCGTAATATGCAGTGCTGATTGACGGAAAAAGTAAAGCATATCGCGGAGTTTCAGATGTTTCGGACATCATATATGCATACAATTCTTTTGACGCATTTTTTGCGCGTATGCATATGACGTCAGCATCTTCTCCGGGGAATGCAAGGTAATCCCAAACACTTTCATGCATCACAGGGCAATAATTACCGGCAGAATCTCCGCTTCCGAAGAAAATCACATCATCCGGGTGCAGCATTTTTAATAATATGTCAAAAAGCTCCGGTGACATTGCCAAGAGATCGGAACTGCCGATAGGTTTGCTGCATTCCTCAACAATCTTCAAGACTGATTCTTTAAAGTCAATTATGCCCGCATTGCATGTTATCAACTCAGGCGGTTCAGCCCTCCTGTATTCGCAGTTGCATGTAAGCAAACTTACTGCGGATAATGTAACAAATGCAAGCCTCAGCTCGCAAAGCAAGGATTTTGCGTAACGAACATCGCAGGAGTCGGCTCGTTTGTTTACATCTGTGAACATATCGGTTGCTTTGCAATAAATGCAGCCGAGGCATCTCTGATTGAGATTGTTCGCATATCTAAACTCAAGCTCAAAATCAGTGAGGTTGACGGATTTGGGCTCGCCGACAGGACGAAACTCATTGTACAAGACAGTTATTTCTTTTGGGCGAGAAATATGTTCGCATTCGAAAAAGATAACCGTTTGATTGTCACCGGTCTGCTTTATATCGTACAGATAAATAACTCTGCTGCCTTTTTTGTAGTAACAGCCTGAATACATCGTCCTGATAATCGAGTTAAAAAGAACTTTCATATGCTAACTCTCCAAACCACACATGAAAATGCTTATACTTTCCCGCAAACTTGTTTTCTGCAGCATGATAGTGCGCATATTCTCAGGAACCGTGCCATTCAAGCCGTGGGGCTTCAGCCAAAAAGCAGTTCAAGCAGAACCAATCGGTTTCAATGCTTCGGCGGTTCGGCTGCTGTCACTTTGGACTGCTGAGTATATTTTATAACAGTGCTGCCGCTGTTGTCAATGAGTTCGACGATGCAGTCATGCGCATTGACGCCGGAGCAAAAAATGCTCAAATATATTAATTGCCCTATTGATTTCGTTCAAATAATGAGTATAATGTAAATGTACACGTTGCAAGTCAACATATCTTCAACAGAAACGCATTCACATGGTTTCAGATTTAAAAGCAAAGGAGTTTTGTTTTATGCAAAAGAAGTCTTCCCGTCAAAGTTGTTTTAAAGCTGCAATGGCTCTGTTTTTTGCCGTAGTCTTCTTTATTTCGGGTTGTTCAGTCGGTTCGGGAACAGAACCGAGCTCAACACCTACACCGGTGCCGATTACGCAAGTTCCGACCACACCGGAACCTGAGAATGTCGGAAACGGCGAGGTGCGTGACGGCAGCCTTGTTAACGTGCAGCCGAAATGCACTCTCGACATTCGCGGATTGGATTTGACGAACTGCGAATGCACGGTGAAACTCAGCAAGATAGCAAACGGGAATGCAGCCGGCGATTCGCAGCAGCCGCTTGAGATCATACTGAAAGGCACCATCAACAAACCGACCGAGGTCGATCTCAGCGGCGGTGAATTGTTCCTGCTTGAAATTCGAAATTCGGGAGAGGAAGCTTCAAATTCGGAAGTGTACAAGATATTTTTGTCGGTAGATTCCGACAATGGCAGGCCCGAACTTGTGTTCTATACAATGTACGGAACGGTGAGTCCGGAGATAACGGTTGATACGAACGTGCAGGTCGCTGCGGGCAATTCCGTTTCGTACGCGATAACGGAGGACGGTTCACTTTGGGAATGGGGAGCAAAATGCGGAACAAGGCTTGCAGGAAACGCGGCTCCGAAAAAGATCTTAAGCGACATCGTTTCCGTAAGCACAAGCGGTGAAGCTTCCTTTGATGAATCAACTCCGGAAGTATGGACGCATACGCTTGCGGTTGCAAAGGATGGCTCACTGTATGGCTGGGGCTTCAATGGTTTCGGACAGATAACCGGAACTTCTCCGTCAAACTATGAAGAAAGCACTAATATCGGTGAGCCGACTTTTATGATAGGTAACATTAAACAGGCCTCCGCCGGAGGAGGTCTCTCTGCTGCGGTAACCACAAGCGGAGCACTTATCGTTTGGGGAGGAGCTTATAGCGAAGAAGGTCCGTCGAGCAGAGTGATTAAGACTGACGTTGCTGCGGTTGAAGTCGGTTCAGGTCATAGCGGAGTACTGTTTATCCTCAACCCCGACGGAATTGTTGAAGTAATGAATGCGGCCACGAGGTCCGCAAAAAAAGTTATGGACGGCGTTCAAGAGATTCACGGTGTAGAAGGATACAACGCGTCATGCCTTGCGCTGAAAAAGGATGGCTCGCTGTGGCTGATAGAATCGGGTCAATTCGGTGATGACACACAGACAATAAGAATAATGAATGATGTTATTTCTGCGGCTGCGTATTCGCGGGATTTATTGGAATATGAAAATAAGCCTCTTTACGTTGTTAACAAAGCGGGGCAGCTTCTGAAATCGGTTGACTCCAACCTGAAGAACTTTTCGGTTGTGATGGAAGGCATTGTTTCCGTGTCTGCGGGCAGAACTCACGCGCTTGCCGTAACAACGGAAGGAAAGGTTGTTGCGTGGGGCAACAACGGATACGGGCAGCTTGGCAGCGGGGTGACGGTGTTTGAAACCGAAAAGCCCGTCGCCGTAACCGGAATGAATAATGCGCTTTCCGTAACTGTCGGCGGGGGAGGAAGTTTTGCTCTCGTTGTGAAATCCGATCACAGCCTTTGGGCTTGCGGCATCAATGACAGAGGACAGCTCGGCAACGGCACGACCCAAGGTTCTGCTGAATACATCAAGATTATGGACGATGTTTCAAGGGCAGAGGCGGGGGAGAACTTTGCTTTTGCCGTGAAGCAGGACGGAACACTTTGGGCATGGGGTGCAAATGACAGAGGGCAGCTCGGCGACGGCACCACGATCGATCGCCTGTCGCCGGTGAAGGTTGCAGACGGAATCGCGGATACGAATGCATACTATGCACTTACGACCGACGGAAGAATGCTTGAAATCGGCAATGGATTTGCAGAGGCGGCGACAGGAGTAAGCAGGATTGTTGACTATAACCTCGCGATAATGACCGACGGCACACTTTGGAAGTGCTCAGTCAAATATGATGACGATTATATAACGGGTGATGTCGTCGATGCATGGAGCTACAATGATAATATGTACTATGCGATCAAAAATGATGGATCATTATGGGACATTTACTATAGATCTAACGGAAATACTAAGGAAACGAAACTTGCAGAAGGATTCGAATCTCTTTCGGGCTATCTTGTGTGGACATATGGAGCAGACGATTACCTTATGTTGATCGACACGAAGAATGATTTGTACAACGGCCGCACAGAGTGGGATGAAGACGGAAAATACATAAACCTCAAAAAAATAGCGGCCGATGTTTGCTTTGTGGCGACAAGCACGGTGACGGACTATGAGGGAACACATTTCTGTATTGACACGAGCGGTCAGCTTTATGCATTTGGCAAGAACTACTACGGAGTCTTTGGAAAAGGCAGAACGGCAGGATACAGCGACACACCCGTCACTGTTGCCTTTCCAAACTGATAATGCATTGATGTTCCTTATGGCAAACTGAACAAAAGACCCACCGCCGCAAAACTGCGGCGGCGGGTCGTTTCACTGTCCGTGAATTGCCGCGGGATTTATCGTCTCATTCAACGGCTGCGGAAAGAATTTTGCCTATCGAGTCATTGATAACAAGGTTTGCGTAGTTATCATACGGAGTGCGTGTTTTGTTAATCAAAATGAGTTTATTGCCGGAGTAATAATTAATAAGTCCGGCGGCGGGGTAGACTTGGAGCGATGTGCCGCCGACAATAAGCATATCGGCGCGGGATATATGCGCGACTGCGCCCGCAAGAACATCGGGATCGAGAGATTCTTCATAAAGCACAACATCGGGTTTTATCATGCCGCCGCAGGGGCAGTACGGAATGCCGCTGTGGTTTTTTACATATTCGGCATCAAAAAATCTGTTGCAGCGCATACAGTGATTGCGATGAATTGAACCGTGAAGCTCGTAAACGTTTTTGCTGCCTGCAAGCTGGTGCAGCCCGTCGATATTTTGAGTTACAACGGCGGTTAGTTTGCCCTGCGCCTCAAGCTTCGCAAGTGCAGCATGCGCGGCATTCGGCTTTGCGTCAGTTGTCAGAAGAAGCGTTTTATAGTATCTGAAGAAAACATCGGGCTTGCGTACGAAAAATGTATGCGAAAGCAGCTCTTCGGGAGGGTAACCGAATTGCTGAATGGCTTTAAAAATTCCGTTTTCGCTGCGAAAATCCGAAATTCCGCTTTCTGTTGAAACACCGGCTCCGCCGAGAAAAACAACGCGCCTGCTGCTTTGGAGCATCTGCTTGAGATTATCGATTTTTTGTTCGAAATCTGATTTCGTATTTTTAATTTCGTTCATTTCTTCCGTTCCGATCCTTTTCTTTCCGTTTTGCTGATAAAGGCTTAAGCTTAACGCATCCTGCAAAAAAATTTTCGTCGGCGCCTTCGGATCAGCTTTTCCGAAATCAATTATATCATTTTTGTCTGTGAAAGCAATACCGAAAACGGAAACACTCTCCGCAGATTCACTTCCGTATAATAAGACGGCGAAAAACAAGGCACTCGGGAAAAATTTTGTCGGGAAACTCAATATATAGGTTGACTTAGCTTGCGGATAGGTCTATAATTCATATTATGGCGATGTTTGGCGGCGTTCATTTTCCGCCGATTCGCCCGGCACAATAAGCATTGCCGAAATTCAGAAACGGGGTATCTCTTTTTGTGCGGCGGACAGTTTTATGTACGCTGCCGAAATCCGAACGATGCTGCGGGCTTCTGAAATCAACTTTTTATTCGCCTTTTGGGGGAGATTATGAAACTGAATGAAATGACCGAGCAGCAGCTTCAGGAGTTCTATTCCGAAGTGCTTGCCGAGTATCAGAATTGTTTGGCACAGGGATTGAACCTCAACATGTCAAGAGGTAAGCCCGGGCTTGAGCAGCTTGCACTTTCCGACGACTTGTTAAACATGTATATCGATCCTGCGGACACCAGGCCCGACGGAGTTGAAGCGCGCAATTACGGCGAGCTTATGGGTCTGCCCGCATGCCGCCGACTTTTCGCCGAATTGCTCGGTGTGCGTTTCGAACAGGTATTTGCCTGCGGAAATGCAAGCCTCACATTGATGTACGACCTTATTTCAAAGGCATATACCCACGGCCTGCTGCATTCGGAAAAGCCGTGGTGCAAGCTTGAAAAAGTCAAATTCCTCTGCCCGTCGCCAGGTTATGATCGCCATTTCAAAATTTCAGAAACATTCGGCATGGAGCTTATAACCGTTCCGATGCTTGAAAGCGGTCCGGATATGGATCTTGTTGAAAAACTTGTCAATGACGAGGCTGTAAAGGGCATGTGGTGCGTTCCGAAGTACTCAAACCCGGACGGAATCACCTATTCCGATGAAACGATTGCACGCCTTGCTTCGATGAAAACTGCGGCTCCCGATTTCACCCTTGTTTGGGACAATGCGTATTGTGTACACGAATTTGAGGGCGATTTTGTTCCATTCGCGAACATGCTTGAAATTTGTGAAAAAGCGGGCAATCCCGACAGAGTTTTTGAATTTGCCTCAACGTCAAAAATCACTTTTCCGGGTGCGGGGGTTGCATGTTTTGCCTGCAGCGAAACAAACATGGCTTATATGAAAAAGCTTTTGGCGGCACAGGTTATAAGCTTCGACAAGCTGAATCAGCTTCGCCATGTGCTTTATTTCAAAAATGCAGCCGGTGTGCTTGCACACATGAAAAAACATGCCGCGATTTTGAAACCCAAATTCGATATCGTCAACAAATGCCTCGAGGAAGAACTTGCTCCGCTCGGCATTGCGTCTTGGCACAAGCCCACGGGCGGCTATTTCGTGAGTCTTTTTGTTCAGCAAGGCTGTGCAAAGCGTGTACATGAACTTTGCAGAAATGCAGGCGTTGTTATGACCGATGCGGGCGCAACCTATCCTTATAAAAATGACCCTGCGAACAGCAACCTCAGGATCGCTCCGAGTTTCCCGCCGCTTAACGAACTTGAACAGGCGATGCAGGTGCTTTGTGTATGCGTAAAGCTCGCAGCCGCAGAAAAGCTGCTTGGCAAATAATTTTAATCCTATTTAGGAGGAAAAAACAATGACAAAAATGATGGATGCTCTTGTAAAGACAGAAGCAGGAAAAGGGCTGAAACTGATGCAGGTTCCCGTGCCCGAACCCAAAATGGGCGAGGTCCTCATCAAAATTCGCAAAACCGCAATTTGCGGCACGGATGTTCATATATATAACTGGGATCCCTGGGCACAGCAGCATATCCATCCCGCAATGACGATAGGTCATGAATATGTCGGTGAAATTGCACAGCTCGGCGAAGGCGTAAAAGAACTCTATGTCGGCCAGCGTGTTTCCGGCGAAGGCCATATCGTTTGCGGTCACTGCCGCAACTGCCGCAGCGGCAACGGACAGTGGTGCGCACACACCAAGGGTGTCGGCGTTGATCGTGACGGTGCTTTTGCAGAATATCTCTGCATTCCCGCAACCAACGTTATTCCCATGGATAAAAACGATATTCCCGATGATCTCATCTCGTTCTTTGACGCATACGGCAACGCAACGCACACCGCACTGATGTTCGACGTCGTCGGTGAAGATGTTCTGATTACGGGTGCAGGTCCCATCGGCATGATGGCCGCCGGCATCTGCAAACACAACGGCGCCCGCAACGTTGTTATCACCGATGTAAACGAATACCGCCTTGAGCTTGCACGCAAAATGGGCGCAAATCGTCCCGTTAATGTTGCAAAGGAAAAGCTCGAGGATGTCATGAAGGAGCTCGGCATCGTCGAAGGTTTCGATGTTGCACTTGAAATGAGCGGCAACGGCGGAGCACTCAACCAGCTCATCCACTCCATGCGCAACGGCGGCAAGGTTGCTCTTCTCGGCATCGCCGGCCCCGGCACTGTTGTTGACTGGAACGAGATAATCTTCAAGGGTCTCAATATTCAGGGCATTTACGGCAGGAAAATGTTCGAAACTTGGTACAAGATGGGCGCAATGGTTCAGGCAGGTCTTGACCTCACCCCGATGGTAACTCACAGGTTCAACTATCGTGACTTTGAAAAGGGTTTTGAAGCAATGAACAGCGGCAGCAGCGGCAAGGTTGTTCTCGATTGGACAAAGTAACCGCCGCATTGCCGATTCGGACAATATTTACGTTTTAACTGATTTTTCGGAGGTAAAAAAATGAAAAAAGCATACGAAATCTTTCGCAGCGAACTTGATTCCATCAAAGAAGCGGGCACCTACAAGGATGAGCGCATAATCACAACCCCTCAGAAGGCTCGCATCGACACTACCGTTGCAAAGGGCGTTCTCAACATGTGCGCAAACAACTACCTCGGCCTTTCCAACAATCCCGAGGTTATCGCAGCAGCAAAGGCAAGCTATGATGAGTGGGGCTTCGGTCTCTCCTCCGTACGTTTCATTTGCGGCACTCAGCAGATCCACAAGCAGCTCGAACGCAAAATCGCAGATTTTCTCGGCATGGATGACTGCATTTTGTACACTTCCTGCTTCGATGCAAACGGCGGTCTGTTCGAGACTCTTCTCGGTGCGGAAGACGCGATCATTTCCGATGAGCTGAACCATGCAAGCATCATCGACGGCGTTCGCCTTTGCAAAGCAAAGAGATTCCGCTATAAGAACAACAACATGGAAGACCTTAAGGCTCAGCTTGAAGCAGCAAAGGATTGCAGAATCAAAGTTATTGCAACCGACGGCGTTTTCTCCATGGACGGTTTCATTGCCAACCTGCCCGCAATCTGCGATCTTGCGGATGAATACGGCGCACTTGTAATGGTTGATGACAGCCATGCTGTCGGCTTCATGGGCGAACACGGCAAGGGCACTCACGAACATTGCGGTGTTATGGGTCGTGTTGACATCATCACCGGCACCCTCGGCAAAGCACTCGGCGGTGCAAGCGGCGGTTACACGGCAGCTCGTCAGGAGGTTATTGACATGCTTCGTCAGAAGTCCCGTCCGTATCTGTTCTCCAACACGCTTTCACCCGCAATTTGCGCAGCATCCATCAAGGTATTCGATATGCTGAACGAATCCACTGCACTCCGCGACAAGGTTCACGAGAATACACGTTATTTCCGTGAGCAGCTCGGTAAGCTTGGTTTCGATGTTCCCGAAAGCACTCATCCCATCGTTCCCGTCATGCTTTATGATGCAAAGGTAGCACAGGAATTCGCAAGGCGCATGCTTGAAAAGGGAGTTTACGTTGTCGGCTTCTGCTATCCCGTTGTTCCCATGGGCAAAGCGAGGATCCGCACGCAGGTTTCCGCAGGTCACACAAAAGAAGACCTCGATTTCGCAGTAAAATGCTTCAAAGAGGTCAAAGAAGAAATGGGCATCTGACCATTTGCGAATAGCGGCCTGATTTTTGGGCAGAAATAAGATATGCTGCATCTGTAAACGATGCGAGCAGTTAGATTTGCCTGAATGATATATTTTAAACGGGCGGTTGCAATAACCGTCCGTTTATGTATAATTATAGAAATAAAAACAAGGAGGATTGGAATCATGGAAAAAAAGATTATCCTGAGCGGCATTCAACCGAGCGGCATACCAACTTTGGGCAATTACGTCGGGGCGCTGCGCAATTGGAAGCTTCTTCAGAGTGATGACAAATTCTGCTATTATTGCGTTGCCAATATGCACGCTTTGACCGTCAGGCAGGATCCCAAGCTCCTGCTTGAGCGTTCCTTCGGAATGGCTGCATTGCTTATTGCATGCGGTGTTGATCCGACAACTTCGCCCGTTTTCATCCAGAGTGATGTGCATCAACATGCTGAGATGAATTGGGTGCTTGCCTGCAACACATATATGGGCGAGCTGAACAGGATGACTCAGTTCAAGGACAAGAGTGCAAAGCATGCCGACAATATCAATGCCGGTTTGTATACCTACCCGGTGCTGATGGCGGGGGATATTCTGCTTTATCAGGCGGATCTGGTTCCCGTCGGAAACGATCAGAAACAGCATGTTGAAATAACACGCGATATTGCCGCACGCTTCAATAATGCCTACGGCGAAACATTCAAACTTCCCGAGCCGTACATTCCGAAAGTGGGCGGCAGAGTAATGAGCCTTACCGATCCGGAAAAGAAAATGAGCAAATCGGACACCAACCCGAATTCGTATATTTCGATTCTCGATGAACCGGCGGTGATAACAAAGAAGTTTAAGCGCGCAGTTACGGACAGCGAAGGGCGAATTGCATATGAAGAAGGACGCCCCGGCATGAACAACCTGCTTTCCATTTACAGTGCGATGACAGGAAAAACAATAGAACAGACCGTTGCGGAATTTGAAGGCTGCGGTTACGGCACGCTTAAAACCGCCGTTGCGGATGCGGTTATTGCCGAGATTGAACCCGTGCAGACAGAGTACAGGCGCATACTGGCGGACAAGGCAGAGCTTGAGCGCATAACAAAGGACGGTGCACGCCGCGCTTCCGAAGCCGCAGAAAAAACGTTGGATCTTGTTTACAGGCGCGTCGGGTTGAGATGAATTCAAAAACAACAGAAGCTGTGTCAGCCGTTTTTGCTGTTGAACACTGAAAAAACAAAGGGAGCACTGCCGCATAGACGGGTGTCCGTAAAACAGTTAATCCTCCGTATGGCTTAGACCATGCGGA
>ERZ839767.1830-NODE-1830-length-30365-cov-4.382250_pt1 | contig 30365 bp, 25 predicted proteins | sample MGYA00519879_ERZ839767 | MGnify/ENA primary metagenome ERZ839767 (study PRJEB31850, sample SAMEA3708852) | human gut metagenome | biome: human gut; feature: human-associated habitat; material: faeces | place: China | collected 2014 ... | reverse complement strand
ACTGACAGCTCGCTGGCAGGTTTATGAATGTAAGAAATGAAAGGCTGAACTGTTATGTTTTATATCGGGCTGCACAGATTTTTTTTGCATTTTTTAAGATTTTCTGTTATAATATGCAAATGTTTGTTCGTGTCAGTTTGCTGCTGATATTTATTTTGTTCTGATATATACAGTTTTGTTATGTGAAAATTAAGAACAACAGACAGACGGCAGATAGTGATTTATTAATAGGGAGTTGCGAGACTCTTATAACAAACAGTCTTGTAATTACCTGTGATTTAATCTACTCTCGGAAGATACCGGGAGTAGATATTTATTAAAATGGAGGGCGTAATGAGCGACTATACAGGAAAAGAGATAGTGATACTTGAAGGACTTGAAGCAGTCAGAAAAAGACCGGGTATGTATATAGGTTCTACCGGTTCGAGGGGGCTTCACCATCTTATATGGGAAATATTAGACAACAGTATAGACGAACATCTTGCGGGATTTTGTAATGAGATACATATAACGATGAAAAAAGACGGAGGAATCAGCATAGAAGATAACGGCAGAGGAGTTCCGGTAGATATACATCCGACAAAAAAAGTATCGACGGTGCGTGTGGTATATACGATACTTCATGCGGGCGGCAAATTTGGAAACTCAGCCTACAAGGTGTCAGGTGGGCTTCACGGTGTTGGCTCGTCAGTAGTAAATGCCCTTTCAACACATATGATAGTTGAGGTGAAAAGAGGCGGACTTGTTTACAGAGATGAATATAAAGACGGCGGCCATCCTGTTACGGAACTTAAGAATGGTGCCTTAGAGCCGATCGGTAAATGTGCAAAATCAGCGACGGGAACAAAAGTAACATTTTATCCTGATGCTGAGATTTTTGAGACTATACATTTTAAGGCGGAAGTCATAAAGAAAAAACTTAAAGAGATAGCATATCTTAACAAAAATCTCAAACTTGTATTTAAGAATGAAAATGACGGCGAGGAGAAAACATATCTTGAAGAACATGGCATAAAAAGCTTTGTTTCATATATAAACAGGGATGCTCATGTACTCCATAAAGAACCAATTTATTTTGAGGGGACAAGCGGGGATATAGAGGTCGAAGTGGCTCTTCAATATACTACAAACTTTTCTGAGCAGATAAATCCATATTGTAATAGGATAAATGTAGTAGACGGCGGTACACTTGTGACAGGATTTAAGATGGCACTTACAAGAGTTATGAACCAGTATGCGAGGGAACTTGGAGTGCTCAAGGATAAAGATGAAAATTTCGATGGAAAAGACATAAGAAACGGACTTGTGGCAATCATTTCAATAAAGCATCCTGACCCGCAGTTTGAGGGGCAGACAAAGACAAAACTTGGAAACACTGACGCAAAAACGGCGGTGGACGAGGTCGTGACGACAGAGATACAGCGTTATCTCGATAAAAACATAAATGTACTTCAGGCGATACTCGACAACTCCGTAAAAAGTTACAATGCGAGAAAAGCGAGCGACAAGGCAAGAAATACAGTATTAAAGCAGTTAAACGATGTGGATACAAAGAGTAAACTTGCTGCGTGTACTTCCAAAAATCCGGAGGAATGTGAGGTCTACATAGTTGAGGGAGATTCAGCCGGCGGTACAGTAAAAACGGCGAGAAACAGAAAAACGCAGGCGGTTCTTCCACTTAGGGGAAAAATATTAAATGTAGAAAAAGCATCACTTGAAAAAATATTGTTAAATAATGAGATAAAATCAATGATAGCAGCATTCGGTTGTGGCATAGGTGATGAATTTGATATAAATAAACTCAGATATGACAAGATAATAATACTCACTGATGCCGATGTTGACGGAGCACATATAAGCACATTGCTGCTCACATTTTTCTACCGTTTTATGCCTGAACTTATCTATTCAGGGAAAATATACAGAGGTCTTCCACCACTTTACAAGGTTGATTATGAGGCGCTTGACAAAAAGACAAAGAAGAAAAATTCTGAATATGTATTTAATGACTTTGAACTTGAAAAGTTTAGAAAAAATAAAAATAATAAGATAGTAAGCATACAGCGTTACAAGGGACTTGGTGAGATGGATGCGTCACAGCTCTGGGAAACGACACTTGATCCTGAGAGCAGACTGCTCGCACAGATAACGATAAGTGACAGCGTGGATGCGGACGATGCGACGACGACGCTTATGAGCAGTAATGTGCCGCCGAGACGGCAGTTTATAATGGAAGAAGCACAGTATGCAAATCTGGATATATAGGTATTTGCAAAATTATATGCAGATTGTGCGATGATAACAAATAATAACGCCGGCACGCTTTCGCTATGATGTCGCTCGCAGCAGTACATAACTCAGCATAAAACGCTGACTAAGTACTGGCGGCGACAAAATGCCGGCTAACATTATTTGTTATATCTGCACAATTTATTTACAAATTCTGATATTTTTGCAAAGGTATATAAATTTAAAAGGACGGAGAATAAAATGAAAACAAAGGAACAACCAATTATTCAGCTTGATTTCTCTGAGGAGATGAGAAATTCATATAGAGATTATGCGATGAGTGTTATCATAGCGAGAGCACTTCCTGATGTCAGGGACGGTTTGAAACCTGTTCAGAGAAGGATTCTTTATGCTATGGATGAGCTTTCGCTTGCACCTGACAAACCCCACAGAAAGAGTGCTCGTATTGTCGGTGATACAATGGGTAAATATCATCCTCACGGTGACAGCTCCATCTATGATGCACTTGTGCATATGACGGAGGAGTATTCGCTTTCACTGCCGCTTGTTGACGGACACGGAAATTTCGGTTCGATAGACGGTGATGGTGCGGCAGCTATGCGATACACTGAGGCAAGACTGTCAAAGACTGCGATGACGATGCTTGAAAATCTCGATAAAGGTCTTGTGCCGTTTGGACCAAACTTTGATGAGAGTGAAAAAGAGCCTCTCGTTCTTCCGGCAACACTGCCAAATCTCCTCATAAACGGAACAACGGGAATTGCAGTCGGAATGGCAACCAATATGCCGCCGCACAATCCGGGCGAAGTTATAGACGGAGTTATCGCATATATGGATAATCCGGAGATTTCAACAAAAGGACTTATGAAATACATAAAAGGACCTGATTTTCCGACAGGTGCGGCGATAACAAACACGGATGATTTGTTTGATATATATGACACGGGCGAGGGAAAGATAAAACTTCGTGCAAAAGCCGAGATAGAAAACGGTACAAATGGAAGAAAAAATATAGTTGTAACCGAGATACCGTACACCGTCGCAGGAAACAAGACAAAACTTCTTGAAAATCTTGTGTCACTTTCAAAAGATAAGGTGTTTGATGAGATATATGATGTGCGTGACGAGTCATCAAAAGAGGGAATAAGGATAGTAGTAGAAGTTAAAAAAGACAGAAATGCAGAAAACCTCTTAAACGGACTTTACCAGAAAACAGCACTTGAAGACACATACGGCGTAAATATGCTTGCCGTAAAAGATAAGCAGCCTATAACATTTACATTAAAAGGACTTGTACAGGAATTTGTGGAATTTCAGGAAGAACTTTACACAAAAGAGTACGAGCATCTTTTAGAAAAAGCAAAGGCAAGACTTGAGATAGTGGCAGGTCTTATAAAAGCAACAGATGTGATAGACCTTATCATAGAGATACTTCGTGGAAGCAATTCCGTAAAACAGGCGAAAAACTGTCTTATAAACGGAGTTACGACCGATATAAAATTCAAGTCTCAGAAATCAGAAAAGGCAGCAGCAAAACTTGATTTTACAAAAAATCAGGCAGATGCGATACTTGCGATGCCTTTAAGTAAACTTATCGGACTTGAACTTTTAAAGCTTCATCAGGAAAACGATCAGCTTCTTTCGAATATAGAAGAATACAACAACATACTTGGAAATATAGCTGAATTGCACAAAGTAATAAAGAAAAGGCTTAAAAATTATAAAAAGCAGTTTGGCAGAGGAAGACGCACAATACTCACAAATATGGACGCAGGAAAATATGTTGAGGAAGTAAAAGAAGAAGACCTCTATGTACTTATTGATAGATTTGGTTATTGCAAATCGGTGGACGAGTCAAGTTATTCGAGAATATCGGCTGAATCATTAAAAGAATACACGCACAAGCTACAGATAAGAAACACTGACAAACTCTGTGTATTTACGAAAAACGGATTTATGCACCAGATAAAAATGTCAGCGGTACCAAAAGGAAGAAACAGGGATAAGGGTGTGCTTATCCAGTCTTTATGCAAACTTGGAAACGATGAAGTGCTTATATATATAGCATTTGAAGACCTGTTTAACTCACAGCTTTTATTTGCTACAAAAAACGGACTTGTAAAACTTGTATCTGGAATAGAGTTTGAAACGATACGCTCAACTATAAATGCAACAAAGCTCGATGATGGAGACGAACTTATAGCAGTCAGACCGCTAAGTGATGAAGAATCCATCTCAGAAGACAGCAGTGTAGTCATAATAACCCACAAAGAAGCATCGCTGAGATTTCCGCTCTCACAGGTAAATGAACTGAAGAAAGCCAGCAAGGGAGTAAAGGGAATAACGATGGCAGCAGATGATTATGCGTGGTATGCGGAGGTTATCTCAAAAGAAACTGAGACGATTGAGCATGACGGAAAGAAATTTTCGGCAAAGAAGATAAAAATACGAAAAAGGAATGACAAGGCATCGAGGTCGAAGATAAGGGAGTAAAAACTTGTAAAAAGCAGTTATTGTTAGTATAATCATTAGTAACATATATAAGGGGGTGTTACCATGACTAAATTATATGAAGAAGCAACACAGCTTTTGAAAGATATGGGGGACGATGATATAATTCAGGTTGTTCAGTATATAAGAATGATAAAGTTATCTAAAAACAATGACAAAAATAAATCAATGAAAGCATTTGAAAAACTGCAGTCTTTCAGAGGAAGTCTTCCGAAGGATTTTGATTATGAAAGTGTGCTTAATGAAGAAAGAGAAAAAAAGTATGGTAATATTAGTTGATACAAATATTATTCTTGATGTACTGGAAGAAAGAGAAAATTTTGTGGAGCAATCGTCAAAGATATTGGAAATGTGTGCACAGAAAATAATAAAAGGTTATATAGCATTTCATTCGGTTTCTAATATATTTTTTATATTGAGGAAAAAATATTCAAAATCAGATAGAAGGGAATTATTAAAAATAATATTAGATATTCTTGAAGTTACGGGGGCGAGTCATTCGCAGGTAAGACAAGCTGTTGAGAAAGAGTATTTTGATGATTTTGAAGATTGTTTGCAGGATGAATGTGCAAAAGCTGTGAAAGCAGATTATATTATAACAAGGAATAAAACAGATTTTAGTTTTTCTGATACAAAAGCCGTAACTCCAGAAGAATTCCTTGAAGTATATTGGGAGTAAAATTTCTCCGGTTAGGGTATTGAAACCTAAATTGATTTTTGATACCATAGGAAAAGATACATTATATTAACAAGTCTATAAATTTTATACTGGCAGATGTAAATGTATCAGGCAGAACAAAAATGACCTTGGAATATACCAAAGCAGATACGGGGCGAAAACAAATGACTCAGAAATCTGCTTTAAGAAAGGACGACACAACATGAAAAAGACACCATTTGTAACAAAAGAACAGATTGAAGAAATAGCAAAAACATACCCTACACCTTTTCACATCTACGATGAAAAGGGCATCAGAGAAAATGCGCGCAGACTTAAAAAGGCATTTTCATGGAACAAAGGTTATCGTGAGTATTTTGCGGTAAAGGCAACTCCAAACCCATTTATCTTAAAACTTCTCCAGGAAGAGGGATGCGGTGTTGATTGTTCATCACTCACGGAGCTTATGATGTCAGAGGCTTGCGGCTTTAAGAATGACGATATAATGTTTTCATCAAATGTTACACCGGCAGCCGAGTACAAAAAAGCAAAAGAACTCGGTGCATATATAAACCTTGATGATATTACACATATAGATTTCCTCGACGAAACAGCAGGAATCCCTGAAACTATCTGTTGTCGTTACAATCCGGGCGGAGTGTTCAAGATGGGAACAGACATCATGGACAACCCTGGAGATGCCAAGTATGGCATGACAAAAGAGCAGATGATAGAAGCTTTCAAGAGACTTAAATCAATGGGAGCAAAATATTTCGGAATACATTCATTCCTTGCCAGTAATACAGTAAGCAATGATTACTATCCTACACTTGCAGGAATCCTCTTTGAACTCGCTGTAGAGCTTAAAGAAAAGACAGGAGTTGAGATTAAGTTCATCAACCTCTCCGGTGGTGTCGGAATCCCTTACACAGAGGATAAAGAGCCAAACGATATAGCAATTATCGGTGAGGGTGTACACAAGAAATTTGATGAGATAATGGTACCGGCAGGAATGGGAGATGTGGCAATATTTACAGAGCTTGGGCGTTTCATGCTCGCACCATATGGCGGACTCGTAACAAAAGCAATTCATGAAAAACATATATACAAAGAGTATATTGGAGTTGATGCCTGTGCGGTAAACCTTATGCGTCCTGCAATGTACGGTGCATATCACCACATCACGGTACTCGGCAAAGAAAATGAGCCATGCGATCACAAATACGATGTAACAGGTTCACTCTGTGAAAACAATGATAAATTTGCCATTGACCGTATGCTTCCAAAGATTGACATGGGAGATTATCTCTTTATACATGATGCAGGAGCACACGGATTTGCGATGGGCTACAACTACAACGGCAAATTAAAATCAGCAGAGCTTCTTCTTAAAGAGGACGGAAGTGTTCAGATGATAAGACGCGCTGAGACACCAAAGGATTACTTTGCAACATTTGATTTCTGCGACATACTCAAAGATGTTAAATATTAAAAAATAACAAAATATTATGCGATACAATATGCGGACTCAGGTATTGACAATTATTAAACTGTTGCGGATTTGTTCAAATTGCATAAAAAGAAAAAAAGACACCGGTAAAATTTGGCGGTGTCTTTTTGAATTATGTCTGAATACAGGTAAAGTTTTTTTTACTTAAGGTCGATAAATAGTATGAAAATGAAATTTACACATATTATCTGTGTTGAAAATACAGATAATATGTTGTGGAATCTTTAAATCACAAGTTTTGATTAGGTGGTGATAATATGAGGATAGATGCATTAAATCAGGTAAGTCAGTTATACCAGACGAGCAAACCTAAAAAAGTATTAAAGAACAAAGAAAACGATACATCAGACAAATTTGAAATATCGCAGTCAGCAAAGGATTACCAGACAGCAAAGGCAGCAGTAAAAACTTCTTCCGATATCAGGGAGGACAAAGTTGCTGAACTTAAAGAAGCTGTTACGAGTGGTGCTTACAATGTATCAGCGGCAGAAATTGCAGACAAGATGGTAGGTAAATACTTCGATTCGATTTTTTAGAGTAAGCCGTTGGCAGTGGATGCCCCGGTATGAAAAAAGAGGAAAAAGATTTGGCTAGTTTAATGGATGAACTCCTTGAGGTTTTATCAGAGGAGAGAGATATTTATGAAGAGCTTGCACCAATATCGGAGAAAAAAACGCAGGTGCTTATAAAAGAGGATTTAAAAGAGCTCAAAAAGATTACTGACAAAGAACAGTTACTTGTTGACAAAGTAAGTATTGTTGACAGGAAAAGGGAAAAAGTCATTCAGAATATAAGCGTTGTTTTAAATAAGGATTCAAAGGAATTGGATCTTGCCACACTTGGCAATATATTATGTAAGCAGCCGGATGAGCGTAAAAAGCTCAATATGCTTCATGACTCGCTGAGACAGGTTATGAACAGGCTGGTGATTGCCAATCAGAAAAATAAAGAACTTATAGAAAATTCCCTAGAAATGATAGAGTTCAATATGAACTATATTAAAAGCACAAGGATGTCGCCGGGAAATAACAATTATAATCGCAATGCCGCTACAAGCTACACAGATTCAAGCAGAGGCGGATTTGATGCAAAACAGTAGTTCTTACGGAGTATATTCTTAAAGATGCATGGTTTTAAAAACTATGCATTAGGAGTGTACAGCGTATAGCTATAAGCATCTGATAAGATTATGATTATACGGTGTACATTCTTTTTTTAATTTAAACTATAAAAGGTGCTCTCAAAATTCTTCGTTCAGAAGATACCGGGAGTGGATTAAAGAGTATGGAGGAAAAAGATGAGCTTATTCGCAAGTTTACAAAACGGGGTTTCCGGATTAAATGCTGCATCATCGGGTCTTAACACGACAGCACACAATCTTGCCAATACAAAGACAGCAGGATATACGAGGCAGCAGACAATCCAGAAGGATATGTATTATCAGACTTTCAAAGTATCAAATAATGGTGCTATGAAGATAGGAATGGGAACATATGTCGCAGATGTGCGTCAGATAAGAGATATGTTTCTTGATAAAGAGTACAGATTGCAGGTCAGCAGACAGACATTCTATGAAAAACAGGTTGAATGTGAGCAGGAAGTAGAGGACATCTTCGGTGAAAATGAGGGTGTAGAGTTTAGAAACTCTATGGAAAGTATGTGGGAAGCTATTCAGAACCTGTCAACAAATCCTGAAAGTGTAGTAAACAGACAGCTTTTTATAGCACAGTGCGAATCATTTATAGAAACAGCAAAAAATGCTTATACAGCCATTACAAAGTATCAAAGCGGATTGAATACGGAAGTGGCGAAACAGGTAAAAGAAGTAAATGATATAGCAGACAAGATAGCAGCATTAAATAAGACGATAGCTGAAAAGGAGGCATCCGGTGTTGAAAATGCCAATGATTACCGTGATCAGCGAAATCTTCTCATGGATGAACTTGCAAAATATACATACTATACCTACAACGAAGATATAGATGGCAAAGTTCAGATATATATAAACAATGCACCACTGGTTATAGAGACAAAGGCATTTCATATGAAAACGGAAAGTGCCACACAGACAGGTCTTTATAATGTTGTATGGGAAAGTAATGGTTTCGGAGATGTCTACAAGCAGGATGAAGCGTATTCGACAGCTAAAAAGACAGATACAGGTACACTTTACGGAATACTTACGGCAAGAGGAAATAAAAATGCAGTTTACAGTGATGTTCCACAGCAGCCCAATCCAAATGATAAAAAGTATCTGAATGCGGATGGTTCGTTCAATCAGACATTATATGATACAGATTATGGCAAATATAAAGACAAGGTTGAGCTTTACAACAACACTATAGGAAATTCAATACTTACACAGGCAGAAGCACAGTTTGACCTTCTTATAAATGGAGTTGTAACAATGTTAAATGATGTGTTCTGCCCAAATCTAAAGGATAAAAATGATGATGACAGGATTACGATAAAAAGTGCAGTTGAGGGTACAACAAAAGATGCAAACGGCAATGATATAACATTTAAGCTCGATACATCCAAAAAATATAAGCTGCTTGATGTCACGAACAGTCCGGTAGGAGCAGATGATGATGAAACTATCGGAACAGAGCTGTTTGTCAGAACAGGTATGTCAAGATATACAAAGATAACTCTTGACCATCAGGTTTATTCCGACAGCTGTGTAGATTCAGACGGAAATCCGCTGGGACTTGCAAAAGACAATGGCGATGGAACATATACATTATATGTTTACAATGAAGAAAATGTATCAATAGAACAAGACAAGACAGACGGCAAATATACATATAATTATCATGATGATAAAGACGGTTACACTGACAAGACAACAATGTACACTATCACAAATCTTCAGATAAATCCTGACATACTTGCTGATTATTCGCTTTTGCCGGTAAAGGAAAATTCAACCGGAGGAGATTCAGGTGCATATGCACAGGATATATATCAGAAAATTCTCACGGCATGGAAGTCAGATTTTGCAGTGCTTGACCCCAATACCAAAACTTCATATACATTTGATGAATATTACAATGAAATGATAGGAAACTTTGGTACAAGAGGAAGTGTATGGCAGACGATAGTAGATAATCAGGAAAAAGAAGTACAACAGGATGAGGAAAAGCGTCAGCAGATAGCCGGTGTATCAACGGACGAAGAACTTGCAAGCCTTTTGACATACCAGCACGCATACAACGCAGCGTCGAGATATATAAATGTAGTAAATCAGATGCTTGAACATCTGCTTGAAAGACTCGGATAAAACATATAAATGTACTGTCAGTATCTTCTAAGAACGAATCCATCTCAGGATTTTTCCTTTAGAAGTTGCCGGGAGTACATATAAATTCAGGGGAGGAAAATATATGGCATCAACATTTTTTGGATTAAACATAGCTGTATCCGGAATGAACACATACAATGCCGTGTTAAATACAACAGCACACAACATATCCAATACTAAGACAAAAGGATATTCAAAGCAGGTGGTAAACCAGCAGGCAAAAAATGCATTGTCGCTCAGAACATCATTTGGAATGCAGGGTACCGGTGTTGAGGTTACTGAGATAGCAAATACAAGAGATTCTTATTATGACTATAAGTACAGAAAAAGTACAACAACATTTGGATATTATGATGCGGCAAAATATTATATGAGCAGCATAGAAGATTATTTATATGTAAAGGATGACAAGAGTGGGGGACTTTCAACATCGCTTGATTCATTCTTTAAATCACTTATAAATATGACGACTGATTCCACGGATACAACAAAGAGGGCAGAGGCAGCAGGTTATGCCGATTCACTTGGAGAGTATGCAAGGAAAATGTCAATGAATCTTCAGACACTTCAGAATGACATAAATACTGAGATAAGTTCTACGGTTAAGCAGATAAACGCATATGCAGAGCAGTTAGCTTCACTTACAAAGCAGATAAATTCGCTTGAAGTGTACGGAGGACAGGCAAACGATCTGCGCGACCAGAGAGCGAGGATACTTGATGAACTTTCGGCACTTGCCGATGTAGAAGTCACGGAAAAAGTTCCTGAGACAGGAAGCGGACTTCATCAGTACATAGTAGCACTCGGAGGTAATATCCTTGTAGACACATATTCATATAAAACAATATCTGTTGAAACATCTGCGACAAAAGACAATCAGTGTGATATTCAGGGACTCTACGGACTTAAATGGAGTGACGGTCAGACATTTAATATAAGAAGTACGATACTTGGAGGAAAACTTCAGGCATTATTTGAGATAAGAGATGGAAACAATGGTGAAAACTTTAATGCAAAGCTTACTGACAATGGCAACGGAACTTGCGTAGGCAAGGATGCAAAAGGAAAATCGACCATCACATTATCAGCAGAGTCGATAACGGGAGCTAACAACTGCGATCTTGCAAAACTCAGCATACCGGAGTCCAATGCCTGCCTTACGATAGGAGGCATAGATTATAAATATGATTCATTTGAAGTATCAGTGGCATTGGATGGAACATACACATACACATTTACATTGTCAGAAAATCTTGATGCAACATCAACTACTAACATAGAAAAAGCTTATAAAAAAGGTGATTCGGCATCAATAGGCGATTCGGTAGATTTCAGAGGAATACCTTATTATATGTCACAGCTCAATGAGTTTATAAGAACATTTTCGGCGAATGTAAATCAGCTTCAAAATGCAGGATATGATATGAACAATGACCATGGTGTAGATTTGTTTGTAGGACTTGACAGCAAGACAAACAAGCAGATGGATATGATTGAACTTATCAGAAACACAAAAGATGGTTATTACTATCTCAATGGAAGCAAAGTATTTTCGTTCTCAGGAAATATAGATGACTCTGCAGACCCGACGAAAATAACAGCAGGGGCAGATAAAAATGATGCAACACTTATAGATTACCTTAAAAATAATGAATATACGATAAAAAAGGATTCAGAAGAAGTTGTAAGCAAAAACGGCATAAAAGGAAAAATATACACACTTGTCAATAAAGACGGTGATGATACAGAGACAATATTTATACCGGATGATGCAAAAAACATATTCTCATTCAGCTCGTCTTCAACAGAGGATGCAAACGGAGATGTTCATTCATCATATTATGGAATTACGGCGGCACGCTTTCAGGCAAACAAGAATGTTGTAAAAGACGGAAGACTTATGGCAGCAGCTAAATATCCGCAGGAAAAAACCGGTTTATCAGAATCAGGAAACCTTGACAGACTTGTTGCATTGCAAAACGATCAGAATATATTTAAGCAGGGAACACCGACGGCATTCCTTCAGATAATGACTGCAACGATAGGTGTAGATTCTAGTAAAGTTGTCGCAGCAGCAACGAACTCAGAAAATATACAGAAATCCATTGAAAACAGAAGACTTTCTGTGATGGGTGTAGACGAAGATGAAGAAGCACAAAACCTTGTTATCACGCAGAACCTGTTAAATGCACAGTACAGGGTTATTTCAGTTATGAATGAGGTGCTCGACAAGCTGATAAATCAGACTGGAGTATAAAACACCAAACCTGACGGTTTGGTGTCAAATCGAGAAATGTTTAAAAGTATAAATTTAGCAGTTCAGTGTAAAAATGTCAGCCGATATTATAGGTGATAAAACAAGGGGGAATAACATGAGAGTTACAAATTCTATGATTTCAAATAGTGCTTCGGCACATATTACAAATGCGAAGAATAGTCTTTTAAAATATTCAGATCAGTACACAACACAGAAAAAGATACAGAGACCTTCTGATGATCCGACAGTTGCCGTTCGTTCTCTGAAACTTCGTACAACATATTCACAGCTTACACAGTATGCTGAGAAGAATGTTCAGGATTCCATGAGCTGGATGGACACAACAGAGACTGCGCTGGAAAATATATCAAAGAAGTTTGACAGTATGAAATCATATTTCAACCAGGGTGCAAATGATTATCTCAAGGCAGATGACAGAAAATCAGTATTGAAAACTTTACAGCAGTATGTAAAGTCAATCTTTGAGGATGAAGCAAACACGGACTATTCAGGAAGATATGTATTTACCGGGTACCGTACTGACACATCACTTTTATTTGAGGAAAATACTGACAAGCTTTCATATCAGATAAAAGAAGATTTTTCATATGCTTCATTTGACAGCATCACGGTAGTAACAGGTGGTGCAAATTACAGTGATACAGTAACGGACGGTCAGACATATACAGATGCGACAGCAAAGACAAATAATGTATATCAGTTAAGACTTTCTTACGATAATTGCTCAAAAGATGCATTTAATCAAACAGGTTCAAACGGTACAGGCATAGCAATTTCATTTACATATAAAGATGCGGCGGGAAAGACACAGACAGAGGTTTATGCAGCAGCAGGATATAAAGGAACACCGGCAGCATCCGGAAATATTATAACTCGTGCATCAACAGATACAAACGCATATGATGTAGGCGATGATGAGATGGTTTATCTCTACGATACAGGAGAGGTGCTCGTAGGCAAGACAAAATATGCGGATATACAGACAAAGCAGGCTGATTTCAGTGTAACATATGTAAAAAATGATTTTGAAAAAGGTGACATCAGACCGGAAATGTATTTTGAATGTACAGCATATGATTCAGTCAACAATAAGACAACAAAATATGCAGATCCAAGTAATCAGGAAATCCAGTATGAGATAAACTATAGTCAGAACATAACAGTAAATACGCAGGCAAAGGATGCGATAAGCACGGATATTTACAGAATGGTAGACTATATAGCCAAGACGGTAAAATATGTCGATGAAGTAGAAACAAAACTTGATGAAGTGGAAAAGATGATATCAAACACTACAGACAAAGACAAACTTGCAACATTAGAAAGTCTTAAGACATCACTCGAAACAGAAAAAGACCTCCGTGGAAAAGTAATGACGGAAGCTTTTGGTATGGGTCTTACGATGGTAGATGAAGCAGGTCAGAAAGTAAGTGTTGCAACATCTGAACTCGGTGCAAAATACAATAGAGCACAGCTCACATACAATAAGCTTCTCGATGAACAGACAGATGCAGAAGATAAGCTTTCAGAAAATGAAGATGTAAGTCTTACGGATGTGTATATAAATCTTACACAGGCGGACAATCTTTATCAGGCATCACTCTCAGCAACGGCTAAGATACTTGGAAATTCACTTCTTAATTATATTTAGAATTTTAGGATGATATGTAAATGGCAATGTTAATTATATTTAAAATTTTATGATGCCATATAGATATACCTGATGATTATATTTAAAAATTCAGAATAATCTGGATTGAAAATAAATAATAAATAAACGAAAATTATTTTATTAGAACAGATGGAAAGGATGCCGGAGGTGATGAATAGAGGTTCATTACTTCCGGTATTCTAAATAGGTATTCTAAATATGTGCTTTTGGCATCTTCTCAAAACGAGTCATTTCGGCTGGATTTCCGATATACTGTTTCCATTTTCTCGTCGTACACACCGTGTACGCACTGTAAAAATGTCATTGTATATCAAAAATCCATCTTGAAATTCTTCGTTCAGAAGATTCCAAAAATACATTAGTGTTTAAATTCCGAATATTGCCATAAATACACCGGCAGCAACCGCTGTACCGATAACACCGGCAACATTTGGACCCATCGCATGCATGAGAAGGAAGTTTGTCGGATCTGCCTCCGCACCGACCTTCTGTGAAACTCTGGCAGCCATAGGAACGGCTGATACACCTGCTGAACCAATCAGTGGGTTTACCTTTCCGTGTGTAACCTTACACATAACTTTTCCGAAAAGTACTCCTGCTGCTGTACCTACACAGAATGCGATAAGTCCAAGTGCAACAATCTTTAATGTAGTTACTTTAAGGAATGCTTCTGCACTTGTTGAAGCTCCTACTGATGTACCAAGTAAGATAACTACGATATACATAAGAGCATTTGAAGCTGTCTCTGCGAGCTGTTTAACTACTCCTGACTCTTTAAAGAGGTTACCAAGCATAAGCATACCTACAAGAGGAGCTGTTGTTGGAAGGAGAAGACAAACAATAATCGTAACGATGATTGGGAATAATATCTTCTCAAGCTTTGATACCGGACGAAGCTGAGACATTTTAATCTTACGCTCGTCTTCTGTTGTGAAAAGCTTCATAATAGGAGGCTGAATGATAGGCACGAGTGACATATAAGAATAAGCTGCCACTGCAATAGGTCCCATGTACTCAGTCTGCTTTAATTTACCACAAAGGAAAATTGATGTAGGACCATCAGCTCCACCAATGATTGATATTGCTGCGGCTGCCTTATCATTGAATCCTAAAAGGATAGCAATAAGGTATGCTGAGAAAATACCAAACTGTGCTGCAGCTCCGAGAAGGAAACTTGCAGGGTTTGCAATAAGTGGTCCGAAATCTGTCAATGCACCTACACCCAAGAAAATAAGTGAAGGCAATATACTCCATTCATCAAGTATATAGAAATAATGTAATAATCCTCCGACACCATTTGATGTACTATCAGGATCTGCCATGATATCAGGATAAATATTTACAAGAATCATACCAAATGCGATAGGTACCAACAACAATGGTTCGTATCCTTTTTTAATCGCTAAATAGAGAAAGATACAGCCAACCACGATCATAAGGTAATTTCCTAATGTAAGTGATGTAAACGCGGTCTGACCTGCAAGATTCTCAAGCGTTGTAATAACGTAATCCAAAGTCAGTCCCTCCTAGTTTAATGTTGCAAGTACTGCTCCTGCTTCTACTGAATCTCCTGCTGCTACATTGATACTTGCTACTGTACCATCCTGTGGTGCAACTACTTCATTCTCCATCTTCATAGCTTCAAGAATCATGATGACATCACCTTTCTTTACAGCCTGTCCTGCTGAAGCCTTAACTGATAAAATCTTACCAGGCATTGGTGCATTTACCTTAACTGAACCTGCTGCTCCTGCCGGTGCTGCTGCCTTTGGTGCTGCTTTAGGAGCCGCCTTTGGTGCTGCTGCCTTTGGTGCTGAAGCTGCTGAGCCTGCTGCTCCTTCCTCTACTGTTACATCATAAACAGTACCATTTACGGTAATTGTATAATTTTTCATGAATTTGTCCTCCATTTAATTTTACTTATCTTCTAATAATTGAACGAATAACAAGACCGTCTGCTGACTCTGTCTCACTTGCTGCTGCAATTGCTGCTGTAATAACTGCCACAAGTTCAAGGTCATCAACAAGATTTTCTTCTTCAACGACAGGTGCTGCCTCTACAACAGGCTCTGCCTTAACTTCCTCTTTCTTTGCACCATTCTGGAAATTGCCAATGTGTTTAAACTGTGCAATAATAATTGCTATAAATATAAGAACCGCAAATACTATAGCCATACTAAGAACCGTATTAAGTCCTGCTTTAGCCATCTTGTCTCCAAGACTCTTATATTCTTCTACTTTCCAAGAAGATGTCTGACCCTTTTCATCATATGTCACGGAAAAAATAAGTTTCTTTCCTGATGAAGTCGTATATGTCTCTACAACTGTTGCAGAATCACTGCTGATAGTGAAATCAGTATCAACCTTAGTTCCCTGCTTTCCATACTTTTTCTTAAGCTGTATAGACTCTTTATACTGATTAACCGTGTCCTCGTCAACTTCTGTTGACTGCTCTTTCATAGATTTAACTGCACTCTCAAAATCATAACTAAACCAACTTGTTACAAACGAATCTGCGTTTGTTTCAAGTGTTTTCTTGTTAAAATTTTTGTTGGTCTTTGTAAGACTAAGACTACAGCCTGCCATCATCAGAATACATGACACGATACAAAAAATTAAACATAATTTCTTCTTCATATAACGCTCCTTACTTAGATGGTTCCATGTTTTTTGCCAATAGGATATTCGCTTTTTGTAAACAGCATCTCAAAAGCAAATAAAAGCTGCTTTCTTGCAGATTCAGGAGCGATAACAGAATCTATATATCCTCTTGCTGCTGCTGCCTCAGTACCTGACTGAGTCTCAAACTCTGCTGCCTTTGCAGCCACATCTGCATCTTTGTCATCAGCATACATTATCTTAGCTGCGACATCTGCATCCATCATTCCAACCTTAGCATCAGGAAGTGCAAATACCATATCTGCACCGATATGCTTAGAATTCATTGCAACATATGCACTTCCGTAAGCATTTCCGGTGATAAGATTAACCTTAGGTACATCTGCCTCTGCAAATGCATTTGTAAGTTTTGCAACTGCACCTGCGATAGTTATCTCCTCGTCAACTGTTGTGGCAAAACCTTCAACATTTGTAAGTGTAAGTACAGGAATGTTAAATGCATCACATTTCTTAACAAAAGCTGCTGCTTTCTCACAACCTGCTGTTGTAAGACGTGCATCATATTTTGCTACTGTCTTTCCGTTTTCATCGAACTCAGCAGTTCTGTTTGCAACTGCACCTACAGTCATACCGTCAAGACAAATGAAACCTGTAACCATCTCTTTTGCATAACCTGCTTTTTCCTCAAGGAAGAAATTGTTGTCTCCGAGGTCTGCAAGTGCAACCGCCGGGTCTGCAGCCTCTGCTGCAAATGCATCAACAACACGGTTAAGGTCATCCATACATTCATCTGAAATACCTGTTTCATTATTATTCTGTGGAAGAATAGTGATAAGTTCTCTCACACTGTTAAGAACTTCTTCCTCTCCCTCGATAACAAAATCAACTGTTGAAGCAGTCTTCTGGAACTTAGCTGATGCAGTATCAAGTTTATCTGCATAATTTCCATCAAGTGTATTTGGTGAATTCACAAAAAGTTTTGCGTTCTTTTCTTCCATGAATGTAAAGTCACTCATAGCTGCAAGAACTGCCACACCACCACCACAGTTTCCAAAAACAGCACTTATCTGTGGAACTATTCCTGATGCGTCAGATTTAACTTTGTAAATCTTTCCAAATCCTGCAAGTGCGTCCGTTGACTCCTGAAGACGCATACCTGCACAGTCAATAAGACCGATAACAGGTACTCCTGTTTTCATAGCAAGCTCATATACATGTGCAATCTTCTTTGCGTGCATCTCACCGATAGTACCATTCATTGCAGATGCATCCTGACTGTAGATATAGACAGGATTGTTCTGAATAAGTCCGTATCCTGTAATAACTCCATCAGCCGGTACTGACTTTTCCTGCATGTTAAAATCCGTACTTCTCTTTGTAATCATAGCACCAATTTCAACAAAACTGTTCTCGTCAACTAAAGTCTCAATACGAGCTTTTGCTGACAAAGCATTTGTGTTACTCATGTTCAGCCCTCCAATAATAGTAGAATATATTTGGTAAATCTAATTTATGAAAGTAAATACAACTTCCATAAAATTAAACAAATTTACACCAATGATAAGTTTATTACTTTTATGCAAAAATATCAACCTTTTTTTAGCATTTCTACCAAAAAAATTGCATATCATTACATATAAAAATAATAGGACATTTTTTAATATGCCAAAAAAAATAAGTTTATTTATATGTTTACTAAGTCTTCTGATTACCGGTATCTCATCATATAAAGCTTCCTGCCATTTTCTTAACGATACATATTTCTTGGATCCCCCCCTCTCTGATACAACAAACTGCGTTATCAAAAAAATATCCGCTTCTGAAAGTGGCATCAAAAGCTTTTCAAAAACTCCGTCAGGACTTTACTCAACCGCCTGCTGCGTCATCGAAAAAGACAGCAAACAGATATTGTATGAAAAAAACAGCAGCAAAAAACTTCCGATGGCAAGCACTACAAAGATAATGACCTGCATACTGGCACTTGAAAAAGGCAGTCCGAAAGATATAGTAACTGTTTCAAAATATGCCGCATCAATGCCTGATGTACAACTCAATATGCAAAGCGGTGAACAGTTCAGGCTTGCCGACCTTCTCTACTCTCTTATGCTTGAATCACATAATGATACCGCTGTTGCGATAGCTGAGCATATCGGCGGCTCGGTAAAAGGCTTTGCAAAGCTAATGAACCAAAAAGCCGCTGAACTCGGATGCAATAAGACACACTTTGTAACTCCTAACGGTCTTGACTCCGACAAGCATTATACCACTGCATATGAACTCTGCCTGATAGCAGATTATGCGTTAAAAAACAGTGGTTTCAGAAAGATAATAACTACTCCTTCATACAGTTTTTCCAATATCAGCGGTTCTAAACAATACAGTGTCAATAATAAAGATGCTTTTCTGACGCAATATAACGGTGCCATAGGTGTAAAAACAGGATTTACTGGAAAAGCCGGTTACTGTTTCTGCGGTGCGGCAAAAAGAAAGAACACAACTCTTATCTCCGCCGTTCTCGCCTGCGGCTGGCCGCCAAACAAAACTTACAAGTGGAAAGACACCAAAAAATTAATGGACTACGGTTTCAATAATTTTACAAAAGTAAATTTCAAACCTGAAAATAAAAATGTAAAGATATTCGTAAAAGGCGGTCAGTCCCCATACACATATGTAAAACTTAAAGATAATTCATGTAAACTCATGCTGTCCTCCTCGGATACCGTCACCTACAAGATAAAGCTGCCAAGAACACTTGACGCACCGGTATCAAAAAACAGCATAATTGGCTATGTAAAACTTTTTATCAACAACAAACTATACCATCAGACTCCTCTTAGAACTGAAAATTCAGTAAAAGCAGTTGACATAAATTATATAAGGTACATTCTCATTCACACATTGTGCGGCATATCGTAAAATAATCCGGCTGCTGCCACTTTACTGCAGAACTGCTCCTAAGAAATCACCATTTTGAGCCAGCTCTACTGCTGCACATATCCTTTTGTGTATAATTGAAGATATCTCAACAGATTTTTTATCTTTATATTCATCGTACAACATAGGTTTTAGATAAAAAACTTCTGTTTTTACTTTTCTAAGACTCCAAAGGTCGAAAACTTTCCATGAATCAACTATTGCAACCGGCACTATTGGAGCCTTAGCTTTCATTGCACTCTTAAAGGCTCCCGGTTTAAATTCATCAACATAGTTTCCATTCCGGTGCTCATAGCCTCCCGATGGAAAAATAATAAACTTCCGCCCTTCTTTTACTTCCCTGGTCACCTCTTTTATTATCCCTGCTGCCTGTTTTAAATTGTCAATTTTAAGTCTTTTCCCCTCGACAAGGTCAATAAACTGTTTGACTAAAGGACCATGGCTTCTCGCATCATCCATCACAACCGAGCAGGGTTTATCATGTGTATGCATTATTCCAAGTGCATCATACTTACCCTGATGGTTTGAAAACATGACATATCCGCCCTCCTTAGGCAGGTTTTCCATTCCAAAACCCTCTGTAGTTATACGCCCTGTTTTTTTCATAAGATTTATCGCATACCTGTCATATTCATACCGGAACTGTTCAGAATATTTTTCAGGATGCCTTGAATAATATCCCATCTTTGGAATCATCCATGCTCTATATAAATTACCTGCTATCACATAAATAAATCTCAACAAAATACTTCACCTTTTCTTTATTAATATCGCTTTTTCATCTTCCCGTATATGATATTTATAACTCCCGAACCACTATCGTGAAAAGCAACCAAAAATCCGCAATATACAGTAACATAATTTGAAAAAATTTACAACTGCTATTTTTTATAATCCTGCAACGGCGGTCTAACTGTTACCGTTTCTTCTATATCATGTTTCTTCTTGAATAATAAGCAGTTTTTGTTTAAAATATAGCTTAAATATAAAATACAGATAATTGCAAAACTAATCATGTTATATTAATTACATCATATTGGGTTCAAAAAATATTTTCCCTCTAACGCAATGGATTACTATCTATTGCATCATAATATACCATAACGGTTTTGCAGACACATATCTAAAAATAATGAAATGAGGTTATTATAAATGGCACTTGACGGAATCGTTATATCAAGTCTTGTTGATGAACTTGACACAAATATTACAGGCGGTCGTATCACAAAGATAGCCCAGCCTGAAAAAGACGAACTTTTACTTACCATAAAACGAAGCACGCAGGATGAAAACGGCAAAACGATACGAAGCACGAAAAGACTCACCATTTCGGTAAATCCAAGTCTTCCGCTTATATATCTCACCGATACGAACAAAACATCACCGCTCACGGCACCTACTTTCTGCATGGTACTAAGAAAGCACTTAAACAACTGCGGTATTATTTCCGTATCACAGATGGGACTTGAGAGAGTTATAAAATTTGAACTTGAACATCTGAATGAAATGGGTGACCTTTGCAAAAAGTTTCTGTATGTCGAACTGATGGGCAAACACAGCAATATCATATTCTGTGATGACAACAATAAGATAATCGACAGTATAAAACATATATCACTTCTTGTAAGCTCAGTCAGGGAGGTACTTCCGGGCAGAGAATATTTTATTCCCGACACACAGCATAAATACGACCCATTTTCGATTACCGAGGAGGAGTTTATAAATAATGTACTCTCAAAGCCACTCCCTCTCTCAAAAGCGGTATATACCTCAATAACAGGTTTTAGTCCGCTTATGGCAAACGAACTTATATACAGAGCATCTCTTTCTGAGAAAAACAACACTCAGGAATTAAGTGATATGGAAAAGCTGCATTTATATAGGAACTTTTCCGAGATGATGAATGACATATCAGAGAAAAAATTTACACCTGTTATCGCATTTAAAGACAGTATGCCTGCCGAATTTACAAGTCTTGAACTCTCAATGTATGAAAAGGATGACGCATACACGATAAAAAGCTGTGACACTGTAAGCAGTATGCTTTTTGATTATTATGCAACAAAAGAAGTGATGAGCAGGATAAACCAGAAATCTGCCGACCTTAGAAAGATAACAAATACTCTTTTGGAGAGAAATTATAAAAAATATGACCTCCAGACAAAGCAGCTTAAAGACACTGAAAAGCGTGATAAATATAAGGTGTATGGCGAGCTTCTCACAACTTACGGCTACGAATTAAAAGGCGGCGAAAAAAAGCTCACCTGTGAAAATTATTATACAGGCAAAGAGATAACAATACCGCTCGATGAAACAAAATCTGCCGTAGACAATGCCAAAAAATATTTTGACAAATACGCAAAACTCAAAAGAACATTTGAGGCATTAAACATTCAGATAGCAGAGACAAAAGAAGAAATCGAACACTTAGAATCAATAAGCAACTCACTTGATATTGCAAGACAGGACTCTGACCTCACCGCAATAAAGCGTGAACTGTCAGACTGTGGTTATATCAAGAAACATCACGAAAAAAATAAGGGCAATAAAAACACCGGAAAAAGCAAACCTCTCCACTATATATCATCAGACGGCTTTGATATGTTTGTAGGAAAAAACAACTACCAGAATGATGAGCTTACATTTAAAATTGCGACAGGAAATGACTGGTGGTTCCATGCAAAAGCAAGTGCCGGCTCCCATGTAATTGTAAAAACAGAGGGCAAAGAACTTCCCGACCGCACATTTGAAGAAGCTGCAAGACTCGCCGCACATTACTCAAAAGCGTGCGAACAGGGCAAAGCTGAGATTGACTATATCCAGAAAAAACATATCAAAAAACCAAACGGCAGCAAACCCGGATTTGTCGTTTACTACACAAACTATTCCATGACGATAAGCACTGACATAACAGGCATACAGGAGGTGACAGAATAATGTTTTCAGATAATAAATCTGCTATTTCAGGACCGAATGCAAATTTGTTTTCAGATAGTAAATCTGCTATTTCAAGACCGGATGCAAATTTGTCAAATGAAAAATTTAATCATGATATTATTCATTCTGACAATCATGTGCACACCTATTTTTCAACAGACAGCGACACACCAATGGAAGAAATGCTAAAAACTGCCATAGACAAAGGATTTACATCCATCTGCTTTACAGACCATATGGATTATAACTTTCCATCAGAAAGCGACACACCTGAATTTCTTCTCGATGTAGAGCCTTACTTTGATGAAATGAAAAAGCTCAGCGAAAAATACAGTGACAGGATAAAAATCCGCAAAGGCATTGAACTCGGTCTGAAAAAAGACTGCCTAGATAAATGTCTTTCACTCACAAAAAACTATCCGTTCGACTTCGTTATCGGCTCAACCCATCTTGTCGATAATATTGACCCATATTATGATATATTTTGGGAGGGCACAGACGAAAAAAACGCTATCTTAAGATATTATGAGACAACTTTAGATAATGTAAATCTCGGGGCAGACTTTGATGTCTACGGACATATAGATTACATCATCCGCTACACGCCAAAAATGAAACAGCTAAAAGCAAAAGGCATCGTGGATGACAGCTATATAGACCGCCTGCTCAAAGACTCGATGGAAATAATAGAAGAAATCTTAAAAACACTTATATCCAACGGCAAAGGAATAGAGATAAACACGGCAGGTTTTAAATACGGACTCGGACACCCAAATCCACATGAAAAAGTTTTAAAACTCTACCATGAACTTGGCGGCGAGATAATCACCATCGGCTCAGACGCACATGAATGTAAACACCTTGCATATGACTTTGAAAAAGTCCCGGAGATACTTAAGAATTGTGGTTTTAGGTATTATAGTGAATTTACGGGCAGAAAAGCGGCGATGGTAAAAATATGATGGTTTAAATCTGATAAGGGCTGACCGACAGAATAAAGATTAATTGTTAAATGACTCTCCCATACATGAGATAGATTAACTTCGTGTATGGGAGAGTTTAGATAATTTAAAATATAACTTAAAAGTTTACACTAATAATTCTAAAACTCACACTATTTATGTCTATGTTGCAAGCGAATTTCATTCAATAATATCGGTGATATACTTTTTCAGTCCTTTTTCCGTAGAAAAATCATATTCTGCACTTTTTTCGGTATAATATGATTTTATGCTCTCCATAGAGATTTGCTCATTAGCCGGAATCCCGTCAGCATACCCTCTCCTCGCAAGTTTCCAGGGAGTTTCCTCATGAGTAATCCTTTCCAGCACTTTACCGCTATACTCTCCAAAAGTATTAACAACCAAATCTATAGCATGATGTTCTTTCTCGGTAAGTACATCCTCTGCACATTCAAAAATTGCAAAGCGTGCATCTTCAATAGGATTAAATTTAAAATTTCTAAACATATCATATACTTCGGGATATACCGGTCCATGAACCCATGCCTGACAATTTTCAGGAAATATAGGTTCCCCATTCAGAGCATAAGATTCTCCCTGAATAAAATAAAGTAATTTTTGAAGCATTAACGGAGTTACTTCTTCAAGTTTTTCAAACACATACGAAATCACCCTAAGCATTTTATCCGAAACCAAAAATAACTTTTCCAACTGTACTGCGGCTTCCATTGCCTTATTATATGCGGCAGATGCAATCTTATCTTTGTTTTCATTCAATCTTTTTTGCATAAAATCCGGGGAGGATAATGCCATTCTTATAATATCAGAATACTCTTTAGACGGTATCTGACCGGAAAGGTATCTCGTAATAGTTACTTCACCAAATCCAAGTGCAAGAGACAATGGAGCTTTCCCAATTTTATAAATTTTCATAAGATTTTCAATATCATTAATCGAAACAATATTTTCATAGTCTCTATACTGTTTATCAACTTCCTGAATATTTCTATCAATCAGCCCCGGGATACTCATTTCTTCTCCACACTCACGGCATATTGCAATTGTAATATTAAACATATATTCTACATCTTTTATATTTTTTTTAATATTTCTTTTTTTCAGCTCATACTCCGTTTCTTTTCTGCATATCGTACAAAAATCGATTCTCTCTTTCTCTGCCATGGTATTTCCCCCTTATCACATTTCTATTTGAAATAATATTTAATCGGATATTTCTGTTCATGCAATGATACAACAATAACATAACAGTTATCCAGCTTGTTAAATTTTATGTATAAGGACACTGCTTTACTTTCATTACCCATCCTTTCCAAAAGTTCTACATCTTTCCCAAAAACATACAACATTTCATCTTCATATCCCTCGTGTTCATTTTGTAACCTCTCAGAAAAATCTGTTGCCGTCAATCCCATCAATATATCTTTTGCCATTTCTTCATCAATAACATAAGTAAGAAAAAGCTCCCTATTATCCTGCCGCCGGGAATTCATTTCAATTCTATATCTGTTTTTTCTAATCGCATTTTTCACCTCAGTCAAATACGAATCAATATCTTTTAGTGTAATACCCAATATATACATCTCCTCTCATTAATATGATTGACTTTTCATCTTTTTCCATCATCATTATATGCTTATGATAGAATTTTGTCAATATCCTATCATAGCTTTTTAAAAAAACAGGCTATCTGCTTTACAGCAAATAGCCTGTTTTTCAAGATTTTCCCATATACCGGTCATTTTATGACACTATTCTTTTACTAATTCCTGTTCTTTATAAGTTATACTTCCTTTTGTATTATCTGTATCTGATGAAATCACTCTAATTGCATATTCGCAATTATCAGGTTTTATATAAATACTAGAACCATTAAGGGCGATATTCATAGTTTTTTTCTTTATATACAAGATTGTCCAGTTCTGCATTTGACATATTTTTGTACTCCATATCTTCATCCTCCTTGTATAAATTTTTAGTTTTTATTACCATAACACACCCATGTCAAAAAGCAGTTTCCGTTTTTTGACAAAAAATAAGACTGTCACATTAAGTTTAATCTATACAATATACAAATAATAAAAACTTTTATCTGCATATTGTATGAATAACATCTCGTGCAACAGCCTCATCTTTTCTGTTAATCAATATTTATACATAGTATTTTTATCCACAGTCAGGCAGATACTTACAATCCACTCTGCTACTTCTATAATAGTATTAGTTTTTCATTTGTACTGAATATTTTGTTTAATACATTTACCAGTTCCAAGAAATTTAAGGCACAACTTTTCTATTCCTCATAATAATAAATTTCTGTTGCTGTTCCTTTCTTAAATTTAAATTGAAAATACGGTGCTTTTTTAATCTTTTTTATGTATTTGCCAATCTCTGATTTTTTGACTTTCTTCTTCTTATAATTTTTAACATGAATAAACTTTGTTGAAGGTGTAATTTTGAATGTCCTCTTTTTCTTCTTCATTTCGCTTGCCGCACTATATAATGCACAATAAGTCACAAGTTTCTTTTTGCTTAAAGTGAATTTACCATTTACCTGCCATATATTTACGCTTTCTGCTAATGTTTTTTGAGCCGGAACTGCTACCACCGATGCCATCAATATAAAAGCTAAAATCAATGCAATTTTTTTCTTACCGTTCTTCGTATTTTTAATATTGTTCATGTTACTTTTCCTCCTTTTTTTGTAATGTTCTCCTGGTATCTCCTTAAAACGAAGAATTTCGAGAGTACATTCATTAAACTATTTGTTCTGTATATAACCCCAGTCTAACCTTTAAATGCAGCAAAGAATGCATTATAGTCATTATAAGTTGTATTCTTCCAAGTAACCTTTGTATCAGCGTTAAATGAATCGTCTAAGATTTCTTTTAAACCGTCAGGCAGCTTTACCTCTGTTATTCCGGTATCTAAAAAGCACTTACTCGATATCACTGTTACACTATCAGGTATATCTATACTCTTAAGGCTTGTACACATATAAAAACTACCCGCCGGAATACCGGATAATCCCTCAGAAAAAGTTACATCTGACAATTTATCACAATCCATAAATAAACCTACACCAATACTTTCTAAACTGCCAGGAAGTTTAACACTTTTAAGATTTGCATTACCCATAAAAGCTCCATTGCCAATTTCACTTACATTCTCCGGTATTTCCAAATTTTCAATATTTGTCATTGAAAATGCATAATCACCAATGTATGAAACTGTCTCTGCTATCTCAATATCTTCCATCTCGTAACAGTCAAAGAAAGCATATCTTCCAATCCTTGTAATACCATCTGATATAACAACATGTTTTATCTTTTCTCGAATATCATTCCAAGGTGTTTCTAACTCATTATAATCAGATATTGATTCATTACCCGAAATTGTCAGCGTACCATCTCCTGTTAATTTCCAGTTAGCACTATCTCCACACTCGCCACTTGAAATTATTTCATCAGGATCATATGATTGATTATTTTTATCTGAAAAATAACCATATACTGGTGTTGGATATTTCTCTATATATTTCGTAAATAATTGCTCATCAAATGCTATGTATGTATTTTTTAGAATATCTTTGATATCTTTCACGGTAAGATATTTGCTAAATCCAGAATCTGAAAGTACAACTCCTATCTTCTCTTTGTATAACAGCATTAAACTGTTGTCAACTGTTATATGGTGTTTGTTTTAAAATAAATAAAAAATAGAGTTATTGCATTATCATAATAAAAGTTCAAAAAGAACTATAGATAACGCAATAACTCCATTTTTATGTTTAAATTTTATATAATTTAATAATATTCTTCTACATATTTATCAGCAACTTCTTTATCCAAAGAAAAGTCCTCCATGATATTTTTTATTGTATCTTCTCTTGATGCTTCCATCTTCTTATAAATTTTAATTGCACCCTCTACTCTTCCTTCTATCCTTCCTTTCTCTCTTCCTCTTTCTTCTAATTCTTCTAAGGCCTTGCACATATTCAACTCAACTCCTTCCTGTTCTAATTTCAATGACTCAAATTCCTCTGGAATATCCAACATATCAATCAAAGAACGAGGGCCATCCCATTCATCCTCCCCATAATATATACAAATCGTAACAATCGGATGCAACCGATCTGTCTTTTGAAATTTTGATAAGAATTCATGTTTTGTCTTATAATTCTTATATTTTTTATTTTTAGCTTCCAGTTCCTTATATTCCTTCAAATAACTGAAAGCATCTCCTATCATATGCCTTAATGGCATCGCATAATGTATCTTAGATTGATTTTCAAGTCCCAAAATCACATAATCAACACCATTTGCAGATTTTTTTACAACATCAAAGACCTTCCCCAGTGTTTCTGCATGTCTATTAAATTTTATTAATGATGAAATATCAGTATCCGCTTCTGTCAAATCTTCCGATTTAATTATCTGTTTCTATTTTTATGAATATTCACTACACTTCTGTATTACAATCTAATTTTTCTCATCCATCAATCCAAACTGTATCGTCACACAAGTAGCAATGATCAATCCAAACATATAAAATGAATATTTTAACACATTAAGTGGTGACACATCTGCGAGTGCCGTGATCATTAACATACCTCCATCATGTGGCATCAATGAGATAAATGCACAGGCAAAAATATCTACCAGACTGGCAAGTCTCTTTGGTGCAATCTTGTATTTTTCACCGATTTCTTTTGCGATCGGACAAGTAACAATAATAGCGATCGTGTTATTTACCATTGCCGCGGAAAGAATTCCTGACATCAGCCCGATTCCATATTCTGCACCACGTCTATTCTTGATCTTGCCACTAATCGCTCCTACCAGCCACTCAACTCCGCCATATTCGCGAACAATACCAATGATTCCAGATACCAAGATCGCAACCATACTGATACTAAACATATCACTCATACCATTTCCAATTGCCTGAATCCAGTCAAAGAATCCGCAGCTTCCCACACAAAGTCCGATAATACCTGCAGAGAGGATTCCTACAAAAAGTACAACTGCAACGTTAATCCCCATCAATGCTGCTCCAAGAACGATAAGATATGGAAGGACTTCAATGATATTGTAACTTCCTGCCTTGATTGCTCCACTTCCAGTACCTCCGACCACTGAATAAAGGATCATTGCCACGATCGCAGCCGGTAATGCGATAAAGAAGTTCATCTTAAACTTATCTTTCATCTCAGAACCGCATCCTTCTGCTGCTGAGATCGTTGTATCAGAAATCATGGAAAGGTTATCTCCAAAATAAGAACCTCCGATCACTGCTGCTCCAACGATCGCAACATTTAAGTGTGCTCCCTGTGCCACATTGATCGCGATTGGTGCCATTGCTGCAATGGTTCCCATGGATGTTCCTATCGATGTAGAAATAAAACAGCACATTAAAAATACACCTGGAATCAAAAATGTTACTGGAATCACATGAAGACATAGATTAACAACAGAATCTTTTCCTCCCATTGCCGCTGCTGCTCCCTGAAATCCCCCTGCCATCAGATAGATCAAAACGATCATCATAACTCCAGAATTTCCCATGTTTGTCGTCATAATGTTTAATTTATCTTTTACATCCATACTTCTATTTAAAAGAAGTGCTACCGCACATCCTGCCAAAAGTGCGACATGACGTGGAAATTTTCCAAATGGATCATCGACTCCCATCAAAGTAAATGTAATCCCGCATCCCACATAACATACCAAAAATACGATCAGTGGAAGAAAAGCCACTGCTCCTAGATTTTTCTTTTGTTTCTCCATTTCTTTTCCTCTCAATCTTAATATATATCCAGATAAATCTGTCTTATTTCTCTGCCAGATGCTTATCCAGTGCATTTTTTAACTGTGTCAGTGCCTGCTCAACCGTCACTCGTGGACACGCAACGTTGAAACGCTCAAACTGTGCTGTCTCTGGTCCAAAGATAATTCCTGAATCCAGCCATAATTTTGCTTCTTCTAACATCAAGTGTTCTAATTCTTCATTACTAAATCCATATCCAGAAAAATCAACCCATACAAGATAAGTTCCTTCTGGTTCTACCATCTTTGCTTTTGGAAAGTTCTCTTTTACATATCGGCTCATATACTTTACGTTTTCATATATATATTCTACCAATTCATCTACCCAGTCAGCACCTTTTGTGTAACATACTTTCACAGCAAGCTGTCCCATTAAGCTTCCCTGACTGTAAGCTGCCTGTGTATTAGCCCATTGATATTTTTTTCTTAATTCCTTGTTTGGAATAATGATATTTGCTGGCTGTAATCCTGCAACATTAAATGTCTTTCCTGGCGAGCTGTAAAGTGCAATGATCTCATGAAATTTTTTATCCAGATTCATACAGCTTGTAAACTCATGTCCTGGAAAAATAAAATCACAATGCATCTCATCAACCATCCAGATTACGTTGTATTTTAAACAGATTTCTGCGACTTTTTCCATTTCTTCTCTTGTCCAGACTCTTCCTACTGGATTGTGTGGGTTGCAGAAGATCAGTGCTTTTACATTTTCTTCTTTGATCATTTGTTCCATTTTTTCAAAATCAATGGAGTAACGATTGTTTTCATAACGAAGCTGACAGTTTACCAGTTTTCTTCCATCATTTTTGATAACTTCACTAAATGGATAGTACACTGGCTGCATAACCATCATGGCATCTCCTTCTTCGGTAAATGCCTTAACA
>ERZ839767.1823-NODE-1823-length-30483-cov-9.207342_pt1 | contig 30483 bp, 26 predicted proteins | sample MGYA00519879_ERZ839767 | MGnify/ENA primary metagenome ERZ839767 (study PRJEB31850, sample SAMEA3708852) | human gut metagenome | biome: human gut; feature: human-associated habitat; material: faeces | place: China | collected 2014 ... | reverse complement strand
CCAACGCATGAGGGAGTCAAAGTCCCTTGCCTTACCGCTTGGCTATACCCCAAAAGACTCTTATTATTCTACAGAAAAACTAGTAGGCTGTCAACACTTTTTTAAACTTTTTTCAAAAAAAGCAACCGGAAATACCGATTGCTAGGAGTTAGGAGATTTCATCATCTAAGCGAACTTAGATAGATGATATGAGGTCGCTTCAACCTCATATGAAAAAAGAAAAGTTTTAGGATGGTTTAATTATATGTTTTGCTAGAAATAAAGTCAAAGAATTTGACTCACAAAATCCGACTTAGGGGTAAGAGTTATGATAACCCTCTCTAGCCCCTAGATAACAAGCTTAGTTGATAGCTTTATTCATCATCCTGCGAAACCAAATGATGTCTAAAGGCATAAACAACAGCCTGAGTACGGTCATCAACATTGAGTTTTCCAAGGATATTAGACACGTGAGTTTTAACGGTTTTCAACGAAATAAATAGCTCATTAGCAATGGTTTGATTGTCATACCCCTTAGCCAAAAGGGCCAAGATATCACGTTCACGTGCCGTCAAGTCATCGTGTAAGTCCGGATGACTATCATGGTATTTAATCTTATTGTCCACCTCAGTTTCGATAGCTTCTTCACCACGGTAAACCTTACGGATACTATTGAGAATCTCTGCCGCACTACTAGTTTTAAGCATATAGCCTTTAGCACCAGCTTCAATGACTGGGTAAATTTTTTCATTGTCCAAATAGCTAGTCAAAACCAAAATCTTGGCTTCCGGCCATTCTTTGAGCAATTCCAAAGTCGCTTGAACACCATCTAATTCAGGCATGACAAGATCCATAACGACGACATCCGGACGCAGTTCCAAGGCAAGATCGACACCCTCTCGACCATTCCCTGCCTCTCCAACTACTTCTATATCTCCTTGGAGATTCAAGAAACTCTTAAGGCCCAAACGGACCATCTCATGGTCATCGACCAAAATCACATTAATCTTATTCGACATTGTCTTCTCCTCTTAATATCGGCACACGGACATCAATAGACGTCCCCTTACCTTTAGCAGATAGGAACTGCACAGTTCCTGCCATTTCATCGACACGCTCTTGGATATTTTTCAGGCCATAACTCATCTCGTCAGTCGAAGCATTTAAGTCATAACCAACACCATTATCCAACATTTTCAATTGAATTTCCTGACTATTTTGATAGAGGTAAACCTCTATCTGGCTAGCCTTGGCGTGTTTAAGGGTATTAGAGATAAACTCTTGGGCAATCCTAAAGAGATTATTTTCAATACGCTTGGGCACTTTCTTAACCATATCCTTGTAGACGACATGGATATTGGATTTATCGGTTAATTCCTTAAGAATCATCTGCAAACCTTCTTGCAAGGTCTTGTTCTCAAGCTCTGTCGGACGAAGATGCAAAAGCAAAACACGCATATCATTTTGAGCGTCCGTCAGCATGGCCTCAACCGCCTGGATCTGATTATGCAAATCTTCCTTACTTAGCTGGTCCGCCATCTGAGATACACCAGATAGGATCATACTAGCCGCAAAAAGCTCCTGACTAACGGTATCGTGAAGGTCACGAGCAATACGACCTCTCTCCTTCTTGATAATATCACGACTTTGTAGAGCTTGGGCATTCTCAGTTTTCTGCAAGTCCTTAGTCAATTTACGCATCTTATGAGACAGGCGCATCATATTCTTGTCTAACTCAATATCTCCCTGACGTTTGACTGGTTGATTATTGATAATGCGGCGCAAATCCTGATTGACTGAACGCATACTGTTATCATTGGCAATTGCCCAGAGAATATAAAGCAAAATGAGCAAACTCAGAACCACAAAAACCATGTTAAAAAGGAAGTGGAAGGCCTGAGACAGATTGCCGAAAACCAGTGAAAAGTTGAGGTTAAAGCTATCCATCACTACAAGGGTAACACCAACCAAAACTACAACCGAATAAATCAGGATTAAAAATAGGTACTGTTTCTTCATTTGCGACGTACCTCCACTGGTCCAGCTCCCACATTGAGAATCAATTTAACCGTCCGATGGGCATGCTCATACTCTGCCCCCTGCAAGGTCAAGCTTTCATAACGGAGATCGTATTCATCTTCATTAAAGAAGGTGACAGAGCTATAGATTGCCGATATGTTGAGTTTAACGGAAACATCAATTGGTACCAAGATAGTCGTCGGTCCATAGAGTTTCTGCAAAATCACGACATTATCTCGCCCTGAGACAATAACCTGAGTCAAATCAATCACATCTGTCCCAAAGAAACGGATAATATTGATATCGTCAAAGTCATAACGATCACTGACAGGTTCCATACGAGTCCCAATCCACTGATTTCGGACAGCTCGAGGATTCAAATTATCTTCTTTGAATTGGATGAGGGCGTAGCGATTCTTTTTCTTGACCTGTGAAAAATGGTTTATCATGACATAGGCCACACCCACTAGGATAGCAAGCACCACATAGATATTCCACATGGAAACCAGAAAAAGTGATATCAAACTGATAGTCAAAACAAAGTCACTCTTGGACTCCTTGTTAAAAAAGCGAACAGCCAACAAGGTCAAGACCAGAATGAAAATAAAACTGGTAATATCATTATTAAAGATGGTGATTAGGCCCAGAGTCAAAAGCAGGGCTTCCACCACTAAGAAAAAATTAAATTTGGTCATAAGGACCTCTCAAATAAAAGTATACAGGCTTCATTCTATCAAATTTTAAGGCAATTGACAAAAAGACCCAGTTTGAGCACCGACTAACCAAGATAGAAAAGGGGCAGAAGAAAGCAAAAAAAGTGCCTCCATTACAGGAAACACCGTCTTTCATTCAAAAAATCTTAATCGTCAGTTTCGTCCATTTTACTATTTATGAGTTGCACCGTACTTCTGATTTCCTCCAGTATGACACGCTGCTCTGCCAACTCCTTCTCAATCTCAGCCAATTTTCTTTCAGTCTGACGACCTGACCGCACAAAAATATTATTGAGAGAGCTAGTTAACAACCCCAGAGTGGCAATCCCACTAAACATAAGAACAACCGCAACAGCCTTACCTACCAATGTTCGAGGAACGATATCTCCATAACCTACCGTAGTAACTGTTGCTACAGACCACCAAATAGCATCTATAAAATTATGGTGCTCTACTCTAGCAATAATAGCACTACTGATAAGGATGATAATGCTATTAACCGAAAGCAGAAAATAAAAGCCATTTCTGCGATTAATGCGATTGGAAATGTGCTTGAGCTTACTACTCAAACCAATTAAGCGAGAGAGTTTGGCCAAACGAGCAAAGCGTCCCACCCTTGAAAAACGGAGGAAGGTAAAGACTTCATTGTAGGGAATAATAGCCAACAAGTCTAATACATGCGTTTTAACAAAAATTCGCTTACGAGGTGCCAGGGAGAAACGAATCGCATAATCAATGGCAAAGATGAGCGTTATAGACTGATCTATCACTCTGAAAGATCGCCTTCCAATTGAAATTAATCCAACCAAATCAAAGATAACCAAGCCAATGGAAATCAGGGCCAGGACCGTCATGACGATATCGTAGGTAATGATATACCTTCTCAATTTTCTACGGTTTCTCATAGCGTCTCTCCTATATGTGATGTCTTCATTATAAAAGAATCTCTGACCCCTGGCAAGCAGGCTTTTTAAGCTATCGACAAGAACTCTAGATAACAAAAAAAGAGAGATGAAATAACCTCTCTTCATTATGTCTAAGTTTTTTTATCTATTGTAGCTCTGTGTGAGTAGCCTCTGTCGAGGTTTCAGTGCTTGAAGTTGTACTGTCAGTACTTGAGCTCGTCGATGACGAATGTGTCGTACTGCTTGAGCTTGACTGTAGACTTGAACTTGCTGTTGCAACTGAAACATAGAGGATCACTGTACCATCAACGCTTGTACCAGCTTGTGGATCTTGATAAAGGACCTCTGTACTGCTAGGAATCTTATCCTTGTCTAACTTAACACCAGTATTATAGTCATGGTACTCGATGCTACTACTTGAGATACTCTTACGATTCAAGGTTTGAACCGCTGTTGAAACCGTCAAACCAGTCACATCAGGCATGGTAACTGTCTTAGGAGTTGCCACACGGAACTTAATCTTAGCCTTACTATCCTTAGGGTTGAAGGACTTGTTTTTTCCTGGACTTTGAGATAGGATTTCTCCCTCTTCAGCATTATCGTCTTCGACATGCTGAATATCAATTTGATCCTCAGAAACGCCATAATTCGAAGTTAAGTCCTCAATGGCATCCTTATAGTTTTTACCTTTGTAGTCTTTCAACGCAAAACCTTTACTACCAGAAGAAACATAGACATCAATGCTTGATCCCTCTTTTCGTGTGGTTCCAGCTGTAGGATCAGTCTTGATGACCTTGCCTGTATCGACAGAGTCATCTTCCACTTCCTTAACTTCTCCTACCTTAAATCCAGCACCCTCGATTTTAGTCTGAGCTGTGGACAACTCTTGACCGACCACATTAGGCACCTGGACATTATCAGGATTGGTAAATACCAAATAGGCAAAGATGATAATACCAATAAAGACAAGTCCTAGGAAAACCTTGAGTAAGGTTGAGAAGAAATTCTTCTTCTTTTTCTTCTTAGCTGGTGTCGTTTTCTTCCTCGGTTGTTTACTTGGAGCAGGTGTAGGCTCTGATGGCTCAGCAGCAACGGCCTTTTTCTCAAGGCTTGCTGATGGAACTGGATCAACCTTCGGTAAGGTCTTGGTATCCGTCATATCATCAAAGACTACCTTGGCATCGCGTCGATGACTAGGATGCAAACTGGTTACCAAGTCACGGCTCATTTCCAAAGTACTATTATAACGATTCTCTAGTTTTTTGGCTGTTGCTCGAATTACCACGTTTTCCAAGGCTTGGGGAACGTTACGGTTCTCTGCCAAAATCGATGGGAGTGGCTTTTGGAAATGTTGGAGTGCAATGGTTACCGCACTATCGCCATCATAAGGAATATGACCTGTTAACATTTCAAAAAGCATAATACCCATAGCATAGATGTCGCTTTGGATAGTTGCTTTCGATCCACGAGCCTGCTCTGGTGAGAGGTAGTGGACAGACCCCAACATAGAGTTAGTTTGAGTTAGACTAGTCTCTGCAAAGGCAACCGCAATTCCGAAGTCTGTAACCTTGGCTGTACCGTCCTTAGTTAAAAGAACGTTTTGTGGCTTAAGGTCACGGTGGATAATGCCCTTTTGATGGGCAAGAGTCATGGCGGAAAGAACCTCCCCCATGATACGCACAACATCTTGGTTAGAAAGTGGCGCATGGTCTTGAATATATTTCTTCAAGTCCGAACCATCTACATACTCCATCACCAAAAACTGCTGGCCGTCTTCTTCGCCAATATCTCGGATAGCAACGATATTAGGATGACTGAGTTCTGCCATGGCACGCGCTTCACGCTGGAAACGCGCCACAGCCACCTGATCCGTTTGGTAATTGGTACGTAGCACCTTAATAGCTACTCTTTCATTATCCAGAATCAGGTCGTTAGCCAGATAAACATCCGCCATACCACCACGCCCGATAGACTTAAGGATTCGATAACGTCCAGCAAACAATTTGCCAACTTGGATCATTATCCTTCCTCACTTTCTATTTTGATGAGAGCAACGGTAATATTATCATGACCACCAGCCTCATTGGCTGCAGCTACCAAACGACTCGTTTTTTCTTCGACGAAACCAGGACTGTTGACAATATGAACAATCTGTTCAATTGAAATCATATTAGTCAATCCATCTGAATTGGCCAAAATATAGTCTCCTGGTTCCAATTGTTGGACACCAAGGTCAGCCTCAATCGGAGCAGCTTGCCCAATAGATTGCGTAATGATATTACGTTGTGGGTGAACCGCTGCTTCTTCTTCGGTCAACTGACCAGCCTTGATAAGAGCATTGACCAAAGAGTGGTCATTCGTCAATTGCTTATACTCACCATTACGGATAAGGGCAATACGTGAATCCCCAACATGGGCGAAAATCACAGCATTATCAACAAAGGCAAGAACCTCGATAGTTGTTCCCATTCCCTTATATTCTTCGTTTTGGCCAAGTTCATAGATTTTACGATTTTCTGCATCAATGGCAGCAATCATCCAATCACGAATTTGACTCAACTCACGAAAATCAGTGTTAATCCAGTCACGACCAAGGTCAGTCACTGACATCTCACTGGCAATATTTCCAGCACGGTGTCCACCCATTCCATCTGCAACAACGACAAGGGTAACACCAGCTTGGTTGACAAATTTATTAACAAAATCTTGGTTGTTTGACCGTTTTTGGCCAATGTCCGTTAATAATGATATTTCCATAGTTTTCTTTCTGACTTGCGTCAGCATTTCCTCCTCTGTAACCCTAAGCTTTTTTACGCAACTGTGCGATGAAAAAACCATCAGTTAAATACTGTTCGGGGGTAATTGCCAAACAGCCATTGACCACGATGTCTTTACATGGATGGTCTAAGGCAACTTGCTCAAAATCAGGATGGCTCTCAAGAAAGGCTTGAATCACCTCTTGATTTTCTTCTGCTATGATGGTGCAAGTACTATATGTTATTATACCACCTTTTCGTAGGGTTTGACAAACGCTGGATAGGATATCCAACTGCACAGCCTTAAGGGACTCAAAGTCTTGGAGGTCCTTGTTATATTTGATGTCGGGTTTCCGACGAATGAGGCCAATCCCTGAACAAGGAGCATCCACTAAAATCTTGTCAAAACTATCAGCCGGAAAGACTTGATGTACCTGACTAGCATCCAGTTTCTGAGTCTTAACCTTATCAGCTAGGCCAAGACGTTGTGCATTTTCTTCGATAAGGGCAAGCTTATGATCATAGAGGTCGAGCGCCGTCACATGTCCACGCGTCAAATAAGAGGCCATATGTACCGTCTTACCACCAGGTGCTGCACAGGCATCCAGGATTTCTTCCTCACCTTGAATTCCTAAAGTTGGCGCAACCAATTGACTGGTCTCATCCTGAATGGTCAACAAGCCCTCTTTAAAATAATCTGTTCCAGCAAAGTAACCGGAAGACTTAACAAGCCCGACTGGTGATAGGACTGAACGCTCAGCTCCAGTAGCCTCCGCAATTTCATCCAAACGTGAGGCATCCGTCACACGCACACTAGCCTTATTTCTCATAAAGAGGCTTTGGAAAATAGCAAGGGCACGGTCCTCTCCAAACTGGTCGATAAGTTTTTTTACCAACCATACAGGTAGAGAATACTGAACAGAATAGCGTTTATTGACACGTTTAATCTGGCTTGGATCTGGCAAAGGCTGGCTAGATAGTTTACGAAGAACCGCATTTACCAGCTTCTCAGCACCCTTTTTATTGCCACGATTTTTAGCAATAGAAACGGCATCATTAACCACCGCATGGGCTGGAATCTTATCTAAATAGGCCAACTGATAGAGGCTCAAAAGTAATAAGTCATAAACCCAAGGCTCAAGCTTATCACGGTCCTCAATGACATGGGCTAGAATCCACTCCAAAGTAATCTTATGAGCCACGGTCCCATAGACAATCTCCGTCACTAAGGCCTTGTCCTTATCTGTCAGCTGCGACTTGCTCAGATGTGCATTGAGAGCAATATTTGAGTAAGCCCCTTCCTGGAAGACTTCTTCTAAGACTGCAAGTGCCTGTCCACGAGCTGTTTTTTTCCAATCATTGGCCAAATGCATCACCTACTTCAAGATTGCGTCCGACCCCATTAAGGAAATCAGCAATAGCCATACGAGGTTTTCCTGCAGGTTGAACTGTCTTAAGCGAAATGGCTCCTTGACCAGTCGCAACTACCAAACTCTTCTTGGTTTTTTCAATAATATGACCAGCCTGTCCTTGACCTTCTGCCAAGTCCGCCTCATAAATTTTGAAACGTTTGCCATCAAGCAAGGTATGGGCCACAGGCCATGGGTACATGCCACGAATTTGATTGAAGATGTCACGAGCCGGCTTATTCCAATCAAGGCGCTCCTCTTCTGGGCTAATATTTGGCGAAAATGTTACTTGACTGGCATCTTGAGGAACAGGTTTGATTTCCCCAGCAATGTAGGCAGGCAAGGTTTCAAGCAAGAGGTCACGACCCAAGACTGCCAATTTTTCAAACATGGTACCAACATTATCCTCGTCAAGAATTGGCAAGGCCTTTTGGCTAACCATGTCACCAGCATCCATTTCCTTGACCATTTCCATAATCGTCACACCCGCTTCTGCATCACCATTGATAATGGCATAATGGATAGGTGCCCCACCACGGTATTTGGGCAAGAGTGAAGCATGGACATTCACTGCAAAATCCATGCTATCAAGCAACTTACTTGGCAAAAATTGTCCATAAGCCGCAGTAACAATACCATCAGCACCAAGTGACATAAGTTGTGCCATTTCTTCAGAACCTGACAACTTTTCAGGTTGATAAATTGGCAAGTCATGCGCCAAGGCTACTTCCTTGACCGGTGTCATGCGGATTTCTTTTTTACGGCCGACAGCACGGTCTGGTTGCGTCACCACAGCGACAATATCATAACGCTCATCGGTCAAAAGTCCTTCCAGCACTGTCGCTGAAAAGGCAGGCGTTCCCATAAATACTAATTTTGTCATATTCTTCCTTTTCTAGATTAGGTAAAATTCTGAGGTTCTTGATCAATAATCAAACGCAGGTCCTTGTTCTCAGGCTCCTGAGTCATGTCAAGGACCCTATTAAGCGTTTCTTCCAAGTTATCCTCAAAACGGTATTTGATAATAATCTGATAATGATAAAGGTTATGTGTTCGGGCAATTGGCTTAGGCGTAGGCCCTAGGAAGGTCACCTTGTCTGACAGGTGCTCTCTTAAATAAGCCATAACCTCATAGCTCTTGCGAACCACAAACTCTTCATCCTTGTGAGAAAGCGTAATTCCTACCGTATAGAAATAAGGCGGATAGGCCAACTGACGGCGAATCCCCATCTCATAGGCATAGAAACCTTCATAATCCTGTTGCTGCGCAAACCGAATGGCATAATGACTAGGATTATAAGTTTGAATAATAACTTCCCCTTCCTTGTCAGCACGACCAGCACGACCAGCCACCTGAGTCAACAGTTGGAAGGTACGCTCAGCTGAACGAAAATCTGGTAAATTTAGCGACGTATCTGCATTCAAGACCCCTACCAAGGTAACATTTGGAAAATCCAAGCCCTTGGCAATCATCTGGGTTCCGAGCAAAATGTCGGCCTTACCACTTCCAAAGGCCTCCAAGAGTTTCTCGTGAGCCCCTTTCTTACGTGTCGTATCAACATCCATACGAATCACTTTGGCTTCTGGCAAAAGTTCCGTCAATTGGTCATAAGCCTTCTGTGTCCCAGTCCCATAATAGCGAATCTGACGGCTCTGACAGTTAGGGCAGACATGTGGTATTGCTTTTTGAAAATCACAATAGTGGCAATTCATGGTCTTGGTATCCATATGCAAGGTTAGGGAAATATCACAGTTGGGACAATCATCCACATAGCCACAGTCACGACACATGACAAAAGAGGAATAGCCACGACGGTTCAACATTAGCACGACTTGTTCCTTACGTCCCAAGCGTTCTCGGATTTTCTCTAAGAGAGGTGGCGTAAAATCACTAGCCTCTTGACGGCCCACAAAATCCTTAAAGTCCACCACTTCCACCTGAGGAATTTTGGCATTAGGATTAGCCCTCTGAGTCAACTCAAGAAAATGGTAAACCCCTTTCTGAGCTCTCGCCCGAGTCTCAATAGAGGGTGTTGCTGAACCAAGAACAAGCACGGCTCCATGACTCTTAGCCCTAAGCAAGGCCACATCTCTAGCATGGTAGCGAGGATTGGATTCTTGTTTATAAGTAGCCTCATGTTCCTCATCGATAATGATAGCTCCGATATTGTCCAAGGGAGCAAAGATCGCCGAACGTGCTCCTACCACAACCTTGGCCTGGCCTGACCTAACCTTTCGCCACTCGTCAAATTTCTCACCGTCTGACAAGCCTGAATGCATAATCGCCACCAAGTCACCAAAACGTGAAATGAAACGATTGGTCATTTGGGGCGTCAGGGAAATTTCTGGCACTAAGACAATAGCCGTTTTCCCCATAGCCAAGGTCCTCTCGATAAGATGCAGATAGACCTCTGTCTTACCTGATCCCGTTACCCCTTCCAATAAGAAAGGTTTGCTACCTTGTCCGATTTGGCACGTCATTTCTTCAACCGCATGCGCCTGTTGAACATTAAGCTCAAGAAAATCCGTCTTCTCTACCTTTTCAAAGTAACTGTCGGCACGATTGACCTCAACTTCAGTGATGACCAAGGCACCAGCTTCGATGAAAAACTTAACCACATCTCGTGAAAAAAGTTTGTGGAGGTCTGCCACCTTCCCTGGCTCACTCTTCTCGAGCAAGAAGTCTCGCATCTCCAAACGCCTCTTAGCCCGCTGCGAAATAGCCAAAGTCTCAAGAATGCCCTTTTGAACACTATAGTGCTTCTCAGTCTTAATGTTCTGCTTATCCTTAGCAAGGTAATCAACCGTTACACGCCCAGACTGGACCAGACGAGGAATGGCTTGACGCTGCTCCTCTGACAACTGCGAGAAAAGAACATGATCCTGCCCCTGAAGAAAAGTCTGTTTATCTTCTTCACCTAGTTTATCAGTCGCCATGATAACCTTATCGTACTGAGAATTAAGGAGACCAGGTAGCATTGACTTCAAGATGGAAATCTTATAGGAAAAGACCGTATGTCGCATCTGATCAGCCAAGTCCAGTTGATCCTGATTAAGGACTGGCTCATAATCTAAAAGCTCAGCAATAGGTTTTAATTCAGGAAAGTCTCTTAAATCCTCCTGCTCCTCGAAGCCAATAACAAAGCCTTGCAATAGACGATTTCCTTTACCAAAAGGCACATGCACTCGCATACCAATGGCAATTTGACCTTGCATGGCTTCAGGGATAAGGTAACTATAAGGTCTGTCCGTCTGCATCAGAGGAACGTCTACAATAATTTGTGCTACTAAAACCATAAATTTCCTCCTGTCACTTCCTTAAGACCAGTATCTTTCAAGCTCAAGAAAAGCTGAGCTCTTGATTATCATCATAAAGAAGGAAGCTGAGACACTATGCCTCAGCTCCCCCTCTCCTCATAAACCAAAGCATGACTTTGATTTTAGATTTTATCGCCTTCTTCTTTTTCTTTAGCGATTTGTTCTTTGATTTTACGTTCTTCTTCCTCAGCAGCAAGACGTGCTTGGATAACTTTCAAACGTGCCAATTCACGTTTAGATTCTGGATCTGGGTGAATAGTCACATTACCAGTTTCAATTTCTTCAAGGGCTTGAAGGGTTGGTTTTACTGACGTAAACTCTTGAGTTGGTTCAGCACCAGCAGCCAATTCATGGGCGCGTTTTGCTTGCAAAATAACCAATGAATATTTTGAAGGCACTTTATCCAAAAGTTTGTCAATAGAGGGTTTCAACATCATAATTCTATACCTATTTCTAATTTATTTATCTGATAATTTCTTTTCTGAAATCATATTACGATAGCGGCCAATCACACGGTCAACACGGAAGTGTTCTGCTTCAATAACACGTTTGACACGTTCAGCAGCCAAAGGCACTTCGTCATTAACAATGGCATAATCGTATTCGCTCATGAGAGCAATTTCTTCACGCGCACGCTCGATTCGTTGAGCAATAACTTCCTCAGAATCTGTTCCACGACCAACCAAACGTTCTTGAAGCTCGTTCAAATCTGGTGGCGTCAAAAAGATGAAGACAGCATCTGGAACCTTTTTCTTAACCTGAAGGGCACCTTGAACCTCGATTTCAAGGAAAACATCAATACCTTTATCCAAGGTTTCATTGACATAAGTCAAAGGTGTTCCGTAGTAGTTACCTACATACTCAGCATATTCCAACATTTGACCATTACGAATAAGCTCTTCAAATTCCTCACGTGAACGGAAGAAATAATCCTTCCCATCAACTTCACCAGGACGCTGGGCACGTGTGGTCATTGACACTGAGTATTCAAATTTATGGTCAGGTGTTGAAAAAATCTCCTGACGAACAGTTCCTTTTCCGACACCAGAAGGCCCTGAAAAAACAATCAAAAGTCCACGTTCAGACATGTCTTCTCCTTAAACTAAGATTAAAAATCTTCTTATGACTCACCTTAAAAAAAGAGAAAGCAATCATCTCTTTTTTAAGGCTTAGGGGTTGTTCAGTGATTAAGTTACAGCTCACTTTTCAAAGCATGCGTTTTTCCTTACTATTTTACCAATAAAAGTGACTTTTTTCAAGGTGAGGGCACCATTAAAAAGAGTGAATTCCTTTTCCCAGTACTCACTCTTTTTAAACACTCTTTTAAACCAAACCAGTCAAGAGACCTTGCATGAATTCTTCTGAATGGAACTCACCAATATCATCAATTTTCTCACCAAAACCAATTAATTTAACTGGAATATCCAACTCTTGACGAATGGCCAGAACTACACCACCCTTGGCACTACCATCCAACTTAGTTAAGACAAGACCTGTAAGAGGTGTGATTTTTGAAAATTCCTTGGCCTGGCTAAGCGCATTTTGACCAGTTGAGGCATCCAAGGCCAAAAGGGTTTCATGAGGTGCTTCTGGAACCACACGCTTGATAATACGACCAATCTTTTCAAGCTCTGCCATAAGATTGTCTTTATTTTGCAGACGACCCGCCGTATCAATCATAAGGACGTCAACTCTCTCAGCAAGGGCCTTTTCCATACCATCATAAACCACTGAAGCTGGGTCAGCCTTCTCTGCACCAGTCACTACCGGCACATCAACACGACGTCCCCACTCAACCAACTGAGCAACCGCTCCTGCACGGAAGGTATCGGCAGCTACCAGCATGACTTTTTTGCCTTCTTGTTTGTATTTATGCGCCAACTTACCGATAGACGTTGTCTTACCAACCCCGTTGACACCAACGAAAAGCATGACTGTCAAACCATCTTGGAAATTAATCTGCTCCTTGTAGACATCATCCTTCTCGTAGATATCCACAAGTTTTTCGATAATCAAGCGTTGCAAATCTTCAGTCTTTTTGACATTTTCGAGGCGGGCTTCATAGCGCAAGTCTTCCGTTAATTGCGTGGCAACATTAACACCTACATCGGAAAGAATCAGCATTTCCTCTAATTCTTCGAAGAACTCCTCATCAACTCGACGGAAATTCGCAAAGAATTCATTCAAACGGGCAGCAAAACCTGTACGCGTCTTCTTGAGGGTACGGTTGTACTTTTCTTGTTCCGTTTCAGTTTTTGAAGCCTGAACTTCTTCAGGTTTTTCCTCAACTTTACGAGTTTGAACAGCCTCAAAAGTAACCGTTTCACCTTTTTCTGCAGCAGCAGCTACCTGAGCCTTTTTAGCATAGTAATCAGCCATGACATCTGCGAAGTGGTTATCCACAGCGACTTGGCTTTCTTCTGACTCTGATACACCCTCTGATTCACTTGATGCCTGATTATCAACAGAATGGTCTTCATCAGACGCTACTTCGCTTTCTTCAACAGATTCTGTAGACGAAATCTCTTCTACTTGAGTCTCTGACTCACTGAGCTGTTCTGTTTGACTTTCACTTGGCCCTTCACTTGTTGACAAGTCTTGATTATCAAGGGCCTCAGTTTCTGAAATTTCCTGATTTGCTACAGTCTCCTGTGACTGGTTTTCCTCTTGTCCAAATAATCGATCAAATAGACCCATTTGGTTCTCCTTATTTCTCTAGAATATATTTATGGATGGCCTCAGCCACTCCAGATTCCTCATTAGTTTTTGTCGTTACTGCCTTGGCAACAGCCTTAACCTTAGGAACAGCATTTGCCATAGCCACACCAAGACCAGCCCACTCCAGCATTGTCAAGTCGTTTTCCTCGTCTCCCATAGCCATGACCTGACTTTTATCCAGAGCAAGGTAATCAGTCAAGAGGCTCAAACCTACAGCCTTATGAACACCTTTAGGCATGACCTCTAGGATAATTTCACGAGACTTAAATACCTCAAACGCTTGGTATAAATGGTCAGGTATTTTTTGAATTTGAGCATCCAAAAATGCTTCCTCACAGACCGTAACTACCTTATTATAGACGATATTTTCAGGAATGTCATCAATACTCTCCACATCAACGAAGGTCAAGGTAGGATTAGCCTGACGATAGAGAGAATGATTGCCTTTACTTGGCACACCATAGACAATGCCATCACTGATAACATCCATCGGGAGCCCCAGAGGCTCAAAAATAGCATAAATATGCTTTAAATCTTCTCGACTCATCTCTTTCTTTATGAGGATATCCCCATTATTACGCTGAACCAAGCCACCATTGAAGGTCACACTATAGTGCTTATCATCCAACAAGCCCAAATCTTCCAAGATATGAGTAATAGCTGGCAGAGGACGACCAGTCGTAATGACCACATGAATCCCCTTAGCTTCTGCCGCCTTAAGAGCAGCTCTATTTTCAGCTGTTACTTGCTTATCCTTAGTAAAGAGGGTCCCATCTAGGTCCAAGGCCAACAATTTAATCTCAGACATCCGAACCTACCAATCCTTCCATGAAGTCAAAGACTGCACCATCTTTATGGTGACCAATCACTTCGTCAGCTACTGCCTTAATCTCATCGCGGGCATTTTCCGTAGCAACCGCACGCCCTGCAAAGGTCAACATCTCCATATCATTGAGATTATCACCAAAGGCTACAACATCTGAAGCCTGACGTCCCAACTCTTGGCAAAGATGGTAAAGACCAAAGCCCTTGTCCACACCTTTAAGGATAATATCCATAGAATCAAAGCCAGTTGTCACAGCTGTCATATCCTCAAAAATCGTGTTGAGGTAGTCACCACGTTCCATAATGGTATCCCCTTGGAACTTAGCAGTTACCTTGAAAATATCATCTGTAACCGCTTCAAGGTTCGTTGCCATAACATTTTCATAGTAACGTTCCATGGCCTTAAGATAGGCTGGATCTGCATCGTTTGGAGCATAGGCACCGCGACGTCCCGACAAGAGAATTCCCTCGCAAGTTGGCAAGGCTAAGGTCGTGTCTGCAATTTCTAAATAATCTTTAGGTTCTAGCTTGGACTCAAACAGGACTTCACCCTTGTACTGAACCAAGGCCCCATTCTCCGCAATAATCGCAATGCGGTCCACAAACCCATCAAAAAGCTCCTCCAAGGCCAAGAGAGCTCGGCCAGAAGCTACTGTAAAAACGTAATCTTTAACTTCACACGCATCCAAAAGGTTTTCCAAACGCGCCTTATCATAGGCACCAAGATGGTCTAGAAAAGTACCATCCATATCTGTTGCTAAAATTTTCAAAATAATCTCCCTTCAGGTCGAATATACTTGCCCCTATTGTACCAAAAATAGGAATATAAGTTTGGGAAAAGCCAAAGAAAATAGAGAAAATATGGCATTTTACTTGCAAATTCATCATTTTAGTTGTATCATTACGGTAGTACAAAAATAATACTATTATACTTTTAGAAAGGAGTCTCTTATGGCTTGGACATTTGATGAAAAATCGCCAATCTATCTCCAAATCGCCTACCGCGTCAAATTGAAGATAGCTTCCAAGGAATTAAGTATGGGACAACAACTCTTACCCGTAAGGGAGTTTGCTCAAGAAGCCGGGGTCAATCCCAACACCGTACAAAGAGCCTTCCAAGAACTTGAAAAAGAGGGGCTGGTCTATTCTGCCCGTACCTCTGGTCGCTTTGTTACTGAAGATGAAAAACTTATTGATCAAAAACGACATGAGATTGCCCAAAGTCTCATGAAAAACTTTGTCACTGAGATGGCAGCCATTGGTTTTAGCTCACCTGAAATCAAAGCCATCATTACTGACTACATCGAACAAACAGGAAAGGACTTATAGACCGATGACTGATATTGTAACTCTAACAAATCTCACCAAGACCTATAATGGTATTCCAGCCCTTAGAGATGTAACCATGTCCATCCCGTCTGGTAAAATCATTGGTCTCTTAGGACCAAACGGTAGTGGTAAAACAACTCTCATCAAGATTTTGAATGGCCTCCTTCAACCAACTTCTGGTTTAGTAACTATTAATGGATTTCAGCCATCACCTATCACCAAAGCTCAAGTAGCATATCTACCTGATACAACTTATTTGGATGAAAGTAAGACTATCCAATACTACTTGGACTTCTTCCAAGATTTCTATGCTGACTTCCGCTATCCTCTTGCCTTGCAACTCTTGCAAGATCTAAAGCTCCAGCCTGATTTGCGCCTTAAAGACCTTTCAAAAGGTAACAAAGAAAAAGTTCAGTTGATTTTGGTTATGAGTCGTGAAGCTAAACTCTATCTCCTCGATGAACCTATCGGTGGGGTCGATCCCGCGTCACGTGACTACATCCTTAAAACCATCATCAACCAATACTCTGAAGATGCTTCTGTTATCATTTCAACCCATTTGATTGCAGATATTGAATCCGTCCTAGATGAAGTTGTTTTCCTAAAATACGGTCAGATTGAACTTCAGGGTGATGCTGATAATATCCGTCAAGCCCATGGCAAATCTATCGACAAACTCTTTAGAGAGATGTTCCACAACTAGGAGGTATGAGCATGTTTTGGAAATTAGTTAAGTATGAATTACAATCAGTCCGCAAGTGGTATCTTGGCATATATGCTATTGCTATCCTACTCTCAATCCCCTTGGGTTTAATGCTTCAAAAATTTATTTTTGTAACTGAACAGAGCCACCAAGAACCTAGTCTACTCTTTTTTGCTTTCTTCACACTGATGGTTTTTGCTACCATTATTGTATGGGGAGCCATTTATATAGCAACAATAGTCCTCATTGTCAGACGCTTTGCAAAGACTGTCTTTGGGAGAGAAGGTTATCTAACCAATACGCTCCCAGTTTCTGCCCACCAATTAATCTTGTCTAAACTCTTGGTAGCCTTTATTTTAGATATCATTTCATCACTCGTTATACTTCTTTCGATTGGAATAATAGCTGCTTTCTGCCTTGATATGAAAGATATCCTCCTAGCTACCAGCTACTTTGGCCAAATCCTAAAAGAGATAGGCGCTTTCTACCTATTCATCCCTTCTACAATCTTGTCAATGATTGCTGGTATCCTTTTCTATTACCTCTGTATTAGTATCGGAAACCTCTTCAACACTAACAAAGTTCTTATGGGATTTGTCGCCTTTTTCGCCATTCAGGCTATCCTATTCTTTATTGGTTTCTTCTTTGGACTCGGTGCAGCCTTGACCGGAGATGCAACATATACTGCAAGTAATAACTCGTCATATATCATTAGTCTAGTTCAGTCTCTCATTCTCATCGCGGCAAGTTACTTTGGTACCTACTATATCATGACCAAACGCTTAAATTTGGACTAAAGAAAAACCGTGTTCCTTTTGGAACACGATTTTTTTTGCATTGAAAAGACTTATTTACTTTGTTCTTTACGATAAGTCTCGATTTCGGCTTTGTTACCCCAAACGAAGTGTCCTGGACGTAGTTCAACCATTTCTGGTTTATCAACAGAATAGTCATGTTGGTTTGGATCATAAACCTTCAAGACTTTCTTACGTTCCAAGATTGGGTCTGGAATAGGAACAGCAGACAAGAGTGACTTGGTGTAAGGGTGGATAGGATTGTTGTAGAGTTCTTCTGTCTCAGCAACTTCCACGATTGTCCCCTTGTAAATAACAGCGATACGGTCAGAAATGAAACGGACCACTGACAAGTCGTGAGCGATAAAGAGATAGGTCAATCCCAACTCTTTTTGGAATTTCTTAAGCAGGTTCAAAACTTGGGCACGGACTGACACGTCAAGGGCTGAGATTGGTTCGTCAGCGATGACCAAGTCAGGTTGCATAACCAAGGAACGCGCAATACCGATACGTTGACGTTGTCCCCCAGAAAATTCGTGAGGGTAACGTGTTAAGTGCTCCTCAAGAAGTCCCACTTCTTTGATGATTTCCTTGATTTTAGCTTTACGATCTTCCTCATCCTTATAGAGATGGAAGTTATGCAAGCCCTCAGACAAGATATAATCAACTGTTGCACGTTCATTCAAACTAGCCGCAGGGTCTTGGAAAATCATCTGAATACGACGGATAAGGTCGTTTTTCTCAGAGTGAGATAAGTGTCCATTGATTTTCTTACCGTCAAAAATAATCTCACCATTACTTGTATCATTTAGACCAATAATGGCACGCCCGATAGTGGTTTTACCACTACCAGACTCACCAACGAGGGAAAAGGTTTCACCCTTGTTGATGAAAAAATTAGCATTGTGGACAGCAACGAATTTCTTGCTTCCTTCACCGAAGGAAATCTCCACATCTTTTACTTCAACTAACTTCTCAGGCATTGCCTTCCTCCTCATCTCCTAAATGTGCAAATCCCATATTAGCACGGATTTTTTCATGTAGATTTTGGATAACCGCAGGTTTTTCAACTTTTGGTGCATCCTCATGTAAGAGCCAGGTCTTAGCCCAATGAGTATCTGAAACTTGGAATTGTGGTGCTTTTTCCTCAAAGTCAATCTGCATGGCATAGTCTGAACGCAAGGCAAAGGCATCCCCAACAACCGGTGTATAAAGTGATGGTGGTGTCCCTGGAATTGAGAAAAGCTCACCCTTATCGTCAGCCAACTGTGGCAAGCTTGAAAGCAAGCTCCACGTGTATGGGTGACAAGGCTCATAGAAAATTTCCTCAACAGTTGCGTACTCGATGATTTCACCAGCATACATAACAGCAACCTTGTCAGCGATACTTGCTACCACACCAAGGTCATGGGTAATGAAAATCACTGAGAAACCATACTCCTCTTTGAGTGATTTCAAGAGGTCAATGATTTGAGCTTGAATGGTCACGTCAAGGGCAGTTGTTGGCTCGTCACAGATAAGGACATCAGGACGACAAGCCAAGGCAATGGCAATGACGATACGTTGACGCATCCCACCAGAGTATTGGAAAGGATATTCGTTGAAACGTTTTTCAGCATCAGGAATACCAACCTTGTCCATGTAGTCAATGGCCATTTTTTTAGCTTCTTTGGCTGATTTTCCTTGGTGTTTGACAATGACTTCAACAATTTGGCTACCGATAGTCTTAATTGGGTCAAGACTGGTCATAGGATCTTGGAAGATAGTCGCAATCTTAGCTCCACGAATTGGCGCCCAATCTTGGTGGCTCTTAAGCTTGGTCAAATCTTGGCCACGATAATCAATAGAACCGCTGGCTACACGACCATTTTCTTCAAGCATCCCTGTGAAAGTCTTGGTCAAAACTGATTTACCTGAACCAGACTCACCAACCAAGGCTAAAACTTCACCTTCAACCAAATCAAGGGAAACCCCTCGAATAGCTGTCAAAACACGGTCACGAACGTCAAATTCCACGACGATATCGCGAGCCGATAATATTACATTTTTATTTTCTGTCATATTGGACTCCTATCTATGCGTACGTGGGTCACTGGCATCCGCCAAGTTTTGACCGACAATAAAGAGAGAGAGGGAAACGAGGATCAAGGTAGTCAATGGAATCCAGAAGAGATAAGCATTGACTGTAACGTTCTGTGCATAGTCTGAAATCAAACGACCAAGACTAGGCGTCGTAACGGGAAGCCCCAAACCAAAGTAAGAAAGGAAAGCTTCGTAAGAGATAAATCCTGGCAAGAGCTGACTAGCCATAGTCACGATAACCGATACAAGTTGTGGCATGATATTTTTAACCACAATCTTAGGAGTTGGTGTTCCCAAAGTACGAGAAGCCAAGTTGTACTCCAAATCACGGTAACGCATGATTTGAATACGGATAGTATAGGCAATACCAATCCAACCTGTGACAGTCATGGCAAAGATCATGTTCCAGAAACCAGCACCCAATGAGTAAGTCAAGACGATAACGACAAGGAGGGCAGGAATGTTTGAGATGATGTTGTAGATTTCCATCATAATCATATCGAAGGTCTTAGAAATCCCCCAAACAGCACCAACGACTAAACCAATAGCAACGTTAAGGAAGGTAGCGATAACAGCAATAAGGATAGAATTACGAGCTCCAAACCAAACACTGTCAAAGAGAGACTTACCATTACTGTCTGTACCGAACCAGTATTGAGCATTTGGATGCACATAACGCACACTAAAGTCATTAACCTTAGACACGTCATTGAAGTCAAATTTTGAAAACATTGGGTAGATAAAGCTCATCAAAATGATAGCAATCAAGATACCCAACATAACAGTTGTTGACTTTTTCTTGAAGAACTGACGCATCACCGATTTCCAGTATGAATAGGCCGGCGCATCAATTGTTTCAGAGGCAAAATCATCGCGCTTTACAAATTGGAACTTACTTTTATCAATTGAAGCCATTATTTACCTCCTTTAGATGTCAATTTGATACGTGGGTCAATCATAGTCATAAGGATATCACCCACAAGCAATGAGAAGATGGTGAGGGCTGTGAAAATAAATACAAGACCCACAACCATAGCGTTATTTGAAGCACGGACAGAGTCAATCAACATTTTACCCATACCAGGGTAGGCAAAGATTGTTTCTGTCAAGGTTGCCCCTGTGATAACACTAACGATAGATGCTGGGATCCCTGAAACCAAGGAAACCATAGCATTTTTGAAAATGTGTTTATTCGAAATTTCTTGTTCTGACAACCCTTTGGCACGTGCAAAACGAACGAAGTCTTGTGACTGCAAGTCAATCATGTAACGACGAATCCAAATGGCAAGACCTGGTGTAGACAAAAGACCGAGAATAACAGATGGCAAGACGTATGAACGCCAGTCACCCGCACCCAAGATAGGGAAGGAATCTGGAAGACCAATCTCAGAACCAATCAAACGAATGATATAAACCAAGGCGATGGTTGGTAGTGAGAGCAAGAAAGTCAAGACACCAGTTGAAATACTATCAAAGAGTGTATTTTTAAAGCGTGCCATGTATGATCCCAATGGAATTGCCAAAGCATAAGACAAGACCAAACCAATCAAACCAGCAATGGCAGAACTTGTCACCATTGATGGGTATTGGTAGCGACTCTTAGTAGATGTGTATGGGTCATCACCATAGTAAGAACGATCCCTAGCATCAGCCTGACTTGGTGATTTATAAGTACGAGAGTAGATATCTACTGAAGATACTTTCTTACCAGTAGGGAAGTTGACCTCAGAGCTTTGTGTTTGCCCTTGCCCTTGTGTAATAACATCAAGAACACCTTGCTCAGCATAGGTTGGGTAAGATGTACCAAGGTTCATCTTCACAAAGTTTTGGTGAACAAATGGGAACTGACTGTTAAAGTAAAGCAAGTATTTATGCTTAGTTCCTGAACCGACAACTGACCAACCGATAGCTGGGTCATTTTCAATACGGATGTAACGCTTCAAGTTTGGATTTGTTTTATCTTTAACCCATCCAGTATTGTCAAATTCAAAGAGGTGTGCATAGAAGCCAAACACACGTTCAAGCACCGGCACATCACGTGTCGCATAGAATTGTTTACTTTGCTTGAACTGATGTAAACGCCAGCCACGTCCTAAACTATCCACATATTTTTGGTAGATAGCCTTGTTTTCTTTAGTTGGCTTAGTGGTTACCGACTTATCAATAGAGCTAGCTTTCTCCTGCAACTCTTTGGTGTCGTAGTAGTCGATATAACCCATACGCTCATAGATTGTATTTTCATAGTTAGCCTTAGAATCAGCTGTCTTAGCAATCTTGTTGTAGTTTGGGTCCTGTCTGAAAATCAGACGCCTCGGCACCATGGTATAGATAATCGTGTAGGTCAAGGCCGTCACGACAAATATTGACAATAGAGAACGGAGGGTTCTCAATAAAATGTATTTTTTCATGTCTCTTCCTTTAATTCCAAAAGAACTTTCCCAATCTAATGAGAAAGTTCCATCGTCCTTTTATTTAACGTGTTTCTCAAGGTCTTTTTGAGCTTTTTCGTTGGACTTAGACTTTTCTTTAAGCCAGCTTTCACGGGCTTTATCATAGTTTTTCTTAGTGACAACATCTTTTTGAGGCTCAAGGTACTTAAAGTATCTGTCAGAACCCTTAGGTCCCACTTGAGAGTAAGCACCTGAGAATGGTGTCAAACGAGCTACCATTGGCGCAGCACCCTTGTTAACCATAAGTGGCATGAAGAGTGAGCTATCTTCCAACCAAGCTTGTGCCTCTGCATAACGTTCATAACGTACGTTGAGGTCGCTTGTTTCTTTAGCTGCATTATCAACCAAAGCATCAAAGTCTTTAAGACCTACTTGAGCTGCTGCTGCATTGTTAGGATCGTCGAATCCCATGTAAGTTTTTGTGTTCTCACTAGCTGTTGTCTTGAAGATATCAAGGAATGTTGATGGGTCTTCGTAGTCAGGTGCCCAAGCAACTGAAATATTGATATCCCAGTCTTCTGCTGCTGCGTTAGCTGCATACAAAGTACTGTTAAGAAGATCATCTTGAGACATTTGATGAACGTCTACAACCACATTTTCTTTTCCGAGTGTCTTTTCAACAGATTGTTTCAAAGATTGTGCACGTGCTACAGTTGGTTTTGCAGCTTGGTCAACTGGAAGGTCCAAGTGAATTGGGAATTGAACACCTTGTGCTTGGAGAGCTTCCTTAGCCTTATTAAATTCAGTCTTAGCCTTATCAGCGTTGAAGAGACCATCTTGACTGTCTTTAAGGTTAACACCTGACCACTCGTCACCATATGAAGGCATCTTTTCAGTTACCAAATCACCGAATGACTTGTCACCAGCATAAACAAAATCAGGTTTCACAAGAATGTTACGAACAGCAAGTGCTGCACCTTTTTCACCATTAAGTTGTGCTGAATAAGCTGTACGGTCAATAGCAAAGTTAACTGATTGACGGAAGTCCTTGTTAAGAAGAGCTTTCTTAGTTGAATCTTTCTCAGCATCAGTCTTCTTAGATGTATGGTTGTAAGACTGACGGTCAATATTAACACCAACCCCACCAATATCTGCAGATGGTTGTGTATAGAAGATATTATCTTTATATTGTTTTTCTACTGAATTAAAGTTTGAGCTTGTTGGATATAGACGTGCTTGACTATAAGCGCCATCAGTGAAATTACGAACAAGCGATTCTTGGTCAGAAGCATCGTAGAAAGAAAGTTTAATGCCATCGAAATGGACATTTTTCTTATCCCAGTAGTTTTCATTTTTAGCCAACTCAATAGATGATTTAGCTGTCAATGACTTAAGGATGTAAGGACCATTATAAAGGATAGATGATGGATCTGTTGATTTACCAAAGCTATCCCCTTTTGACTTAAGGAACTCTTCATTTACAGGCCAGAAGAGAGAATAAGTCATCTTAGAATTCCAGTAAGGTTCTGGTTGTTTAAGTGTGTACTGAAGAGTGTAATCATCAAGAGCTTTAACACCAACTTTAGAGAAGTCTTTATCAGTACCATTGAAATAATCAGCAAGACCTACTACAGAATCTTTTGCCAAGTAAATTGACTCAGTCTTTTTATCAGCAGCATGCTTAAGACCTGTTACAAAGTCTTTAGCTGTTACTTCTGCATACTCTTCACCGTCTGAAGTATACCATTTAACTCCCTTACGAAGTTTGTATGTATAAGTTAAACCATCAGCTGAAACAGTCCAGTCCTTGGCAATAGAAGGTACCAAGTTACCATATTTATCGTTTTCCAAAAGGCCATCGACACCATTTGTCACAGCATCAGTCGTTGAACCTTTATTGGAAATAAGGTAATCCAATGTCTCAGGATCAGCAGTATAAATATAGTTGTAAGTATTGCTTGAAGTGTTTGATTTTGATGAACAAGCCACTAAAACCCCAACACTTAGAAGGGAAACACCCGCAAGGGCCAACCATTTACTTTTTTTCATAAGCATTCTCCAAAAAATCTTTTTTATATGCCTACATTATACCATAAAAAATAAGATGAGTACAATTTTCAGAATATTTTGTCTTATACTGACTTTCTCACAATTTTACCTCTTACGAACACTATGGATTAGCCCTTTTTGGACAAAAGAAAAAGGCTAACTGCCTTTTTCTCAAGAATATTATTTAACGTGTTTCTCAAGATCTTTTTGAGCTTTTTCGTTAGATGCTTTCTTTTCTTTAAGCCATTTTTCACGACTTTGTTCATATTCTTTCTTAGTAACTACTTTTTCTTGTGGTTTCACATATTTGAAGTAGTCTGATGAGTTCTTATCACCCACTTGCATGCTAGCACCCGTAAATGGTGTCAAGCGTGAGATAACTGGTGCTGCACCGTTACCAACAGTCAATGGAATGACAAGTGAGCTATCTTCCAACCAAGCTTGAGCTTGAGCATAACGGTCGTAACGAGCGTTGAGGTCTGTTGTTTCTGAAGCTGCTGAATCAAGCAAGGCATCATAATCTTTAAGACCTACTTGGGCTGCGGCCGCATTGTTTGGATCATCATAACCCATGAAAGTCTTGGTATTTTCACTTGAAGTTGTCTTAAAGATATCAAGGTAAGTTGATGGATCTTGATAGTCTGGACCCCAAACCACACCGTTTGAAATATCCCAGTCTTCTGCTGCCGCATTAGCCGCATTAAGAGTAGCATTTTGCATATCATCAGATGACAACTGGTTGATATCGATAACGACATTTTCACTGCCCAATGATTTTTCAATCGTTTGTTTCAATGATTGAGCTTGAGCAACATTAAGTTTAGAACTTTGATCAACTGGAAGGTCCAAGTGAATTGGGAATTGAACACCTTCACCTTGAAGAGCTTCTTTGGCTTTGGCAAACTCAGTCTTAGCTTTTTCCGCATTGTAGAGACCATCTTGACCATCCGCAAAATTGACACCAGACCATTCATCACCGTAAGTGCTCATTTTCTCTGTCACAAGGTCACCAAAGGTCTTATCCCCTGCACTGACAAAATCAGAAGGAACAAAGAGGTTACGTAGAGCAAGAGCTGCCCCATCTTTACCATTAACTTGAGATTGATAAGCTGTACGATCAATAGCGAAGTTGATTGATTGACGGAAGTCTTTGTTTAGAAGAGCCTTCTTAGTTGATGTCTTTTCAGCATCTGTCTTCTTCGCTGAGAATTTATAGCTTTGACGATCAATATTCACACCAATAGCTGCTGTAGACGCACCTGGTGCTGTGTAATAAATATTATCTTTATATTTCTTTTCTACTGACGCATAGTTAGAGCTCATAGGGAATACACGTGCAATGCTGAGAGCACCATCTGAGAAGCTACGCTCTTGAGCTTCCTGGTCAGAACCATCATAATATGACAATTTGATAGCGTCGAAATGCACGTTCTTCTTATCCCAATAATTCTCATTCTTAGTCAACTCGATAGATGATTTAGCTGTCAAAGATTTAAGAAGGAAAGGACCGTTATAAAGGATAGAGGTTGGGTCTGTTGACTTACCAAAATCTTTTCCTTTATTCTTAAGAAAGTCTTCGTTAACCGGGAAGAGCAAACCATAGGTTGTCTTAGAATTCCAGTATGGTTCTGGTTTTTTTAGGGTATATTGCAATGTGTGATCGTCGATTGCTTTGACACCTACATTTGAGAAATCTTTATTGGCACCAGAGAGGTAGTCAGACAAGCCTGCAATAGAATCTTGTACCAAATAGAGGGCTCCAGCTTTGGAATCAGCCGCATGCTTAAGACCAGTCACAAAGTCCTTAGCAGTCACATCAGCATACTCTTCACCATCTGAAGTGTACCATTTAACACCCTTACGGATTTTATAGGTATAGGTAAGACCATCTTGAGAAACTGACCAATCTTCAGCTACAGAAGGAACAAGGTTCCCATATTTATCAGCTTCCATAAGACCATCTACACCATTAGTTACAGCAGTCTTAGTAGGTCCAGTATTTGACGTGATATAGTCTAAAGTTTCAGGATCTGAGTTATAAATATAACCATAAGTCGTTCCACTAGTACTTGACTTAGAAGAACAAGCCGCTAAGGCACCTACACTGAGGAGTGCCACACCCGCAAGGGCTAACCATTTGCTTTTTTTCATAAGATTTCTCCAAAAAATAAAATTTTACTCTTTCATTATAGCATAAATAATCAAGAAAAACAGTCGTTGTCAGACAATTTGCACAAGTATTTTACATGATAAAACACGATAAACTCAACAGTCCATTGTATTTCCTGGATTTCTAGTTACTTTAATCGATTTATTTTTAATCACCAGTCATGCATAAAACAAAAAGGCCTAACACCTTGGTTAAACCTCTGTTTCTAAGTTAAAATTAGCCATTAAGAGCTTGAGCAGCTGTGATAATCGCCAAATTGTAAATATCTTCAGCACTAGCACCACGAGAAAGATCGTTTACTGGTTTATTAAGACCTTGTAAGATTGGTCCGATAGCTTCGAACATTCCCAAACGTTGGGCAATCTTATATCCAATGTTACCTGCTTGCAAGCCAGGGAAGACAAAGACGTTGGCGTGTCCTGCTACGTCACTATCTGGAGCCTTAATAGCTGCTGTTGCTGGAACAAATGCTGCATCGAACTGCAACTCCCCATCAATAGCCAAGTCAGGACGCATTTCTTTAGCAATATTTGTTGCTTGAACAACCCTGTCAACTTTTGGCGATTTAGCAGAACCTTTTGTTGAGAAGCTAAGCATGGCCACTTTAGGATCAATACCAAAAACTTTAGCTGTTTCAGCAGTATTAATTGCAATTTCTGCCAATTCTTGAGCATTTGGTTCAATGTTGATGGCACAGTCAGCAAACATCAAGCGATGATCGGTATTTTCACGGTTCATAAGGAAGACACCTGATGTACGAGAAATACCAGGTTTTGTTTTGATAATTTGAAGGGCCGGACGTACCGTATCCGCTGTTGAGTGAATAGCACCTGAAACCATCCCATCAGCAAGACCAAGTTTAACTAGCATAACACCGAAATAGTTGACATCATGAAGCAACTTTTCCGCATCTTCCATTGTCGCTTTCCCTTTACGAATTTCAACAAATTTTTCCTTCATTTCCTCGAAATCTTCATAGGTTTCAGGATTAATAATTGTATAGTTAAAGTCTGCAAAACCAAGATCGTTCAAGATTTTGTGAACCTCTGCTGGGTCTCCCAAAATAATAGGATCAACCAATCCTTCAAATTTCAAACGGGCTGCTGCACGAACCACACGGTCGTCGTTACCCTCAGGGAAAACAATCTTCACACCTTTCCCTAAAATATGTTCACGAAGTTCACCAAATAGACTACGCATAAAAAAATTCCTCAATCAATCTTTTTTAGTTTGTAAGTTCATGATAACGGTTTCAAAATCATCTGTCAAGGAAGATGCATGGACCATCTCTTTTTTGGTAAAAGGATCAACAAATGCAAGACGGTGACAATGCAAGGCCTGGCGCTCAATACCATAGTCTAGAGAACCACCATAAAGATCATCTCCCAAAAGGGGAAGGCCTAAGTGGGCAAAGTGGACGCGAATCTGGTGAGTACGCCCAGTATGCAAATTGATATCAACCAGTTTAACCCTACCATAATCACCTACCAAACGATAACTAGTGTGGGCATATTTCCCCGACTTATGGACTCGACGTGTGATAATAGAATCCACATCACGCGCAATCGGTGCAATGATTTCACCCTGCTTCTCAAGTTTGGTGTCACCTTCAACCAAGGCATAGTAATGTTTCTTGATAGACTTCTGTTGTAACTGTTTATCCATACGAGCATGGGCGTAACCATGCTTAGCAAACAGCATGAGACCAGAGGTGTCCTTATCCAAACGTGTCACAATATGCACACGCTGGTTGGGATAATTATTGCTGACAAAATGATGTTTGACAAAATTAGCCATGGTATTATCGTGGTTAACACTTGGAATACTGGCATAGCCATAAGGTTTATTAATCACCAAGAAGTTATCATCCTCATAGACAATATCCAAGTCAAAAGGAATAGGCTTCAAGGTCTCGTGCGGTGCCTCATCAGGGATTTCAATGGCAACCACATCTCCTTCATGGACAGGATAAGTCGCAAACTGCTCCTCGCCATTGACCCAAATATGACCGCCCTCGAACTTAATCTTGGCCAGTAGCCCTTTAGAAATATCGTGCTCCTTCAAAAAGGTCTTAACCCGACAAGAGCGCCCAACTGTAAACTCATATCTCATTCTTCCATGTCTCCGATAAAGGAATCACGTACACGTTCCCAGAAACTTGTATGACTGGCACTAGCCACAAAGGAAATCTTACGTTGGTCAATTGAGAATTCTACCTTTTTCACATTACGGTTGGTATAGGTTTTATTATCAACGGATAGAGTGTAGCTTCCCATTCGGGTAGGATAAACGGTAATCTTCTCGTGCTTGGGCACAATAAGGGGACTTCCTAAGGTCCGGTACACACGATTATTAAGACTGGCAATCTCTGTCAGTTGCAAGGCTTCAATGGTAGGATGAAGGACCGCACCACCCAAGGATTTATTGTAGGCCGTTGATCCTGTAGGCGTCGACACTGACAACCCATCTCCACGGAAGCTCTCAAACAAGACATCATTAAGGCAAACATCTGCTGCCATGGTTTTCTCATTACGCTTGATGGCTGCTTCATTGAGGGCAATCGACGTAAAAGAACGACCATCAGCCAAGGTCAATTTGACATTCAAAAGAGGGTAAGAAATCTTTGCACCACTATCTTTTCGAAGCGTCTCGATTAATTGATCCACTTCACTGTCCAAATAATCCGTATAAAAGCCTAAATGACCCGTGTGAATCCCTACAAAACGCACACGCGCAAGCTCTTTTTCATACATATGAAAGGCCGATAGCAACATGCCATCACCACCAATTGAGATGACCACATCTGGATTTTTCTTGGTCAAATAAAAATCAGGATCATCTCGAAAGGCATTAAAAAGTTTCGAGGCAACACGCCTACTTTGGGGTTTGCCATTGGCAATAATAGCTACCTTCATCTCATCCGAAGAGGTCTTCATCTGTGTCATCACTATTTCCTACACTATCCTTCAAAGTTCTATTAATTGGATCAAAGAGCAACTGGGCTTCTCTAATATCATCACGTATCTTCCGCATTTCTTCGTCAAGCTCATAAGCCATGCGGGCCGTAGTTTCCAAGCGAAGTTTAATCTCCTCAGGAAAATTCCCCTGATACTTGTAATTAAGGGAATGTTCAATGGTGGCCCAAAAGTTCATGGCCAAAGTCCTAATCTGAATCTCTGCAAGAATTTCCTTACGACCATCTATGGTATCAACGGGATAAGAGATAATAACATGATAAGAGCGATAACCCGAATTTTTACGGTTTCTGATATAGTCTCGCTCTGAAACAATAGTCATATCACTACGATGACGAAGCAAAGCCAAAACTTCATCCACATCATCGACAAATTGGACCATGACTCGGAGACCAGCGATATCCTGCATATCTTGAGCCAAATTTTCAATCGAAAGGCCACGAAGGGCGATTTTCTCCTCAATGGAAGCTACTGACTTCACACGTCCCGTCACAAACTCAATGGGCGAGTGACGATTTTGCTTACGAAATTGTTTACGAATGCCTCGGAGCTTGATTTTGAGCTCACCTACGGCCTGAATATAGGGGTCTAGAAATTCTTCCCAATCCATGGTCAAGATAGGACTCCTCCTTGTCAAAAGCTTTAGTTTTTTATAAAATAAATACAATCTGTTATATTATACCACATTTGAAAGCACAAGGGAGGACACACATGAACCATTTAGAGATAGAGTACAAGACTCTACTCACCAAAGACGAATACAATCGTTTAGCGATGCTTTTCTCCCATGTGACACCTGTTACGCAAACAAACTACTACATCGACACTCCTCAGAGTGACATGAGAAATAAAAAGTTGTCTTTGCGTATTAGGACACTTCCCACTCATGGTGAGCTGACCTTGAAAATCCCTGAAAAAGTCGGGAACATGGAGTACAACCTTACCATGGATTGTGCGGATGCTAAGGCTTTGACTAAGTCTCTGGACTTTCCTGATTGTCAAATTAAATCCATTCTTTTAGAACGTGGGGTTAAACTAGAGGACCTAACCATCCTCGGACATTTGACCACAACTCGTCGCGAATACCAGACCAACATCGGCCTCATGGCTCTTGATGTCAATGTCTATGCTGACAAGAAAGACTACGAGCTTGAACTAGAAGTTTCGGATGCTGAGAAAGGTAAAGACGACTTTGATGCCTTTCTTAAAGAAAATAATATTGACTTTAAGTATGCCAAGAGTAAGGTTGCACGCTTTGTAGCTACCCTCAAACGAGACAAAGACTAAAATTTAGAGGCTCTTTGTCAACTGTAGTGGGTGACGAAAAGCTAACATCTAGAGAGGACCTG
>ERZ839767.1815-NODE-1815-length-30565-cov-3.996460_pt1 | contig 30565 bp, 26 predicted proteins | sample MGYA00519879_ERZ839767 | MGnify/ENA primary metagenome ERZ839767 (study PRJEB31850, sample SAMEA3708852) | human gut metagenome | biome: human gut; feature: human-associated habitat; material: faeces | place: China | collected 2014 ... | reverse complement strand
TCCCCTTCGACGTGAGCCCGATGTCGCTTGACCGGGTCTTCGTGCTCTGATGCGCATAGCCGCCCATGAGACCCACATGGAACCGGTGGTCACCGGAACCGGGCCACGTGACGAGGTCGCCGCCCACCTGCACGATTCCATACGTGCCGCGGTTCGTCAGCTGATCGTCGTACATGTTGGTATGGTTCTTTCCGCCCTGCATCCGGATCCAGACGTTCCCGGACTTCTTCTGGGATTTCAGAGCGTCTGAGTACCGCGTCTCGCCAAGGCGGTCGTAAAGCGACATCGTGAAGAGCGTGTTCGACCCATAGAGGTTCGCGGCGTAGCTCCCGAGCTCCGGCTTCACGATGTGCGTGGTCGGATCAGTGGGGTCGGTCGCCGGCAGCACATCCGGCAGCACATCATCGCCAGACGCCGAATTATTGGACAGATCATCGGTCGGTGTCACGGACGGATTGTCCGTGGTATTGGAGTATGTGTGCGGAAGCATAACCGTTTTGGCGTTCGGATCCCGCTCGCTCGTGAGGTACCAGTCGTTACCGACCTTCTTCAAATCGTAGATATAGGCACCGGCCGTGAGGCGATTCGAGTCCGGCTTCGTGAAGACCGCGTCAGAGGTCCCCGCCACCTGGACCACCTTGATGCCTTCAATCGTTTGGCTGCCGTACCCCGACACCTTCGTGAACACGAGGTTCGCGGTGCCGGACGTGTTCCCGTTCACGACGATCTTGTCGTGCGGCGACGTGTCACCCTGGAGCACCGTGCTCATGTTCACGGTACCGCCGTCAGCGGAGTAATCGCCGTCAATCGTAAGCGTGGTGCCCGTGAAGCCGGTCGAGGGAGCCGCCGGGAAATTGATCGTGCCGGAAGACTGCTTGAGACTCGTGACTTCAGAATTCGCGGCGATATTCCACACCGCGGACGCGTCCGTGAATTCCAGATCCGTCGTGCCGCCAGAGATCGTCGATGTGCCGTTCCAGGTACCGCCGAGCTGCGTTGTCACCGCGGCGCTGTCAGACGACGTGAGATCCCCGTTCACCGTGGTGCCGGGGTAAAACACTTCCGTCACTTTGGTGCCCGTTCCGGTGGCCGTCACATCACCATTCAGGATCGCTGTGTCCCCGAGGTAGACCGCTGCCGTCGCGCCGGCAGACGCGTCAACATTACCCGTGAGGACGCTTTCACCCGACCCCATCAGATAGAGCAGCGTTTTATCGTCTTTCGCGGTAAAGTCGCCGTCAGCCTTCACCGTATCGGTCACCCAGAGCTCAGCCATGGCGCCGTCAGAGAGACTCATGTTGCCGGTAAAGGATCCTGTGCCGCTGCCATTGAAATTCCAGGTTGACGGAATATCCCCTGATGACCGGCCTGAAACATTCACATCGCCTTCCATCGTGGCAGCGCCTGAGAAGGTTCCGTAAATATGACCGCCATCCGTCACGGTCGACGTGCCTTTATAGGCGCTGTTCTCATAGAGCGACAGCGTGATGCAGCTCCGGGTCATATCGTCGTCTTTCGATTCATACCCGGGCGCGATCCCAAAAGAATTCAGATTACCGGTCAGAGTCGAATTGCCCGCAAAGGAAAGACCGGATAAGGCACCCTGGGTTGTGGTCACATTCGCGAGCGCCTTCCCCGTATCAGCCCCCTGAATCACCAGGTAGCTCTCTTGCCCGTCGACCGTCGCTTCCGAAGTCCCGCCGCTGAGCGACGTGTAAGCCGCGTCGCCATGCAGCACAACGTAGGTTGAGCTCGAAGCCGTAGTGGTGATCTTATCCGCCTTCAGGTAAGAACCCGTTCCGGTTTCATAAATACCGACACTGCTTTTGTCATCATTGGTGACATTGCCGTTCACCCGGACGCCAGTAGCCATCTGCGAGGGGTTAATGGCAACGCTGCTCTCCCCGCTGGTCGTAATTACCTGACCGCCCGCCTGATTGAGGACCTCGATCGGGCTGTTCTGCGCCTGGATCGTAACACCGCCCTTTTGCCCCGCATAGATAGTGGGAACCTGCGCATTGAGATTATCTGAGGCGGGCGCGTTACTGTATACCTGAACCCCAGTTCCATTCGCGTCTAGAGAGGTCAGGACAACATTGCCACCTATAGCGGCGACGGCGTCAGAAGTTTGATTAAGGTTTTGAACCTTCACGCTCCCGGCCTGAAGGGCAACCATTCCGCTACCCATTGACATAACGGCATAAGGAGTGCCCACTCCCGTGCTTTCAACAACCACACTGCCGCCCGCGCCGCCCTTCCCGGAGCCGAAAATATCCACTTCACCTGCGTAGTTAGCGATGGCGACGTATGTAGAAGAAATCGTGGTCTTGGAAGCCCCCTCAATTTTCACTGTAGCGGACGACGAATCCGTCTCGATACCGAAACCATCCGTAGTAATTGAGGCTTCGCCGCCATTAAGCGTGAGGAGAATGCCACGGTCAATGGTCGCGTCGTGCTCTCCCGCAGATGCATAGAGCCCCACTCCACCGCCACCAGGCGTTGTTTTCACGGTCAGATTGCCGCCGATTGTGCCGTCGATATTGTTGTTATTCGATACCTGAAGGGCGTTCCCCCGCGCGGTAACGGACACGTCACCTGTGATAGCCAGATGTACGCCGCCCGTTGACGGATCTTTCCAGGCGGAGGTCCCCACAAATCCTCCGTTAGTGGTGATTCCAAGGCCATTACGCGAGCCGGAAGTGGAGTAGCCTTCCGTCGTCTCATTGGTAACGGTGAGGGAATTAAGTGTCAGCGTCATGCCGGTCGCCTGAGCATCGCGATCCTCGGGCATCACCGGAGGCTGTGTGACAAAAGTGTCAGCAGTCTGATCTGTGTATGTCACAACCGCGTCGGTCGTGGGACTATCGATAGATTCGGTGATCCGATCGTAATTCACCTGATCCGCGGCCGCCGCGCCTGAAGCGGCGAGGAGCGCCGCAGCAACGGCAAGCGCGACTGCCTGTCTTTTTGCGTACGGTTTCTGCTCTGTCATGGTCTGCCTCTCTTATAAGTAAGGATCGGTTCTGTCGAGAACCTGATCCGATTTCTGTTCCCGTGCCGGTAAACCGCGCTGACACCGGGAAATGGTTAAAAGGCCTGCAAGTCAGTCAATCCGCCCCGCGCGAGGGACTCTCAGAACCCCGATCCGCGAAACACCGCGTTCTCCGAAATGTTCGGAATTCTTAAAGATCCGAGGCGCGTAAAAATTGCGTAAATAATTACAAATTTCAATTCGAAATTATCAAATAGCAATTCATTTGTAATATCTTGTAATGATTTTTGGGTAGCAAACCCCATTAATTTGTTGCTTTTACGCTACAGATTGAGACAACTGAAGAAAAACGTTCCCAAAACCCTTAATGACAAATCCGTAGTGAAAAGACCCACTGCGGATATTTTTCTGCCATGAGGATTGGGAAAGACCGCCGGTCCTGGGGCTTCTTCAAGGGAAAAGCCTCAGCCGCCTGGCCCGGAAACGGGATTTCGCCGCGATGTAGGTGCCGAAAGTCCGGGCACCAGGGCGAAGGGAGGAAAGGATGGGGGCGGGGCTGCCGCCGGAGATCAGCGACGCGGCATCGACCGTGTCAGCAAGGATCTCCTGGAACCCGGTAAGCCGGGTGGAGCCTGAAGCCGCCGCGGGAGGCGCGGCAGCGGCTGTCTTTTGAGACAGCCTGATGGTATCTGTGTGTCTCATGGTTTTCTCGTTCTTTTTATCTATCTGGCTTTGTTTTTCATGAACGCTGACACCTTCTGACAGCCTCCCCCCGGTCTGCGTTCCGGAGGGGTGACTTTTGCTTCACAAATTTTGAAATATGTCATCCTGCTTGACAATATTTCATAACTTCGAAGCGGTGTCATCGACACGAAAATAAACATTCTTTTATTGCATTATTTTCCAAATCTTCCTGTTTTTCAATACCAGACGACCATATATGGCATAAGCCCTTACTAACAAAAGATCTCGAAAGACTTTTATTTGTGTTTCACAAACGATAAAAGTTGACAGGAGTTAACAGAACAAGTTAACTAAAGATGTCAATCAATCAAACAACGGGAATGGGCCGATACTGATTTTCAACGCAGGCTTAATTACTAGGTCTTATGGGGGAAATCAGGCGTTTTCCGTCAGAACCGGAAACTTCGGGTCTGATCCCTTTACGGCAGAAAACCGAAACGGGGCAGTTAACAGCCGCCTGAGTTTACCGTAATCGCCCGGAGCCTGAAAGCGTCTCTTTGATAAAAATCATCAATCAGCCGGGATCTGCGATGATCCGCCGTCAAAAGATCGGAAAAGAGTAAAGAGAAATGGAAGGACGAAAACCGCCTCTCTCCCCACCGGGACAAAAAAAGCCGGGGCGTGAGCCCCGGCAGGAAGAGAAAAGGAAGCGGATTCCACATTCAGAAGAGTTTCATGTCCAGGGAATCCGCTTCAGACTCCAAAGGATCTGGATCGTGTTCTGACCCTCAGAAGAGAATCACGGTTGCGGCAAGCGCCACAATGAGCCCCGCGAAGCACGGGATCCAGGTGCGGCGAACCACGGCGAGCGGCGACACCCCGGCAAAGCCCGCGACAATAATGATCACTCCAGCGACAGGCGACACCGGGCGGAGGAATTCACTTGCGAGCTGCAGCATCATGGCGAGCACCGTGGGGTCGCCGCCGAACCCAGCTGCCACGGTCGGCGCGATCGGGACGAGTCCCGTGAAGGACGCGACACCAGACCCCGTGAGCACCGTCACAATGCCGATCACGGCGGAAAGCACGAGACCCGTGCCCATCATTCCGAACCCCGCGGACTTCGCGGCGTCAATCATGAGACCGACGAGGCCCGCGTTCTTCAGACCGTCTGCGAAAAGCGCCGCGACAAAGATGAGACCCACCACGCTCTGCATCATGTGGCCCATGCCTTTGAACATCGCGAAACCGTCCTGGAAGCACGCCTGGAGGTTCCGGCGGTGCAGGAGGTCGACGAGGATCCCGAACACCCAGCCGATGAACATCGCGATCGCGACATCGAGCACCACGGTCTTATAGACCATCTTGTTAAAGATGAAGAGAAGGACAAGCGGCACAAGCGGGAGGAGCGCATAGTACCCGGGGAGGTTCGCCGCGCGGCGGGTCTTTTCCTCCACCACCTTCGGGTCGATCGAGAGGAGCGACCCCGTCGCCTTATCCCGCTTATCGAGGTAATTCTGGACAATCACGTGGACCACGGCGGTGACGAGAATCGCGGGGATCGCGACCGGCAGCTGATACTGGATCAGGTAGGTCATCGGGTCGACACCCGCGGTGTGAGCGGAAAGCACCGCGATCGCGGAACTCGGCGCGTAGCTGATCACGAGGACACTGCCGATCACGGCGGCCGCGGCGACCCCGGAAATCCCGATCCCGATAAGCAGCGGGTAGACCGACACCGCGAGCAGCATCGCCATGCCGGCGGCGGACGTCACCACGAGCCCAAGGAAGTTTCCAAGGATAAAGACCGCGCCCATGATGAGGTACGGGTTCCGGAGCCGCTGAAGGGGTTTCAGGCACACGGCGACGAGCTTATCCGTTGCCCCGATCTGATCCATATAGGCCGCGAAGCCGCCCGCGACGAGAATGATGAAACCGGTCGTCGCCGCCTGGTGGCGGGAAAGCGCGGAGAGGAGCCCGAAGAGGTCAAAACCGATAAAGCCGGTGCCGTGGGCGCCCTTCGGCATCAGATCGGTGACGCCCCCGAGAATCGCGATGAGGTTCAGCGCGATGCCGGCGAAAAGCAGAAGAATATTCACCTGCAGCTTCTTCACGATTCCGACGCCAGTCAGAATCACGACGAGAAGCGCGAGATACGGCATGATGTCATGCATGACGAGTTATCTCCGAATGGATTCAGAAACGGTGAACAATGCCGGCTGAGAGTTCCGTGCCGGTGAGGTTCGAGCGGTCAAGGGTGTTTTTCAGATCCTGACGGACCCAGCCGAGATCCGCGTAGAGGTCGGTGCGTTTGGAGAGCGCATAGTCGTAGCCCACGTGGGCGGAATAGCGGACGACGTCTGTCGTGTTCGAGCCATCTCCCTCACCCTTCGCGTAGCCTGCGCCGACCTTCGCTTTGCCGCCGAACATCGGCCACTGGACCGCGGCGAGGACGCCGAAACCGTTGTATTTCTTCCCGGTGCCTGAGCTGATCCGGGTCTGATAGTCGGAACCCACCGTATTAAAGGCGCTGTGCTTAAAGTACTGCGCGAAGATATAGGGCTTGATAAAGCCGAAGTCGTAGTTCGCGGCGAGGTTCACGGTCCAGGGGTCGTCATAAAGCTTCGAGTCTGCGGTATTCAGATGAATCATGTCAGCAAGCGCGAGCGCCGTGAGTGCGCCCTGCTTATAGCGGACGGCGGCCGCCATCATGCGGTCCTTGTCGTTCATTCCGGTGCCTTCCTGACCCGACATCGCGAATGAATACTGCGCGTGGAACGTGAAGCCGCGGTAGTTCGGGGACACGTAGGTGACGGAGTTATCGACCGTGAGGTAATTCCCCGTCGTGATGTACTTAAGACCCCCGATAAAGTTACTCATCAGCGTCCCGAAGGGATACATGGCGGTGCCCGCGAGCGCGGTGGACCCGACCGGGCTCTTCAGCTGCCCCACTTTGCCGACCGTCACACGGCCATACCGCCCGGACACCCAGAGGGAAGACTCTCGGGCCCAGAAGCTCGAGTCTTGGAGCGTGCCGTCGTCCGCTTTGAACTGATCCTCGAGAATAAAGCCGACTTTATTGCCGCTCCCAAGATCCTCAACGCCTTTCAGGCCGAAGCGGGAGCCGTTTCTCTGCCCGCTCTTCAGCTGGAAAAGAGCCTTTCCGTCATTCGCGTTCGACGCGTCGCCGGACGACCGGGAAACGGAAAGCCCCATATCAACGAGGCCATAAAGCGTGACACTCGGCGCGGCAAGCGCCGGGGCAGACACGAAAGCGGCAGAAGCGGCGGCAGCGAACGCCGCGGTGAGCGCAGTGCGGTTCATAAAACTCTCTCCTTATTTCTGGGTAGCTGAAGAATCGTTTTTCTCTTCCGAACGACCTAGTCCGGATGCTCTTAAGGATCGAGGATTTTCCGCTTTGCAACAATGGCAATCGGATTAAAGTTTCTTTGTAAAAAAGAACAAAACCGCACAGAACGGTGAACGGACGCCCGATTCCCGCCCTACTCCATCACATTCCGGATCACTTCGGCGCATTCGGCGAGGAGCGGCTCCACATTCGCGCGGTACTCGTCGATAAACGTACGGACGCGCTTCAGTTTCACGAGGTCGGGCCGCGTGTAGATGTAGCAGGCCTGACGCGGATAACTCCAGTCGCGGAGCACGGGGATCAGTTCTCCTTTAGCGAGTTCCCGGTAGCAGTGAAGGTCTCCGAGATCCGGAGCGATACCGGCGCCGATCAGCGTCGCGGACTTCGCGGAGAGTGCCGAACTGAAGACGATATCCCGCTTAAAGCGCACCGCTCGGTGTTCGCTCCCCCGCATCAGCTGCTGCCCCACGGTGCCGAGTCTGAGCGGGCTCTTAAACCGGATCCCCACATGGTCCGCGAGATCCTCAGGCGTCTTCGGCATTCCGTAGCGGGCGATGTAGGTGGGTGACGCGCAGCAGATGAATCCGGCGTCTCCGTACCGGATCTGGACGAAGTTCGAGTGCGTGGGGTCCGGGCCGTATGACATCACGACATCGAGCGACCCCGCGGGGTATGAGAAATCAATCGGAATCCCGCCGAGATACTCGCTCACCTCAAGCTGAATCTCCGGGTACCGGCGGCCGAATGAGACAAAAAACGGCATCAGGAACCCCTGAAGGAGCGCGGGCGGCACGCCGACCCGGAGCACCCCCGACATCGCGTCGGTGTTCGCGGCAAGGCCCGTCACCAGCTGATCGTGAAGCGTGATCATCTTTGTCGCGTACTCCAGCGCGAAGCGGCCGTTGTCCGTCAAAGTGAGCGGGAGCGAGCTCCGGTCAAAGAGCGAAATGCCGCCAAGCGACTTCTCAAGCCCCGACACAATGCGGCTGATGCTTGGGGCGTCCATCTCAAGCTCCGCGCTTGTTTCCGTAATGCTTCCGGTCCGCGCCACCGCGGCAAACACTTTCCAGCTTTCAAGATTGAGATCGCGTTTCATCGGGGAAGTCCTTTTCCGTCCGCTTCAGGCCGGGCAAGTGTCCGGCGGATGGCCTTGATTGTAGAAAAAAGCAAATTCTTTTTGCAATACTTGTCATAGAAGACAAAACAAATCTTCTCCATACTGTCCTCAAACCCGGGCGGAAAGACCCGGTGTGAGACATCGTGAATTTTTGGAGAAGGAGAACACAGCATGGCGCTTGGCGTACCGTCAGTCGGCGAAGCCGGAAAGAAAGCGGATCTGGAGCCCTGGAGCGGGACACCCCCGCGGGACGAGTTTTATTGGCTCTCCGAAATCAATAAAGCCACCTTTGTGACGAATACCGCGGCGGGGCTCCTCGACCGAAAGTCGGTCGGTACCTGGTGCAAGGCGCAGGAGCGGGTAATCGAAACCGGGAACACCCCCGGGAATCCGCGCCCGAAGATGTATGTGCGCTACGAACCGCTCCTTATCAAGGAGGCTGGGATCGAGGTGACCCTCATTCACGCCGGGCGCTCGTCCCAGGACATGCATGCCACGTTTCAGCGCGCGATGATCCGCGATCAGATCGTGCGGATTATCCGGAATCTGAACGCCGCGCGATCCGCGCTCCTCACACTTGCCGATCAGAACCGGGACACCATCGCCCCCTGCTACACAAACGGGGTCGCGGCGCAGCCGAACAGCCTCGGCCACACCTGGCTCGGGCACCTTGAGGGGTTCCGCCGCGATATCGAGAACCTGAAGGAATTCTGGGCGCGTCTCAATCTCTCCCCCATGGGGACCACCGTGCTTAACGGCACCCCCTGGCCGCTCGACCGTCACGGGATGGCAAAGCTTCTCGGGTTTGAAGGGATCATTGATAACGCGTACGACGCGGGGCAGATCGCGGGGACGGACGTCGCGATTGAAGCGGAGCTGAAGCTCGTCGAGCCGCTCCTTCACGTGACGCAGTTCATTCAGGACGTGATGACGCAGTACGCGCAGCCGCGTCCCTGGATCCTTGTCTCCGCCACTTACGCTTCCACCGCGATGCCACAGAAACGGAACCCCGGCGCCCTGATCGATGTGCGCCGCGACGCGAACGAAGTGCTCGGCGAAATCTCGGGCATCATCTTCCGGGCCCACGACCTCGCGCCCGGGATGTACGACGCGAAGGATCAGCGAAGCAACGCGACACTGCTTTCTGACGCGGCGTCGGTCTTTGACGCGTTCGGAAAAGTGATCGGGCTTCTGAAGGTGAACCCCGACCGGGCGCTCGAGGAACTGAATCTCGACTGGACCGCGAGCCAGAATATCGCGGACGTGATGATGCAGGAGTTCGGGATCCCGTTCCGGGAAGGGCACCACTATTCGTCAGAGCTCGTGACGTTCGCGAGAGCGCATGAGTACACGCCGATTACGCTTCCGTATGAAGACGCGAAGTCGCTCTACGAAACGATGGTGAAGAAAGAAGGACTCTCGCATATTCCGTCCAACTTCCCGTTCACGGAATCCGCGTTCCGGTCGCTTCTCGACCCGAAATCGATCGTGGAAGCCCGGCGGTCCGAGGGCGGCCCGCAGAAGCCCGAGCTCGATCGACTCTTCAAAGCGGCGGAACAGTCGCTCGAGACCGATACCGCATGGCTGGAGTCGAAAGTGAAGCTCCTCCGCGACGCGGAAATCAAGCTCAATTCAGCGTTCAAGGCTCTGGAAGACTGACCCCAGCATTCCGCCTTCTCTTTCAGATCCGTCGGAATCCGTAGAAGAATGGGCAGTTCCTAAACCCGAGGAGAGATAGCCGGGGAAGGAACTGCCCATTTTTACACCTGACTGTTTATGGTTTCTCAGGCTGCCTTGCGGATAAAGCGTTTCCAGACAAAGCACACTGCCATGATGACCAGCACTAGGAACATGAAACCGAAGGCCAGCTCACAGCACTGCGCCATGCTGAGGAACTTCCACTTCGGAATCAGGTATCAGGAATCCGAGCTGTTATACATATCGATAAACCACTGCTGCAGGCTCGAGAGCTGGACTCCATCCGGTACCACCGCGAGGTCGTACCCGCAGTCACCCGTCGGCTTAAACCAATCCGGCGCCCACTGTGCGAGCGGAAGATCAAACGGATAATGGGGGTCGGTTGAGCAGCCCTGCATGCCGAACATCGCGGTCGGATCGTCACTATGAATGGCGTGATGGATAGCAGCAAGCTTCACCGAGCACTTCAGACCGTAGATCGCGCCGGCAAAAGCAAAGACGTATCCCAGCACCTTCAGGATCAGATTCTTCGGATTGATGGCACAGAGCAGTCCGCCGATCGCCATCACAAGAAAACCGAACCGGATGTACACGCACTGTTCACAAGGGGCCATATAGAGCCACACCTGGAACATGTAGTGGGCCACCAGGACGAGAAGCACACAGACCGCTGCCATCAGAATCCAGGGCCACCGCATATCCTGCCAGTCGGCAATCGTCCCGATAGGATCCTGCCGCAGCTGATTGAACCATTTCATATCAGCTCCTCCCCTTACATCTTGGAGAGCTTCTGAATCAGGGCGACGAATCCATCAATGCTCTGAATGCTCTTTGTCATGATGAGCCACTTCCCGTTCACGACGTAAGCCGGGATGCCCTGAATCTTTGCCACGTCATAGACGGACTTCCAGGAATTCACGAGATTCTGCACAGCGGCAGTCTTTCTTTCCTTGGCGAATTCATCCGCGCTGATCCCCGTGGCTCCTGTGAGGGTTTCGATAAAGGCGGCTTCGCCCTTGGTCCAGCGTTCTCCCTTCCGGTGATAAGCGTGGTAGACAGCGTCCTTTGCCTTCTTGAAAAGAGAATCCTTGGCCTCAAGACTCCTTCCGGCCTTTTGGTCACGAAGAATGCACATTGCGAAAAATTCAGAGGCTGTGCGGCCATACTTGCCCTTGGTTTCGAGATGGCGCGGCTCAAAGGTCATCCCCATTTTCTCAATCATCGGGATCGCTTTGGGATCCACACCGATGTCATAGCGGTAGCAGAACGGGCAGTCGTAAGAGAAGACCTTGATCACATTATTTTTGCGGCTGGCGATCGGCTTGCTGAGACGGACATAATCCGTGCCTTCCTTGAAATTGTCGGCGAGAGCGGGAAGGGAGAAAGAGGCGGCAGCGGCAAAGGCAGCAGAGAAAAGAGTACGGCGTTGCATGATGAATGACTCCAGTGAACGCGGAGCAGTTGCTCCGCGGGGTTTCTTTTCGGAATGTCCCGCCGGCCTGACAAAAACAGAGCCTGGTCAGTGCCGGGGAAATTCCTCATTGGTTTAGGGTTGGATCGGAGACCGGGATCGGTCAGCGGGAAGCGCGAGAGGCGGTCTCCGATGAATCAGTCTGAGGGAGCGTCAGAAAGCGATCTTCGGATCAATCTTTTCAGCGCGATAGGGCATGTTCTTCTTCCCCATCATCTTGATCTTCATCTCGAGCTCGATCTTCTTTGTCTTGTAGTCAATGACATCAAAGGTCGATTCGATGGCCTTCTTCGACTTATCGAAAATGCCAGTCGACGAAGCGAAGATCTGCATGACGTCCTTCGATCCGTCGTAACGGATATTTCCGGTGACCGGCGCGTACCAAGCGAATCCCCGGTCTTTCCCGTATTCCCAGACCTGCTGGACTGTCATGTCCTTTTCATTGATCCGATACTCCACACCGCGGGAATATTTCATAGTCGGGAGGGCAGGCTGTTCGAGGTGACGGGCATCACCGTTATCAAAAACGATGAGTGTGCCGCGCGAGGTCAGACTTGCGGCGTGCTGCATCCACGGCCAGTCGAAGTCGGTGTTTTCACACCCGGCGTTATCGCAGGTAAGCGCCTTGCCGTGGCTGTCCACCGGTTTCAGGACTTTGTCCTTGAACTTCGCGGACCACCCCGCAGGCGTGCCGAGAATCCATTTCACCTGCTTATCGCGGCCGATCTTGATGACGCCCTGATGTCGGATGGAGAGGATGATGGAGTCATCCTTCGGATCGTACTCAATCGAATTCACGTGGGCCCAGTTGCGGCCGACTTCGATACCGGAAATGTCCATAAGCGGAGCATCGGGACGGGCCTCCGCGGTCTGACCGGCCTTCTTCGGATCAATCTCAATGCAGACCGCTCCCTGGTCAAGAGCGCGAAGAAGGTTATCGCGAAGAGGATCCAGAATCTCGGGGAGATTCCATTCATCCACCAGATCCCCATCGGCATTCACTTCAATGATCTGATCGCGGATCGTATTGACAACGACGCCATCCGGACGCTTGTAGTTTCTCTTGCCGACACGAAGCAGGAGGTCGCCGTTCGGCATCTGAATCTGGTCATGGGAATAGTCGATGTAGCCTCTCGGAAGCCGCTGATCACGCTTCACGAGACCCACCAGATCCATCTTGAAGTGCCTGAGTCCCTGCGCGAAAATCAAATCCCCGTCCTTCACCTGGGTGACTGCCATCATGTTGCCGCGGCGATCAAGATTGCGGAAATCGTAATTCGTGAAAGCGTCCGGCTTCAGAACCCAGCGGATATCACCGTTTGTATCGAAAATCACATTGACCGGCACGCTGTTATACTGCGCGGCGCCGCCTCGGGCCCAGATGATTTCGTTCGCGTTCGGCATCTGTCCCAGCGAGTTGATGAGGTAGAGGCTCCCATTCATCTTGCCAGTATTCACGACCACCTCTGCCTCAGGATGGGGACGGATGCTCATATCAGCGACCGGAAAATCAATACCGCTTGTCTGGATCCGGTAGTTTTCGGTAACAGGCTTGCCATCGAGCTTATAGCTCACGGTCACCTGATTCAGGGTGTCCGCGTAAAGACCGAACACCGGAATGCCGTCATGATTCATAACGGCCTTGTCTGAGACGGGATAGGAAATCGTGACACCCTTCGCACCTTTTCCGTGTACCGTAACGACAACCCCAGTAATGTTTTTACTGCCTCGATCAATAATCGCTGTGAGGGTGTATTCCCATACGGGTTAACGTAAACGGAACCCAGCTGCCCCTGGCCCTTCCATGGTGCGTACTTTGTAAATGTTGGATTTTTATTGGCGTCATCCGCTGCCTGTGCAGTCGACAAACAGGCAAACGAGGCCGTCACCATGCAAGCCACAATTGTCAGGGTTTTCAGTTTCATCGTAAACTCTCCAGTGATACAGAATGTGTATGAACTAATTCTGGCGACCTAATTCTATTGACTCAATGGCAGAAGCTGGTACACGGAGGTTTCAGATCTTGCAAACAAACGACCCCTTCAAATTCTGGGCACTGGAATTTCTGCTGGATCTGCTGGAGAAGGGGGAAAGCCTCAGCGCGGCTGCCGAGCGGTTTGATCTTTCGGTATCAGGAGCATCGCGGATGCTCGATAAACTCCGCGTTCATTTCAACGATCCGCTGTTCGTGGTTGTCAGCGGAAAGCTGCAACCAACCGATTTCGCGATTAATCTCGGGGACCGTCTCCGACCCATCGTGGCTGAAATCAAAAGTCTTCGGGCCGGAATTCCTTTTGATCCAGCGGAGTCGACAAGAACCTTCCGGATTTCCAGCTTTTCAATCGCGACGGAATCTCTTCTCGCCGAACTTGTAAAGCGTCTCGAAATAGAAGCTCCGCACGTCAGACTGGTGTTCCGGGGCGAGTATCCGAAACTCGGACAGGCGCTTTTGAATCGGGACCTCGATTTCGCCTTTATGCCTTCAGGAACGATTCCTGATGGGCTCCACTCCATTCCGCTTTTTGAGCTGAAGCGGGTCATCCTCTGCCGGGCAGATCATCCCTCACTCTCCGAACTGCGAGAAACGCCCGAACACTGGCCGCAGATTCTGAAAAAACATCCGACGGTATCTGTCAGCCGATTTGAGGAGCGAGACTTCCCAAGCATGGATTCCGGACTCCTTGCGGAATCCATTCAGGACTCCGCCATGCTCCGTGTTTACAGCATTGCCACGGCACTCGGCGTCCTGAAGGAAACCGATGCGCTGGCAATCTGCGGTTTTACAGGCGCTCAGTATCTGATCAAGCTGGTTCCTTGGCTCTCCTGCGTTCAGATTCCGCCTTCAGAAACTGACAATCCCTGGCTTTCTCTCGTCTGGTCGCAGGCGATCCATGATGACCCTTCCGCCGTCTGGTTCAGAGGGCTGATCAAAGACTGGGCCAAAAACATTTCAAAGGACTCATAAGCTGAGATTGGCCGACGGCCTTCTCTGACCCTCTTAGAATGGTCAGGTTCGCGCGGGTGTCCTGCTGGATCCCGCACGGATAAATCGGAGAAAGAGGTTGAATTCAGAAAAGTTAATTGATTACGGGAAGCGCTGGGCGCTTCTCGCGCTCGGCATGTTTGTCGCCGCGTCCGGCATTTCTTTGATTACGCAGACGCATCTCGGGACCACCCCGATCAGTTCCCTCCCCTACACCATCACCGGGCTCACGGGGCTCACCTTCGGCACCACGACCTTTATCGTGAATGTCGTGTTCTTCGTGATTGAGTGGCTGCTCCTGAAGAAACGCGGCGTCTTCCACGCCTTCATGTGCTTTCAGGTGCCGGTGGTTTTCGTCTTCAGCGCGTTTATCGATTTCACGATGACGCCGGCCGCGGCCGTGATGCCGTCAGGCTACATCCCGCGGTTTATCGTGAGTTTCCTCGGGAACGCCATTCTGGCGCTTGGAATCGTGATGCAGATCCATTCGCGGACGATCGTGCAGCCGGGCGAAGGCATTGTGCTCGCGGAGTCCGTTTTCTTCCGTCACCCGTTTGGAACCATGAAAGTCGTGAACGACTGGTCGCTAGTGATCATCGCGTGCATCGTGGCTCTCATCTTCACAGGCGGCATCATCGGGGTCCGCGAGGGAACGTTTGTCTCGGCGCTCTGCGTCGGGCTTTTCGCGAAACAGTTCCTGAAACTCTGGCCGATGCCGAAAGCCCCCGAACCCCGGGTCGCGGAAGAAAAGGCGATGGCGTGAAGCGAAAATCGTCTGAAGCCCCGTCCGTAAAGGCGTGAGCCGCCCCAAAACACTCGGCTCACCCGCTAGAATAGATCCCGAGCAGCCGGCTTTCTTGTGTGCAGTCGGCTGTGTCCCAACCGCCTGGTTTTCTGGGTTTAACCGCCCTGAGAATCAGGCGGTTCCTGTTTTGAGAGACCGGGGCCGGGTCCCTCTCCTCTCCCAACCGAAAAAAATAAAAAAGGGGCGTCCGTAATGGATCCCCCTCTCGGATGGAATTCCGCGCTTTCCGGGACTTTATGCCGCGTCGTCCTCAGAAGCCGGGGAGTCGTACTTCGGCACGGTGCCCGCGAAAAGATCATTCGGGACGCCGAATTTCGCTTCGAGCGGCTGACTCCAGGCGTAGCCAGAGAGCACATCCCAGATGAGTTTTGCCTTCGCGTCCGGGGTCACGGTCTGATCGTCATCCATCTGACGGAAGGTCGCCGCGAGATCGACGCGGGACGCTTCGGTATCGGCCCAGGCCTTGGTTCGATCGGCGTCGAGCACCAGCGCGTTTCCGGTTTCGCCCCACGGGGCCCAGGTGACGAGGTTTTCACCGTTCGGGTTTCCGGTGCGGATGAAGTTCTTCACGTAAGAGCGGGTGATCGAGAGGAGCTCCTGGCCTCCGGCAGTCCGGACCGCGCCGCCATAGCGGGCGTCAAAGTTTTTCGAGGGTCCGAAGATAAAGGCGGACGGCACGTCAGACGCCGCCCCATGCAGCGCCTTCGCCGCGGCTCCGACCACCGCCTCATCATCCCCCCAGCGGAAAATTCCGGCGAACACCTGATGGTTCCCGAAGCGGTACGCGCGGTCCGCCGCTTCCGCGGTGTTCGCCCACAGCATCAGACTGCTCCCGTAGCGGGACGCGAACGCGAATTCAGATTGAGAGGCGGGGTTCGTGAGGAGACTCGAATCCTTCAGGGCGGCCGCGAAATACGGGTCGCGGGACACCAGAGCGTTCGCTTCAGACGCCCCGGAAAGGAGTAGCACCGGGAAGTCGCGCGACGCCTTCGGATCCGGAGGACCGGCACGGTCGAGGCCAGACGCGGGCAGGAACGCCCCGTCCGCGAAGAGCCTCGGGTACGAGGTGTCACGGATCGAAGCGCCGCGCGTGAGATTGAGAATCCGGGAGGTTTCAAGAGTCGAAAGCCAATGGCGGACTTCAGGGCTATCCGCCCCAATCCACTTCGCCGCGAGTCCCACGGTGCCGGCCTTACGGTCTTCAAAAGCGAGGCGCGCCAGGCTATCCGCGTCGATTCTCGCGGCTGGGTCAGGTTTCGTTAACGCGCCGCCCCCGGAAATCACGATCGCGCGGGTGAAGAGCCCGGAAAAAACTGGACTCCCCATCAGGGCCATCACGTCGCGGCCCGCGCCGGACGTCCCGACAAGGGTCACGGACGCGGCGCTCCCGCCGAATTTCGCGATGTTCTTTTTCACCCAGAGGAGGGCCTTTCGGGCGTCGAGGAGAGCGAAGTTCCCGGAATTTTCGAGTTTCGTTCCGTGGCGGAGCGCCGGAAGCGACACAAAGCCAAAGAGCCCGGGGCGAGTCCGGGCGACGACGACCACGGCGTTTAATGCCGCGGAAAGCGACGCGCCGTCGATCGACGCGTGATCCGCGTCACCATCGTATTTCCCGTCCTCAAGCGTAAACACCACGGGGAGGTTTGAGGCGCTCCCCTCAGGCCGCCAGATGGAAAGCGTAAGAGGCGCCCCCGAGGTTCCCTTGGGGGCGCGGTTCCCGAGGAAGAGCACGCGGTCGCGCGCCGCGGGCGGTTCCGGCGCTTTCCAGCGCTTCGCCCCGACCGGCGTCTTCGCGTACGGGATCCCGATATAGGCTTCGGCGCGCCGGCCGGCGGCCTGGGACCCAACCACCGGGCCTTCAGTCGTATCGACTGTCAGCTCGCGATCCGGAAACGCCCCGCGAAGCGAGCACTTTCCGAGCACAGTCGAAAACACGGGCACGGATAAACCGGCCAGTGTCGCTGCGGCGGAAATAAGAAATGCGCGTCGCTTCATAATGGGAAAATCCTGATCAAAAACCGATAGCGGGATGCGTTCGAAACCTTGAGAAATGGATTATCCGCCGGCAATAAAAAACCTTCCGGAGGGAAAACCCCCGGAAGGCTCGTAAATCTGGATCTCAATAACCCTTAGTTACGCGTGTTACTTCATCGCGCCCGGAAGGATCAGAGACTTTACATTCACGGGATGCGCCATCAGACCGGATTCCACGAGGAACTTCTGATCGGCTTCGAGGCCCTTGATATCGGTCTGGGTGAGGACATCGTAATAGTGGGAGCGGCGGGCAAGCGTTTCCGCCTGGCTCACACTGATCCCCTGCTCTTTCGCGCCGATCGCGATCGCTTCTTTCCAGTGAGACTTGATCCACTTCAGCGACTCGCGGTTCACCTTCACGATCGTGGCGAGCGCTTCGGGCGACTCATCCGCGAACCCCTTACGGGCGGTCATCACGAGGTTCACGTCGACAAGACCTTTCGCGGTCGTCAGCACCCGGCAGCCGGACTCTTCCGCCTTCACCACGGCACTTGCGGCGAGCAGCGCCGCGTCCACGCGGCCTGATGTTACCGCGGCGAGCGACTCCGGGATCCCCATGGAGATGAACTGGGCGTCTGTCGCCTTCATCCCGTTCTTTGCGAGCGCGGCGAGCAGCAGCTGCTGAAGGACAGTGCCCCGCGGCCCCGCGACCCGCTTCCCCTTCAGGTCCTTAATGGATTTAATCGAGCCTGACTTCACGACGATCGCGAAGTTTTCGGAAGGATGGGCGACCCCAGTCGCGATCTGGACCGGGTTCCCCGCGCCGTTCGCGAGAAGGAGCGAGGCGGTGTTCATCACGGCTGAAACGTCGACTGAGCCTGCCGCCATCGCCTGGCTCTGCTGGGCGCCGGACGTGATCGTCTTCCAGTTCACCTTCACGCCATCCTTCGCGAACGCCTTTTCAAGGAGCTTCTGATCCTTGATCACCATGTTCTGGAGATTGAACGGCGCCTTCACGTAGACGATGTTCACTTCTTTCGGCATCTTCGCTTCGGCCGCGCCGCAGGCAATGACAGCTGAAATCGCGATCGCCGCCGCTTTGATGAAATTCATAGTGTCTTAGCTCCTCTTTGAAACAACGGGCCTTCTGATCTTTGAAGGGCCCGGTTTATCCGAACTGCTATTTAATTTCTTCTTTTTCGCCCGTAAAAAACGTTCCGTAGATCCGGTGAGAAAGGTCACCAGCTCCCGGGGTGGCGAGTGACCTCGGGTAAGGGAACGGCACCGCAAAAGATTCATCGATCACGCCGCCGCGAAGCCTGAGGATCGTGCGGGATAGCATCACGGCTTCGAGCACATCGTGCGTAATCAGAAGCACCGTCATCCGGCGCTCGCTCTGCAGCGCCTGGAACTCCTGATAGAGCACGGTGCGGGTGAGCGCGTCAAGTGCCCCAAAGGCTTCGTCGAGCAGCAATATGTCAGGCGACTGCGCGATCGCGCGCGCGAACCCAGCCCGCTGCGCCATGCCGCCTGAGAGTTCCTTCGGGAAGGCGTCCGCGGCGTCACAGAGCCGCACAGCCTTCAGCGCCTCATCCGTCCGACCCCATTTTTCCGAGCCCGGCAGTTCCCGCACCGCGAGCGACACGTTTTCCCGCACGGTCATCCAGGGGAAGAGCCGCGGCTCCTGAAAGACAACCGAGATCCGGGGCGCGGTATCGGGTTTCTCGGGGTTCGTGAACCGGATCGAACCCGAGTCCGGCGTCTCGAGCCCCGCGATCATCCGAAGGAGCGTCGTCTTCCCGCAGCCGCTTTCGCCGATCACGGCGGTGATCTCTCCTGCCGCCGCGGTCAACGTGAGGCCATCAGCCGTCACGACGCGCCCCCGGTCCGACGCGAAGGCTTTGCTCACCTGATCGACTTCAATCGTCCACATCAGACAGCCCTCCCGACCCGGCGGCCGACCGCTTCAAAGGCGGCATAAAGCACCCGATCCGCGATGACACCCACCACCGCGATCGTGATGATGCCGACAAAAACGGTGTCCGTTTTCGCAAACTCGGCGGAATCGCTGATGAGGAAGCCGAGACCCGAGCTCGCGGCGATGAGTTCGGCGGCGACAAGCGCCCGCCAGCTGTAGCCAAACCCGAGCCGAAGCCCCGTGAGAATCCCGGGGAGGGACGACGGCAGCGTGAGGTAGCGAAGGCGTTCCGACTTCGTGAACCGGAGGAGCTTCGCCGCTTCTTCTAGCTTCGGATCCACCGCCTTCACCGCGGTCACGACATTCATGTAGATCGGGAAGAAGCTCGCGAGAAACACGATCGCGATCTTCGGCGCTTCATCGATCCCAAGCCACAGGATCAGAAGCGGAATGAGGGAGAGAGGCGGGGTCACGCGGACCGCTTCAAGAAGGAGGTACGAGAGCCGGGTCGACACCCTGGATCGGGCATTCAGAAGCCCGAGCGCGAGCCCGAGGGCCGAGGCGATCGCAAACCCGGCGAGCGACCGGAAGCCTGACGCGAGTGTGTGATGCAGAAGGTCCCCCGAGACCGTGAGACTCACAAAGGAATCCCACACCGCGCCCGGTGTCGGAAGCAGAATCGCCGGCACCCGTCCCGTATAGGACACTCCCGCCCAGAGGGCGAAGAGAATGAGGGGCAGCGCGAGATATTGGAGCCAGCGCATCAGTGTGGAAAATAGGACGTAAAGGAACCGAACGCGATCCATTATAGGAGGCGCTTTTGTCTCTCCGCACCCGCCATTCGGGGGATTCAGGTCACTCTTACGGAGCGAAGGGTTCCTCGTGTACGCCGCGGTTCATCCGGATGACGGCCTCGTGCGTCGGGTTCGGCCCGAGCCCCGCGAAGCGGCTGTAGAGCGAATCCCGCACCAAAGGAGCCCGCCCCGGGACCGCGCGGGCAAGCGCGGCCTTCATTTCGTCCGCCTTCCAGTCGCAGCAGTAGGCCGGGGTCCCCGGCTGCTGACGCCAGGAGTCTTCAAGGAGCCCGTCATCCACCGGATCAAAGCCGGCTTCTGACACGAGCTTCATCGCGGTGCGTTTCGCGGAGTCGTTGTCGCCCGCCACTGCGGAAGCGAGCCGGTTCGGGTCACCCGGGAGCCGGCCGCCCGCGGCGAGCGTATCGGCGAGCACATTATTAAAGGCCTTGATCACCGGGTGATGGAGTGTCTCGGTTACCCAGACGCTTTCCGGCATCCCCTCATCAATTTCCTCAATATGGGGATCGCGGAGGTCAGGGTAGTAGTTACTCGTGTCAATCACCGGGACCGCGGCGGGGAGACTGGTGAAGAGATCCACGGGGAGAGCGGCGACTGCGGGAAGCGGTATCGCGAGAATCACGGCGTCGACCCCGGACGCCGCGCCGAAGACGTCTGTCGGCTCCGCCCCGATCGACGCGGCAAAATCCTTCACCGCGTCCGCTCCGCGGGAATTCGCGACCCGCACCGTGTGGCCGGAAGCCGCGAACTTCCTCGCGAGTGTCCCGCCGATATTTCCGATTCCGATGACGCCGATTTTCATGATGACGTCTCCGCCTTTTCTGTAGATCAGGGTTCCATTGTGATCCCGATAAAGAAATTCCGTGAGCTAGGTATCTTTACTGATCCAAAAGCCCTTCCAAAGTCGTAGACCGCACTTATAATTCGCCGCACATTTAAATTAACGATAACAAGGGTTTTGCGTTATATCGGCGCAATTCCGATACACGGAGTTTTTCACCATGCCGAATCAGCCTGTCAATGTGACTTTCTGGCTCGATCCTAAGGTCAAAGCTGAAGCGGACGCGCTTTTTTCTGAAATGGGGCTGACCCTCAACACCGCGGTCAGCATGTTTGTGCGGCAGTCAATCCGGGACGGCGGTTTTCCGTTCCGTCCGACCGTGGCTCCGGCAAAAGACGCTGAAGCTGCGGTGACAGAAGAGAAAGCGGCTGACCCGAAGAAAGCCTGAGATAAATAAAAGAAAGCGGGACGCCCCCCAAGTCCAGAAGCGTCCCCCTTTCCCGGCTGCCGATTCGTTCCGGCTATCAGACCGACCGCATGTAGTGACGGCGGCGGCTCATCGCTTTTTCCGCGTCATCCGAGAAATTCGCTAGGAACTTATCGAGCTCGTTTAGGATCAGCGGTTTTTCAGTCGGCAGATCCACCGTGAAGTTCACGCTGCTCGCGGCGTTCTCTGAATTCACGGTGATCGGGATATTCACGTCCGCGATCAGCTCACGCATTTCCTTAATGCGCTCTTTCTCGGTCGCCTCCTTGAACTTCCCCTCCATCATGTCGCGGTAAAGCGGCGTCCCCGGAAGCACGGAAACCGTGGTGAGGTACATGTAGTACGGGTGGATCTGATTGATGATTGCAGCGCTCTTCTTCGCGCTCGCTTCAAGCTTCCCCCCCGCCCCGGCGAGGCCGCCGAGGTAAATCATGCGGTAGTCGAGCCCCGCTTCATCGAGTTTCCGGCAGGCCTCGATGATTTCGTCGGACTTATACCCCTTATCGACCGCTTCGAGTACCTCATCATCCCCGCTCTCGATCCCGATCACGAGGTCATCAAGGCCGCTTGCCTTGATTCGCCGGATATCGTCCACCGTTTTGTTTCTGAAATCCGTGATGATCGCGTAGGTGGAGAGGCGGGCTTCGGGGTAGTAGCGCTTGATGAGCTCCCACACCCGGATCTGCTTTTCCGTAGACATCACAAACGGATTTCCGCCGTTCGCCCAGATCTTATGGACGGTCGGCAGGTACCCTTTCGCCTCTTTCAGGTCCGACTCGATATCCTCAAGCTTCGCCATCCGGAAGGGGACGCCTTCGTAGAAATTACAGAACCGGCAGCTGTTATGCGTGCAGCCCACCGTCACCTCAATAAAGAGACTGTCCGCGTCGGTCTGCGGTCTCACAATCGGTCCGCTGAAATGCATTTTGGTATTTGCCTCTGTTGTTATTAAATAGATATATCGATAAATATCGATATAAAAGTGTCTTAAAAAAGGCCGGAAGCTTTGCTCCAGCCTCTCTTTATCCGGGGATCAGATCCGGGTCGCGATGTAGTCCGCGAGTTTCCGGATGTTTTCCTCATTCCGCCGGTAATACGTCCACTTCCCGTAGCGGCGCGATTCTAGGAGCCCCGCCCGCTGCAGCATGTCAAGGTAATGCGACACCGTGGACTGAGAAATCCCCGCTTTGTCGCAGATCGCCCCGACGCAGACGCTGTGATCAAAGGAGTCACCCTCAGGAATATGAATCCCCTGGGGCGGGAAATACTTTTCCGGCTCCTTCAGCCACATGAGAATCGTGAGCCTCGTGTCGTTCGCGAGCGCTTTGAAGATATCGACGGTTTCCATGGCGGTCATTATATCTATATTTATCGATATGTCAATTAAATGAAAATAGAACAACTTTAGTGAAAGTTGTCTAAGTTGTTTAAGGGATTGACGAAAAATATTGAATGTGATGATATTACAGAACAGGACTGAAGCGACACGGAAACTCTCCTTTCCCGCCGCGGGAAGCCCTGATTTACTGACGGAACGGCGACAACACTTATGGCAAAAAGCACAGAAAGACCGTTTTCGAGCCTTCACCGGGGGCAGGGGTGTCTCGCGTCCGCCTCGGTCCTCTCGGGGAAATCCAAGATTGTTTTTTGCTTCCGGGAGGCCCCGGCCGGGAGCTGGGACTCCGGATGGCGGTTTTCAGCGGCCGGCACCGCGCCGGACGACTTCTGGGGCGTAGAGGAGTTTGAGGCGTGTCTCCTCGACCTCGTTTTCAAAAAGGACCCGCGGGTCGCGGCAATCGCCTTCGCCCCGCCCTGCTCCACGTTTAAGCGCAACCCCGAAGGGTGGTTTGAACGGATGATTGTGACGCGTTAGGAAAAGAATTCTCTTCAAAACCATCGCCGCAGGAGGATAATCCTCGGGCGGCGGTTTTTATTGATACGGTGTGACTTTTGTTCAGAGCCTTCAGATTTCCTGATCGGCGGCCTGTCGCTCTTCTGCCCGGGCGAGGCACGTAAGCAGTTCCGCTTCCGTATGAACCCGAAGCTTATGGTAGATGTTGTTCCGGTGCCCCTGGACTGTGCGTTCGGAAAGCGAGAGACGCTCTGCGATCGTCCGGTTCTGCATTCCCTCACGGATCAGCCCCAGGATCTCGGTTTCCCGGTCACTCATCTCTTTCAGCGCGTCGAGCGCCTCGGTTCCCGTAAGCCCGCCATCTGACCTTGCGAGTGAATCCGCGGCCGACCGTTCAATCGCGCGAAGGAGCTTCGCGTTATCAACCGGCTTCAGAAGAAAGTCCGCCGCTCCCCGCTTGAAAGTCCGGATCGCCGCGTGAATATCTCCGTGCCCCGTGAGGAAAATAATGGGAAGCGTGCTCCCCCGCTTTCGCATCTCGTCCTGGAGCTCAAAGCCGCTCATACCGGGCATTCGGATATCCAGGACCAGACACCCCGGGACGCTCGGGGTGTCTGAGACAAGAAAGTCGCGCGCTGAGGCGTAGGACTTCACTTTCCAGCCCTTGCAGGAAAGCATGAATTCGCTTCCGTCCCACACCGCCTGATCGTCATCCACGATCCGGATCAGAACCTTTTGCTTCTCATCCTCAGTCACGAAATGTTCTCCTTCACTTCCCCTAAACGAGAGAGTTTAGTTTCTCCGGCTTCCTTCCCAAAGGAATTCCTGAGGAGCCGGATGGCTCGAGAACCGGGTTGGGGAAAGGGTCGCCGCATAGGCGCCAGCGTTCGTCACCGCGACAAGATCCCCGACTTCAAGCGTCGGAAGCGTAATCCCCTCCGCGATCACGTCAACCGCTGTGCAGAGATTCCCCACGATCGTCACGGTTTCATTCGTTCCCACGGGGTGCGCGGGCAGAGCCTCGATCCGGAATTCGTTCTTTGTGGTGTAGAAGGGCTCAAGCCCCGAGGCAGCGCCGTTTGCGGCAATCCGTTCCGCCATCGCGGCGAACCCCGGACGGATAAAGCCATTCAGGCCGCTTGTGACCACGAGGTACGTGACACCGCGGGACGTCTTTTTATCGACCACGCGCGCGTAGTATGTCCCCGCGCGGCAGGTCGGAAAGCGGCCGGTCTCGATATAGAGGGCCGCTTTAAGGGTCTCGCGGTTCTTCGCTGCGATCTCAGTAAAGGCTTTCGAGAGTACGGTGAGATCCACCGGTTTCTCCTCGTCGTCGTTATAGACCGTTCCGATGCCGCTTCCGAAATTCACGAACTCCACCGTGATCCCGTAGTCCTTCGCGATCCGTTCCGCGAGATCAAAGCACTTCCGGTGATAGTCCGCGATCAGTCCGGCGTCGAGCATCTGAGACTTCAGGTGAATGTGGATCCCCGTCACTTCCACGCTCTTCAGATTCCGGACGATCTGGAAGAGCAGCGGGAGCTGCTCCTCATCAATCCCGAATTTGGACGGAGCCGGGGCCGCTCCCCCGATTCCAAACGCCGGGTTCACGCGGATCCCGATTTTCTGACGGACACCCGCCTTATCCGCGATCGCGGCGATCCGGCCGACCTCTCCGATGCTGTCCGCGATAAAGACGCAGAACCCGAGGGACGACCGGATATCGAAGTCCGTCTTACCCGGGGCGGAGTAAAAGATCCGATCAAGCGGCACGCCCGCGCGGATCGATTTCTGCACTTCGTCAGACGACGCCGCGTCGCTCCCAAACCCCTCCCCCGCGATCGTCCGGACCACGGGGTCAAAGGGATTCGCCTTAACGGAATACAGAAACTGCACGTCCGGCAGCGCGGCTTTGAGAATCCCGCAGCGGCGGACAATTTCCTCTTTTTCATAAATGAAGCACGGGGCTTCGCGTCGGGCAAGGTCTTCTTTCGTGTCAGTCATCGAGCGTTTCTCCCGGATCGGTGAAGAGTTGAAATCTTGGGTTTTATTATGAATTTTTGTAAATCAGTTCCGCGAACAAAACTGCCCTATCACTATACCGTGAGAAACGGCTCCGTCCAAAACCCCGGGGCAGTCATTGAGATACCGCTTAGGAGTGAAATGAAGGCAGGTGAAGTGACGCCCTGAGGCCATTCGGCGTCCGAGGTTTCAGACTGAGACCGCCTCCAGTCGCTTCCGCGATCGACTCCGCGATGTGAAGCCCAAGTCCGGTACCGCCTGGCTTCTTTGACTGGAGCGGAGAGTCGAGGTTCTTCACGTCTTCCTCTGTCATCACCGGGCCGCTGTTTTCGATCTGAAGGTATACGACGCCATCCTTCTCCGCTCCCTCGATTTCAATCATCGGATGCCCAGTGCCAAGCGCCGCCTCTGTCGCGTTTTTGAGGAGATTCCAGAGCAGGAGCTCAATTTCCAAAGGATCTCCCCGCACCGCGAGTCCCTCGGGGACTGAAGACGCCACCTGTACGCCGCCGATGCCCTTCATCCGCAATTCGGACAGCACGGTCTTCAAAGTCCCCGAGAGATCGACACGGATGTCCCGTTTGGCATCCGACTTTGCATAGCTCCGGACCTTCCCGACGATCGCGCCCATGCGATCGGTCTGAACCCGAATTTTTTCGAGTGACGATGCGAGAAGCCCCGATTCATCGTGGTTTCGCTTCACGAGCTCCATCGCCCCTTCCAGGTAATAGCTGATCGCAGAGAGCGGCTGCGCGAGCTCATGCGCGATCATGCTGGAAAGCTGCCCGACAAGCGTCGCCTTGTGGGTCTGCTCCATCCGCTGATTCATAGCCGCCAGTTCCCGGGCTGAGCGTTCCCGGGCTTCAGACTCGGCTTCGAGCTCCTCTGTCCTCCGGAGCACAAGCACATCAGACCGCCACGCGTGAAGCGCGAGCGCCGCGATGAGAAGGAGCCCGATAAAGACCCCCATCCGGTGCTCCCGCAGCCAATGCTTTACGGTCGGTTCCCGGAGATACGCGTAGGGTCCGATTTTGAGGAGCCGGTACGCCCGGTCCACTGCCGTAAAATCCGTCGCGACGCTCCAGCTTTCATGTGTGTCACCCGCCTTCATGGAGAGAAGCGCCTCAGACACCTTTTTCGCGAGATCAGGCTCCACACCATTCATCACCGCCATCGTGTGCCCGGGGTACGCCGCGGTTGAACTCACGCAGCGGATTCCGGTATCCGTTTTCCCGCCGATCAGCCGGAATTTCGCCTGATCCTCCTTATCCCACTCCTCATACGTGCAGACCGGGATAATCGCGGCGTCCGCTTCCCCGTCGATCAGCGGATGCATGATCGCGTGAATATGCGGGCTGCCAACGAAAACCGTCCGGCTGAAAAACGTCTCATAGTCGTAGCCCAGGTCCGCGAGCTCTGCCATCGCGATCCGATAGCCATTGAAGGCAGTCGGGTAGCTCGCGGAAAGACGTTTCCCTTTCATATCAGCGATCGTCCGGATAGGGCTCTCAGCCTTCACGATAAAAACCGCCGCGTCACTTTTATTCGGGTCCGGCCTGTCACGGTTCACTTCTGTCACAAGCGCCTGCGCCCCGTAAGTCACCATCCGGCGGTAAAAACCGGAACTCGCGACAAAGAAGTCGATATGCCCCGCCTTCACCTCACGGTCCAGGTCTTCCGCCCGGTACCGGGTCACCAGAAGAGGTAACGGCGACACCGCGGCCCGAAGCCTCGCAAGCGACGCGTCGATTGAACGCGCGTTGGAGTCCGAGTAATTGAAGTCCACAAGCCCCACCCGGACAGGATCCCCCGGCGCTCTCGCGTGACGGGGGGCGACAGAAGAGAGATCGGGCCCCGGCCCCTTCCCGGGAGACACTTCCGTATAGGCGAAAAGAAGAAGCGCCGCGGCGAGACAGACCGCGAGCGCCGCGAGCGGCACCGCGTATATCGGTCTTTCTTTCGCGATTCTTTTCGTCTTTTCCATGGGAAATGTCTGATAAAAAGGAAGAAGGAGGAAAGAGCGGCAGGCTCTCGTTTTTCTATTCTGATTGCCAGAAAGCGAAAAGGAAACCTTTTCTCTCACCTCCTCCTTCCAGCCCGATTACTTATGACACGCGCTGCACTTCTGGAACGTGTAGTTATGGTGGCAGGAGTAGCACATCTCCACATTCGCGCTCTTATCTTTGAACCCCTTCGGAGGCGGCATCGGGTGCGGCGTATGGCACGTGGTGCACTCGGGGAACTTCGCCGGGTCCTTCGAGTCATGCGGGATGAACTTATGCGGATTGATGACCTTCCCGGATTCGGTCTGATACATCGGGGCAAGCTGCGTCAGCTTCTCAAGCGGCCCATGGCACTGCAGGCAGTCCGCCTTCTTCATATCCGCGGCGGACGCGGGGCCGGCAGCCGCGATCACAGCCGCGGCAACCGCGGCCGAGATGAGCATTTTTATCGTTTTCATAATGGCTGGTCTCAGGAAAAAGTCCCGGTCCGGCGGGGAGAAGAGAGTGCGTCCCCGCCGGATCGGGAGAGGAGAGAACTTTCTCTTACGCCTTCACTTTGGAAGCGTGCTCACCGGCCCAGCGGCCCGGCATGATGGCGCGCGGCATGCCGTTCCCGACATAGAGGCCGCCCGCGGTTTCGCCCGCGGCGTAGAGACCCGGGATAACGTTTCCGAGGATATCGATCACCTGGGCGTTCTCATTGATCCGGAGGCCGCCCGTGAAGTTATGGGCGAAGAGCACCACCTGAACCGCGTGGAACGGACCCTGCTCGATCTTCTTCCGAAGGAGGGGCGCGGGTTTCTGGAAGTCATCGTCCTGCTTTTTATCGACAAAGCCGTTGTAGCGGGTGACGGTCGCTTCGAGATCCTTCGCTCCGAGCTTCTGGGCGAGTTCGGCGAGCGTCGCGGCGTCAAACGCGAAACCCTTCTCGCACTGCGGGTAAGACGTATCCCAGCGATACTTCTTCGCGGTCGCGTCATCAAACACGCACCAGACCTTCTTCTCCGGCTGCACAAAGGCCATGTCGTAGAAGCTGTAGCCGCCGAGGTTCCCCTTATCCTCCTCACGGACAAAGCGGTCGCCGTTCTTATTCACGAAGATGATGTCAGCCCAGCGCGGGCCCTTCACCGCGATGCCGGGGCAGCCATACTTGGAGCCCTTCTGGAAGCCATAGCGGTTCGTGCCGAACATGCGGCGGAGGCGCGGCGTATCTTCGCCTCGGTCACCGATATACATGGCGCCGGCCTTAAGACCGGCGAGGATCGCGGAACCGTCCGGCGCGACAAAGGGGTAACCGGTCGGAACCACTTCAGAGGTGAGGCGAGGATCGGTGATCACGCGGAGCGCCGGGTTTGCCTTCCAGCTGCCGCCCGCGAGAATCACCCCCTTCTTCGCGCGGATATTCTCAGCACCCTTCGGGGTCTGGACCTTGACGCCGACCACACGGCCCTTGGCGTCACGGTAAAGATCGGTGGCCTTGTAACCCATCAGGATCACGCCTCCCTTCTTTTCGAAGTACGCCTTGAAGGGCATCATGATGCCGCGGCCCGTACGGAAACCGCCTGTCGGCTGCGGGTTAATGCCGCCGATATCGTCATCCTTTCCTTCGGAATAGATGTGGAGGTAGCTCTCGTGATGCTGCGAGTCGTACTTCCCGGCAGCGGTCGACGTATTGAGGAACTTCACGCCGTGCTCCTCGAGCCACGCTTTCGTCGGCCAGCACATTTCGGCATAGCGGCGGGTGAGCACCGGATCATTTTTCCGGTATTCAACATTCTTTGGATCCGTGAGGTGCGCGTAAAGCTGATCGGGGGTGTCATTCCGCAGCGCGATGATGCCGCCGTTGATCCGGGCGCAGCCGCCGTAGTTTTTACCCATTTCGAGCACCAGCACCTTGGCGCCGTTATCGATCGCCGTAATCGCGGCACTCATGCCGGCAATGCCGGAACCGACAACGAGGACTTCAGTCGTCCGGTCCCACTTCTTCGGAAGGGCAAGCGCCTTTTCTTTGGCTTCCGCAGGAAGCGCGAAAGCGCCAGCGGCAAGGGCTGAGCTCATGGCGGCTGCCTTCAGCATGCCGCGGCGGGAAATATCGATCATGATTCTCTCCTTATTGGATTCCACATCTCCGAGCTCGATTTTTTGATGCAGCTCGTTAACTTTTATTTTTCTCGGCGGGTTACTCGAGTAAGGTGAGAAGGATCAAAAAATCGGATTGGCAGGATCGCGTCGGGAATGGGCGAACCGCGGTTTGAGATAAACCCGACCGGGAGCGCACAGAGCCCCGATTCCCGGCTATAACTCCTTATCGGCTGTATTCATCAGAAAGGAACCGCGTATGGCGCTCGTCGAGGATTACATCAGGGATCTAAAAGAAATCACTTCGTTTGACTCCGGGAGCCGGAATATTGAAGGGGTCGCGAGAGCGGCCTCCATCATGAAACGGCATTACGACTCGATCGGGTTCGCGACAAAATTTGTCGACCTCGGACCGAACGCCGGCCCCGGGCTATTCGCGACGAATAAACCGGACGCGGATCACTACGACATCCTTTTGAACGCCCATCTCGACACGGTGTTCCCGGACGGAACCGCGGCGAAGCGCCCCTTCCGGATTGAGGGGGACCGGATTTACGCCCCTGGCTGTATGGACTGCAAGGGAGGCGTCGTCGCGTTCTTCTACGCCCTGAAAACGCTGCCGTCTGATGTGATGAACCGCCTCTCGATCGCGGTCGCCTGCAATCCGGATGAGGAGTCGGGATCCGTTTATTCGCATGAGTGGCTTTCCAGTCTCGCGAAGCAGTGTGACCGGGCGCTTGTCGGTGAGCCGGGACGCCCGGATGACTCCCTCATCCAGTCCCGGAAAGGGATCCGGGGGTATGTCGTGAAATTCCACGGCAAAGCCTCTCACGCCGGGAACCACCCGGAGGAAGGGCGTGACGCGAATATCGCGCTAATGAAATTCACGCTGGAAGCTTATAAATTGAACGACCTCCCGCACGGGGTCTCCGTCTCCCCCACCGTCATGCAGGGAGGCTCGATCCGGAACGCGATCTCGGACGCCTCTGAGATTTATCTCGACACCCGGTTCCTGCGTGATGAGCAGATTGAGAAGCTCGACCGCGAGCTCCGGGAACTCGCGTCCCGAACGTGGGTGGATGAGGTCACCGCTGAACTCACGATCGATCATGGGCGGCCGGCGATGCCGAAAACGGAAAAAACCGAAGAACTGATCCGGCTCGTGAACCAGGCCGCAAAAATGGCGGGATTTGACGCCAAGTGGGTGGATGCGGGAGGCGGGTCAGACGCCGCTTATATGGCGGCGGCCGGCATCCCCGCGGTCGATGGCTGCGGGCCGGCGGGGGGCGGCGCGCATTCCCCGAATGAATACCTCCGGATCGACACGATTGAGGAACGGATCACGATGATCCGGAATGTTCTCACGCTGATTTAATAACGAAAATCTGTTCTTAACAACTACAGATCAGCATCAGCCTCCAGCTATCAGCCGGAGGCTTTGTTTATGCGGTATTTTTTCTGGTGAATTATCAAATCAAGTGCAAAGTTACTGAATAAAAGACTTCAGCCGGACA
>ERZ839767.1808-NODE-1808-length-30670-cov-14.989352_pt1 | contig 30670 bp, 32 predicted proteins | sample MGYA00519879_ERZ839767 | MGnify/ENA primary metagenome ERZ839767 (study PRJEB31850, sample SAMEA3708852) | human gut metagenome | biome: human gut; feature: human-associated habitat; material: faeces | place: China | collected 2014 ... | reverse complement strand
GTATCCGACAACGGATGCTCTTGTTTGCTATACCAATTTTCACCACCTTAAAATTCCTCTCGAAAATTTTGTTTTGGGGCTTGACTTTTAATAGTTAGTCTTTCAGGTTTGCCTTCAAGACTGCTTTTCTGCGGCCTCTTTCAGCCGCAAAAAACTCTCGGTGCTGATAACGTGTTCCATCCGGCAGGCGTCGGCCTCCGCTGTCTTGGGGTCAACGCCTGCGGCAATAAGCTGCTCCGTAAAGAAGCAATGGCGCTCATAGATTTTTTCAGCAACCTCCCGGCCTACATCGGTCAGATGGAGAAAGTAATCCTCATCCATTGTGAGAAAACCACCGTCCCGCAAGGTAGCCACCGCATGGCACACGCTGGGCTTGGATACCTCCATGTGCCGGGCAACATCCACGGAGCGTACCATGCCCATCTTCTTGTGGAGAACAAGTATGGCCTCCAGGTAGTCCTCACCGGACGCATGAAGTTTCATGTTGCGGTTCTCCCTCAAATTATCAGGCAATGCTCCAGCCCTCTGCCTGTTCGCGGATTGTAATGAACCGGCGATAAAGTCCTTCCTGCTGAACAAGCTGCTGATGTGTCCCTTTCTGAACAACTTGACCTTTATCCACCACTAAAATCTGGTCAGCGTGTTCAATCGTTGCTAAGCGGTGGGCAATGACAATGACCGTTTTCCCAATGGTCAACTCGCTGATGGCCTGCTGGATTAGATGCTCGTTTTCGGGGTCAATGCTTGCGGTTGCCTCGTCAAGAATGACAATTTTTGCATTTTTCAAGATGGCGCGGGCGATGGAAATACGTTGCTTTTCGCCGCCGGACAGCGTAGATCCGCCCTCGCCTATCACCGTTTCATATCCATCGGGAAGAGCCGTAATGAAGTCATGGCACCGAGCCTTTTTCGCCGCCTCTATAATTTCTTCCTTCGTTGCACCTGGATTGCCGAAACGGATGTTGTTTTCAATGGTATCGTGGAACAGATAGACCTTTTGAAAGACCATCGAAATATTGCGGAGCAAGCTGTCACAAGTCATATTCCGCACATCCTCACCGCCTACTGTGACCTCACCGCTGTCCACATCATAGAAACGGGCAATCAGGTTACAAATCGTGGTCTTGCCGCTACCAGATGGCCCTACAATGGCCGTAGTGCTGCCCTGCGGGATGAAAAAACTGATATTCCGCAAAACAGGAACTTTATCGTAGGAGAATGTCACATCATGGAAAGTGATGTCTGTGTTGTGCAAAGAAATATCTTTCCCGTCTTTGTCTATCATGTCGGCGTGTTCAATGCCGTCCAGTTTATTCAGTGTAGTATCAATGACCTCCAATACATGGGCGGCATTATTCATGGCTTCCACACTTCCAAAAATCATAAAAGAGAACATATCCAGCATGAGCATTGTAGGAAGTTCCATACTGCCGTTATAGGTCAGCAGAGCGGCCACAGATACAATGGCAATAGAGGCCGCTTTCAGCGAAAACAGGTGTAGGCAGTTGAAGGGCATATATTCCACTTCAATTTTGATGTTGATTTTCTTACTGTCGTTGTATGCTTTGCGGATACCGGCAATCGACACGCCTTCCTGCTTAAAGGCCTTCACCACTTGCATCCCTCGCAGATACTCAATGGAGCTTTCCACCATATCGTCCTGCGTTTTTTGGTGGGCGGGCGCATTTTTGCGGCTGCGTGCCTCCAGCAGATGAAGAAACAGGGCAGACAGAAGGACGCCGGCCAGAGCAATTCCTCCAGCCAAAGGATTGCAAAATACAAGGAACAGCATCAGGACAATCACGGTAATATAGCCGTTGACTACGGTGTTTACCATGTTCATGGCATACATTTCCATAAACGAGAGATCGGTCGTTGCAGCTGCTGACAACTCGCCGATATTGTTCTTATTGAAAAATCCCAGCGACACCCGTTTCAAAATGTCTCCCAGTCGTATTCTCTCGTCAGCAGTTGCTTCATAACCGACACTTTCCTGTGTGATGGCTCTAAGATAAGAGAACAGGTATCGGCCCAATACAGCTAAAATCATAGCCCCCAGCATGATCCAGATGTCCCGGCTCTCCAATGGATCAATACCATTGAAGTCATCCAGAACAGCACTCAATCCATTCGCAGCCAGCATAATAGGTATCGCGGTAAAAATGCTGTGAATGAAGGCGTAAACAAACCCAATGTAAATGCGCCGTTTATATTTTCCTGTCCATTGGATTAGTCGATTTACAATCCGAAGCATATCAGTTGCCTCCTTTCCTGGAACCGGCAGACCAGCTCTGCGCTCCGATATGTGCCTCCCACATATCCCGATAGAGGGCATCGCCATCTAAAAGCTGCTGATGAGTCCCCGTATTCTCAACCTGCCCGTTTTGTAGAACGATAATCTGATCGGCATTTTTGATGGTGGACAGACGATGAGCAATTACGAGTAAAGTTTTTCCTTTTGCTAATGCGGCGATAGATTGCTGAATCTTTTCTTCATTCTCCTGATCGGTGAACGCAGTTGCCTCGTCCAAAATCACGATGGGGGCATTTTTCAAAATCATACGGGCGATGGAAATACGCTGCTTTTCACCGCCCGAAAGCCGGTTTCCCGCATCCCCGGCCATCGTGTCATAGCCATTGTCCAATTTTTGTATAAATTCATCACAGCAGGCGGCTTTTGCGGCTGCATATACTTCTTCGTCCGTAGCATTGGGATTTCCCAGCCGGATATTTTCCTTGATAGAGCAGTTGAACAGGAAATTATCCTGTGTAACAAAACTGACAATATCGGCAAGCTGAGCCAACGGCATACTGCGAATGTCCACACCGCCAATGGTGATCTGTCCATCGCTGACATCCCAAAAACGAGCAATCAAGCGAGCGATGGTGGACTTGCCTCCACCGGACGGTCCGACAAGAGCCGTAAACTTTCCCTCCGGGATTTTCAGATTGATATGGGAAAGCACCTGTTTACCGTTCTCTTTGTCATAAGAGAAAGAAATATCTTGAAGTTGAATGTCTTTGGATTGCAAATCCACTGGCTTCCCAGTATCGGGCAGTTCTTCTACATGGAGCAGCTTGTCTACATCGTGTATGGCATACCCGATGCGATACGCTCAAAGGCGATTATACAGAACAGGCCATCAAAGAACGAATTGCCGGTACACGGACAGTAAAATCCCGCCATACTTTTTCAAAAAAACCGGTTTCCAAAGTTGGATTGCTGGTAGATATAGAGGCTGCAATCCGTTCCGGCAAAGGTCCCGGTTATGAGCGTTGGGCAAAAGTGTTCAACTTAAAACAGCTTTCCCAGGCAGTGCTCTACTTAAAAGAACATGGCGATATGGGTTATGAGGATCTTCTGGAAAAAGCCAACGCCGCTACCACTAATTTCAATACCTTATCCGTTCAAATTAAAGATTTAGAGTCAAGAATGAACGCCAATGCCGAGCTACAAAAGCAGATCGTAAACTATGCGAAAACGCGGGCTGTCTATGTAGAATATCGCAAAGCCGGGTACAGCAAAAAATACCGAATAGTACATGAGGCTGAAATTCTGCTGCACCAGGCGGCAAAGAATCATTTTGACGAGCTAGGAATCCAAAAGCTCCCCTCTGTTAAATCTCTCCGGGAGGAATACACCGATCTTCTGGAACAAAAACGGAAAGCCTATTCTGCCTATAAGCAGGCCAAAAATGATATGAAAGAACTTCATAATGTTCGGGCTAATGTGGAATATCTATTAGAGATTTCTTCCCCACCGCTACCGCAGCGCAGCACAGAAAAATCACGTCAATAAGGTTTGTCAGCTTTTCGTTTTCAGCGTTCCAACGGAACTCGCAGCCATTGCCACCGGCAATGATCTCAGGGGTTTGGGGATATGTCACCAACAAGCATTTAGCAGGAATTCCGGGAACGGGATTTCTGCTAAATACGCAATCTTACGTAAGATTGCATTGCTTGCCGGTTTCTCGTCCCCCGTATTTATGCCCTTTCGTGCGGTATTTCTTCAAATGAGTTTTTCCTGTTTTCATTATCATTTCCACCTTTCTTTTTTGCTTAGGCTTGTGCCTTGTGTGAGTCACAGCTTACACACCACGGGTGGAAAATCAGGGCTTTATTAACAAATTCTTTATTGACATTGGGGCGTAAAAGCGGTATGATTACACTGTAATTGATTACGGTGTAATCATGAAAGGAGGATTAGTTATATGGCATTAAAAGACCATTCCCTTGACGATAAGATTATTAAGGCGGCCTTTGATGAATTTATGGAATTTGGTTTTCAGAAAGCATCAATCCGAAAAATAGCTGATTGTGCAGGAGTGACACCGGGAGCTGTATATACCCGTTATGACAGTAAAGATGACCTATTTTGTAGTCTGGTGAGCAATTTTCTTTCTGCGGTCAAGGCTCAATCAGAACCAATTGGCAAAATGTATTTTGAGCTGTTGGAAAGTAAAAACGTGGATGCTCTTTTGGATGCAATTCGTAAAGAGGAAAAAATCTATCTGGATATTCTCTTTCAGTATTACGATGAATGTATACTGTTTTTCTGCCGCAGTGAAGGAAGTTCTATTTATGCCATGGTACAAAAAATGATGGAACATAAAACTGTGGAGACAGTGAATTTTTTGAAAGAGATGGCGCAAAGTGATATTGATCTGGATGGTATTGGCATGATTATGGGAGAGCAGTTTCACTATTATCAGCAGATTTTAGAAAAAGGCTACAGTAAAGAAAAAGCGGTCTCCTGCATGAAAACCGTTGAGACCTTTCTTGAAGCAGGCTGGAGAGACCTGTTTGAAAGAATACTGCAATAAAGCAGAAAAAATTTTACCTACAGGTTAGATTTGCCTAACTAACAGGCTTATATACAATAAAAAACATATTGATTTGGAGGTTTTCTCATGAACAGAAAAATTGGAGCAAAAGATTTAATCACCTTGGGCATTTTCACGGTCATCTATTTTGTGATCGGAGCAGCGTTATCCCTTCTCGTTTCTATTCCCATTATGGTCCCTTTCTTCCCGGCAGTTTGGGCGCTCATCAATGGAACTGTATTTATGCTGTACACAACGAAGGTTGAAAAGTTTGGCTTGGTTACTCTTATGGGTGTATTGACCGGACTGCTTGTGGGACTTACAGGAATGGGCTTTTGGTGTGTCCCTACCGGCTTGGTCTTTGGACTGCTCGGTGATTTCATCATGAAAAAAGGAAACTACAAAAGCTTTAAGCACAATTTGATTGGATATGCCATTTTCTCAATTTGGACATCTGGCTCTCTAATTCCCTGGTACTTCTTTGCACAGGACACACTGGCAAAGTATACCCAGGGTGGATACAGCGCGGACTATGGCACACAGGTGCTGGCTTTTACTCCATGGTGGAGTTTGCTGCTTTTTGTGGGACTCAATTTTATCTGCGGTCTGCTTGGAGCATTGATTGGCAAAAGAATCATGAAAAAGCACTTTGAGAAAGCGGGGATTTTATAATGCCCGCCTCAGAATTATTAGCATCACCTTCTAACAGAAAAGGAATACGGTTTGATCCGAGGACGAAATTGTTCCTGTTGATTACTTTATGCTCCCTCATACTCAGTACAGATAACAGCGGACTGATGCTGTATTTGAAGCCTCTCCTGGCTCTTATTCCGTTTGTCCTCCTGCTCCTGTCGGCTAAATATTGGGCTGGTTTTTTGTATTTTGTTTTATATGTTCTCGGATTTGTGCTGGAACTATCTTGGGGAGCTTTTGGGAATGGGGTGTCTGGTTTTATCGTGCTTATGGTGTCTGCGATCATAACCAGATTTACTCCTTGCGTCATTGCAGCATTTTTCCTTATGACAACCACATCCGTCAGCGAATTTATAGGTTCGATGAAGAAAATGCACATTACTGACAAAATCACGATTCCGTTATCCGTTGTATTTCGCTTTTTCCCTACGGTTAAGGAGGATGCGGGAGCAATCAACGACGCAATGAAAATGAGAGGGATCACTCCCAAAAATCCAATGCTCATGCTCGAATACAGAGTCGTGCCTCTGATTATTTCAACTGTGAAGGCGGGTGAAGATCTCTCCTGTTCTGCACTTACAAGAGGGCTTGGCTCTCCCAAAAAGCGCACCAATATGTGCGACATAGGCTTTCATCTTTGGGACTGGCTGATTTTCGGAATCTGTGTTTGTTGTATCCTTATCTTCTGTTTCCAGAACCAAATCTGTTCTTTATTGAATCTTTAAGGAGGCGCACTATGATTGAAATTGAAAATGTGAGTTTCTATTACCAAGGAAACGAACAGATGGGCGCAGTCAATCATCTGAGCCTCTCTATACCAAAGGGGCAAGTAGTGGTTCTTTGCGGCGAATCTGGATGTGGAAAAACCACAGTCACACGGCTTATGAATGGCCTGATCCCCAATTTTTATAAGGGCGATTTGACGGGGGCGGTAAGGGTAAACGGCAGAGATATTACGAAAATGCCCTTATATGAGATTGCAGAAAATACTGGCAGTGTGTTTCAAAATCCGCGATCCCAATTTTTTAATGTTGATACGGACAGCGAGCTTTCTTTTGCCTGTGAAAACCTTGGGTATCCCAAGGATGAAATCGTCGCAAGAGTAAGAGAAACGGTAAAAGACTTCAAAATTGAACGTTTGCTCGGAAAGAGCTTATTTCATCTGTCTGGCGGCGAAAAGCAAATGATAGCCTGTGCATCGGTATGCGTAACAGCACCCGATGTTATGATTTTAGATGAGCCATCGTCAAATTTGGATGTAAGGCACATTTCCATACTCGCAAAAATTATTCAAAAATGGAAGGCACAGGGCAAGACCGTAATTATATCCGAGCATCGTTTGTATTATCTGCCCCACATTGCAGACAGGTTTGTATGCCTTGCGAAAGGAAAAAAAGTCTTTGATTTGTCTGCGGACGAATTACGAAAGCAGGATACGGAAAAGCTCAGTGCCCTTGGACTTAGAACACCGGACATCCGCTGCCTGGAGCCTGAACCTGCGGGTGCGGCGGGTAAACAGTCGTTGTGTTTTGAAAAATTCCGTTTCTCCTATAAACGGCAAAAAGAGTGCCTGCAGCTTGAAAATTTCTGCGTTCCCAAGAATGAAATCATAGCCATTATTGGAAACAATGGGGCAGCTAAAAGCACCTTTGGGCGGTGTCTTTGCGGGATTGAAAAAGCAGGAATGATGCGTGATGGAGATATGACCCTTTTGTATAAAGAACGCCTGAAACAGTGCTATATGGTCATGCAGGACGTCAATCATCAGCTCTTTACCGAGAGTGTTATGGATGAGCTGCTGATCAGCATGAAAAATCCAGATGAACAACAAGCTCTTGAGATATTGGCACAGCTTGGATTGTCTGAATACGCAAAAAGGCATCCCATGTCCCTATCCGGTGGAGAAAAACAACGGGTTGCGATTGCCACTGCGTTAGCCTCAGACCGAGAGTATGTTGTAATGGACGAACCTACCAGCGGGTTGGATTACAAACACATGAAAGAGGTAGCTTTGTGTCTAAAACAGCTCAAAGAACTTGGAAAATCCGTTTTTGTTATCACCCATGATGTGGAGCTGATTTATCATTGCTGTACCTATGTAGTACATATCGAAGCTGGAAAAGTGATCAATCAATATGCAATAGATAAAAGCACACATACCCTTTTGAGGGACTATTTTCTGTTGCAATAAGTTGATAGGTGTCTACTTGGCAATCACTTAAGGAGGGAAAGCAATGAAAAAAGAGCCAAAATCAGAAAAACCATCTTTCTTTAAAGAATTGGGTGAATATATACGCCCTTATCGAGGACAGTTTGCGCTGTCAATTATCGTCAGCCTGCTCGCCGTATTCTGCGGTTTAGCCGTATATGGTGTTGTTGGGGTATTGTGCGGGGAAATTTTTGAAGGAGACAGATCGTTTGTTCAATTACTTCTCATCATAGGCGTAGCTGGTCTGTGCAAGATTTTGAACGCTGTTTTTTTGAACCTGTCCACTTATATTTCCCATAAAGCGGCTTTCAAAACCCTTAGAGATATACGGCTTGCTCTGTCCGGCAAGCTGATGAGGCTGCCTCTTGGCTATTTTGAAAGGAAAGGGAGCGGCAGGCTGAAAACCGTACTGGTTGACAGGGTTGAAGAAGTGGAAAAAACTCTGGCGCATTTTCTACCAGAAATGACCGCAAATTTATGTATTCCCATCGGCCTTATCATTTGGATGTTTTCTATTGATTTCCGGCTGGCACTTTGTGTCCTGCTGTGGATTATCATAGGATTGGCCGCAAGCAGTGGAATGATGAAAGATTACGATAAAAAATTTGCTGGCCAGATTGCTGCTGGAAAAAGTATGAATCAGGCAGTAGTGGAATATGTGGGCGGAATTGAAGTCATCAAAACTTTCAATCAGGCTGAGTCAAGTTATGAAAAGTATGCCAATGCGGTAAAGCACCACGCCTCATACCCTGTCGATTGGATGAAAAGCACTCAGATATATGCCTCTCTTAGCTATAGCATCGCACCTGTTTCTATTTTTGGTGTTTTAATTTTCGGCTTGATTTTTTACGGAAACGGCACGTTGGCACCTTCTGTCCTGTTTTTATTTATGATTATATCCCTTGGTGTGTTCGGGCCTATTTCAAAGGCATCCTCCTATATGGATCAATTATCAAGCATGAATGTTGTTGCAGGAGAAATAAAAGATATATTGGATGCGCCTGAACTTGAGCGGGCTGAAATCGCAACAGCCGATGTTTCTTCTTTTGATATTGGAATGGATCGTATTACCTTTTCCTATGAGAATAGCGAAAAGCCTGCAGTAAAAGATGTATCCATCACCATTCCACAAAATACGATGCTGGCGTTAGTAGGCCCATCAGGAAGCGGCAAATCTACAATCGCAAAATTGCTGGCAGGTTATTGGGATGCAGATGATGGAACTATTACGATCGGAGGTACACCGATTAAGGAGCTGTCAATTGAGCAGCTTAATTCTTTGATTGCCTATGTAGATCAGGATACTTACCTTTTTGATATGAATATCATGGAGAACATCAGGATTGCCAAACCGACAGCAACAGATGAAGATGTCATAGATGTTTGCAGAAAGACCGGCTGCCATGACTTTATCAGTAAACTGCCTGGCGGCTATCATACCCAAGCAGGAGTGGCCGGAAACAGATTGTCCGGCGGTGAAAAGCAACGCATAGCAATCGCAAGAGCCATGATGAAAAACGCTCCCATTATGATCCTCGATGAGGCAACGGCCAGTTCCGATCCAGAGAATGAAGTGGCGATTCAGGAGGCATTGGCAGCGGCAAGCAAGAGCAAAACCCTGATTGTGGTAGCCCACAGGCTGCAGACAATTATAAACGCCAACCAGATTGCATTTGTGGAAGATGGGCAGATATTATGCTCAGGGACACACGAAACCATGTTGAAGAATTGTGCCGGTTACAAGCGGCTATGGGATATTTCAAATATAGGGGGTGAAGATACGTCATGTTAAATGCGTTTAAGCTGATATGGAATTTCAGCAGCAAAAGAAAAAAGGAATATAGAAATGCAATAATATTCTCTTTCCTTGAAGGCTTGTTTTTAATGGCAAAGATGTTTGCCGTTATCATAGCAATTTATGCGCTGTTTGGCAGATACCCGCTTTCAAATGCAGTGATCGCGGTTTTTGCACTGGCCGTTTTTTATATTATTGGGGTCTTCATTTTCAGCTACAAGATGCAGCTTACATCTATGTCAGCCGGATTCGGAATGGTGGGAGATAAAAGATTTGAATTTGGGGAAATCCTCAAAAATGCTTATTTAGGTTTTTTTGATAACTTTTCTGTGGGACGAATTAACTCTGTCCTGACGACAACACTTTCTGAAATCGAAACATCTGCGCCATCCGCTTTGATCCGAGTTGTGGGTGGCATTTTAGGTACGGTGTCGTTGCTGATTGGATTGTTCTTTTATGAATGGCGAATCGCCCTTATAAGCCTATTGGGAATGGCAGCATACCTTTTAGTAGTAAACTGGCAGATTCGTGTGTCGAGAAGAGATGCGCCCAAAAGAAGCGAAGCACAGAGCAAATTAAGTGCTGCTGCACTTCTATTTCTCCAAGGTATCAAAGTAACAAAAGCGTTCAGCTTCAAAAATGGGGACAGACGCTTAAAGGATGCCATTCAGGGTAGCTGTAATGAAAATATCGCTCTGTCCAGTGGTTCCATTCCGTCACAGATTGCTGCCGGTGTAGTGCTCTCTATTTTTGAAACGGCTATTATTTTTACTTCCGTTATTGGATATACAGAGTTTGATATTTATTCTGTGGAAAAGTGCCTTGTGCTGATTATTCTTAGCTTTATGGCATTTTCCTCAATGAATCAGTCCGGCTCTGTACTATCCATGATCGGTATTCTGGATAGTGCCTTGAAAGAAACAAATTCATTGACACAAATGGAACAAATTCAAGTGGCATCCCCGGAGCAACATATTGCATCCGATGAAATTATATTTGAAGATGTTTCTTTCTCCTATGGTGACAATGAAGTTTTGAGCCATATTGATACTGCAATTAAGGCGGGATCTTTTACCGCAATCATAGGCCCGTCAGGTTCGGGGAAAACAACCCTTTGCCAGTTGATTCCGAGATTTTTTGACGTGAAGAAAGGCCGAATCCTGATTGGCGGCGCAGATATTCGTCACATTCCCACAGAAGAATTGATGAGCAAAATCAGTGTGGTCTTTCAAAAAGTGTATTTGTTTGAGGATACGATTTTCAACAATATTCGGTTTGGTAAACCAACTGCCACATTGGAAGAAGTTCGGACTGCTGCAAAAGCGGCAAGATGTGATGATTTTATCATGGCTCTGCCAGAGGGGTATGATACGCTTGTGCAGGAGGGCGGCAACAACCTGTCTGGTGGAGAAAAGCAGAGGATTTCCATCGCAAGAGCAATTTTGAAGGATGCTCCAATTATCATTTTAGATGAAACTACCAGTGCGTTAGATACCGAAAACGAGCATGAGGTTTTAGCGGCCATCGAAGAATTAACAGAAAACAAAACGGTCATTATGATTGCCCATCGTATTAAAACTGTTGAAAAAGCAGACCACATCATTGCGATTGAAAATGGTCGGATTGTTCAGGAAGGAACGCATGAGGAACTTCTCCATCAAACTGGAATCTATGCAGACTTTATCCACGCCCGTGAAAAGGCATCTGGTTGGAAATTGGCGAATTAGTTTTGATATACATCAAAAAATAATTTTGTAAAAAGTATTTTTGCTATAAGCAAGATATACTTCCGCAATAGGAGGTGGGCCATCTGAATGAATTTAACGCCAGCAATGGAAGACTATTTAGAGGCGGTTTTAATAGTAGCTAAAAAGCAAGTTGAGGTTCGTTCTGTTGATATAGCTCGACAATTAAATGTTAGCAAACCAAGCGTCTGGCAGGCAATGACCGTCCTGAAAGATGGAGGCTTTCTCACAATGAACGAAGATCACTTTCTCCATCTGACTGATGTAGGCCGCGAGGTGGCTGAAAAAATCTATGAGCGCCACTGCTTCTTTACCGAGCAGCTTATCGCCGCAGGCGTTGACCCCAGGACAGCGGAGGCCGATGCCTGCCGGATTGAACATGTTATTAGCAATGAATCCTTCCAAAAGCTGAAAGATGCTTTAGAGGACTAAGGAGGTGGTGAAAACATGGGAAATTAGCCGTTTTGGATTTGAAGGATTCCGGCAGGCAAATTGGGGAAAAACTGTTTACTTTGCTTTCTGCCAGCCAAAAGAAAGAACTGGCTCAGTTTGTTCGTGACTATGAGGCTGGCGATATTCCGGCTGATGTCCCATGCACTACACTCTTTCGAGGCCAGTATTTTATCCCGCCGCAGGCAGATCAGCCGTTGACAGAAGTCTGGGAAGGTGCTTTATATTTCTGCTTAGAGCAGCGCCTTGTCACTGTGCGGGGCCAGGTAATTTCGCTGACGGTTAAGGAATTTGAGATTTTTGCTTTGCTCATACTAAATCCAAAGCGGGTGTTCACCTATGAAATGCTCCTGGATTTGGTATGGCATGAGGATTACACCTACTATTCTCGGAAAGCGATCAACAATCATATAAGCAACCTGCGAAAGAAGCTCCGGGTTGCCCCCGACTTGCCGGATTATGTGAAAAGCGTCTATGGCGTGGGCTATAAATTTGAAGCATAGAAAGGGTGCGGTATTCCCTGCCGCACCCTTAAATTTTCGCTTTTTCTGCTGTGTGGATAATGCCCGATTTTGTCATATATTGTTGATTAAATTCAGTAAAACCATGACACTTCTGGAAGAATTATAGCATTTATCCCTATATAATGCCCCAAAATGAGGGAGGTGGACATAATAGGTAACTCTGCTCTCCTTCACTAAAGGAGGGCATGGAAAATGCTGCCGAGGTCAGAATACCGGCCTCGACATAGCCGGTCATATAAAAGAGATTTAAACCCCGTAATCCTGCGATGGATTGCGGGGTTTTTCCATTCGACAGGATTTTGCATTTTCCATTCTGCTCCGTCAGATGGTGACGGAATACGACAGGTGCAGCTTACCGTTGTACGGTGGGCGTTCTTTTTTACAGATAAAGCGCAGGACAAGCCTGCCGCCGGACCTGTACGGTGTAGATCACCGCCCTTCTGATTTCGATTTGCCCATTAACCCACTCAAAAATCGAAATTGGAGGATTACCATGAAAGAAATCAATCTGCGGGAATTTTACCCGGAAATATATAAAACGGATCTGTTTATCAGCCTGCCCGATGAGGTTGTAGATGTGCTGGTAGAATATCAGCGAAAAGAAGTGGCATATCGCCGCCGTACATACCGGCATAAGGCATTCCTTTCTCTTGATTATGGGGATGATATTGAACGCGAAGCTGTTCTTTTTACCCCAACGCTGCAGGAGATCGTAGAAAGGCACCTGGAGGAAGAACGGCTGTACCAGGCGATTTCTTCATTGCCGGAGAAACAACGCCAGCGTGTGTACGCTCATTATATTCTCGGCATTACCCTGATGGATATTGCCAAGATGGAAGGTGTTTCTCTCCATGCTGTCTATGAAAGTATTCAGCGCGGGCTTCGGCGTCTGGAAAAAATTTTAGAAGAAAATTTCTAAAACCCCTACAAATGCACCCCCGAAAATGTCACGACTTATAGAAGGACAATTTTGGGGGACAATGCCATTTCGGTGAGTGAGAACCTTCAACGGTGCCACACCAGCCTGTATATGCAGACAAGCTCCCAATCCTTCATCTGGACCTTGAAAACTGCATATACGGTGCCATAGGTACTTTACCTGTATTCCGAGCGGCAAATGGAGCGGCGCGATGACAGGCGGCTTTAAGGAGGTGATGAAGCCCAGCCGTCCGAGCGATCTACGCTATCCATTGATCTGGCTGTGGCAGGCCAGACGCGATGACTGATACAGGGCATAATGATACTTTCTCACGACCCGTCAAAGACTTGGGGGGAGTCCCTACTGTGTTCGTTAGCTCTGGCGAAGCGACGGCACAAGCAGGGCTATGATGCGGTAAAGCTGGCCGCAGCCTGTGGCATCCCCGGCCCGGAAAAGGGCCTGCCGGGGGGCGTGGCAAATACGGCAAGCTACTAAGAAAACATCCATGCCGTTGTTTTGATTTTCGAGCAGCGGCATGGATTCTTATAAAATCGAAATCAGATATCATGAGGCCGGGCCGCTCTTTTCGTGTGTCCGGCCTTATTCATGTGATTTTGATGATCCAGTATGAAAAGAAAGGAGCTGTTGTTATGACTCAAACACCGGCCTATACGGTCCTACATACCCCGGAAGCGGACAGACTTGCCGACATCCGGGATGTATCTGTCAATAAGGACCTGCCGCGGGAAGAAAGGATTGCCGAGTTTGTCCGGCAGATCCGGGACCCGTATCATTTCAAATGCGGCGGATTTGTTGTCCGGGCAAGTTTTTCCCAGGGAGGCGCTACCCTGGAAGAATGCCTCCGCGGAATCCTACGCTGAAAATTATTGATATTTTTTATTTTGGGGGCTGATTTTTCCCGCATGGAGCGTTATAATAAACATGGAAAAGGAATTGAATACCAATACGCAGACTGCACTCCTTGAATTGCGGGGATTTTTTCGTGATGAAAGGAGTGTTTTTCTATGCAGGTTTATAAAGCTGCCAAATACATCCGCTTATCTTACACGGATGACAAATCAAATGAAAGCAACAGTGTAGGCAACCAGCGAAAGCTGATCGAAGATTTCGTGAGCCGCCACCCGGAGATCGAGTTGGTTTCCGAAAAGGTAGACGATGGGTACAGCGGGGTTATCTTTGACCGTCCGGCTTTTAAAGAAATGATGGATGACATCATGGAGGGAAAGATTAACTGTGTCATCGTCAAAGACCTTTCCCGTCTTGGCCGTGAGTATATTGAGACTGGCCGCTATATGCGCCGTGTCTTTCCGGCCTATGGCGTGAGGTTTATTGCCATCAATGACAATATTGATACTCTTAATGAAAGCGCAGGCGATGACCTGACTGTATCAGTAAAGAACATTATGAATGAAGCCTACGCACGGGATATTTCCATCAAGACGAGAAGTTCTCTGGAGACAAAGCGCAAGAACGGTGATTTCGTTGGAGCTTTCCCGGTTTATGGCTATCGTAAATCCGAAGAAAATCATAATCTTCTTGTGGTAGACGAATATGCTGCCCAGGTGGTGCGGAGCATTTTCAGGATGCGCCTGGAAGGATTCAGCCCCTACGCCATCGCAAATGAGCTGAACCGGCTGGGTACGCTCTCTCCTTTGGCATATAAAAAGTATTACGGCCTTCCCCATGCCAAGAAAGGCTATACAGACCGGAAGGATTGCCGGTGGTCGGCCAATACCGTCACCCGGATCTTGCAGGATGAAACTTATACCGGTACGCTGGTCCAGGGCCGAAAGGGTTCTCAGCACTTCAAACTGAAAGAGATGGAGAGCCGCCCTTCCTCCGAGTGGATTCGCGTGGAAAATGCTCACGAAGCCATTATTGATCGGAATGATTTTGACCTGGTACAAAGGATTCGCAACCTGGACACCCGTACATCTCCCCAAAAAGATAAAGTCTATCTGTTTTCCGGTATACTGGTCTGCGGCTGCTGCGGCAGCCGGATGGTACGCAAAACGAACCGCTACAAAGACAAAGAATATCACTATTACTATTGTCCTACCGGAAAGAAGAATGCCCCCATCAGACCGTTGGAGCCTGCAATCTGCTGGAACGGATCGTCTGCGGCTTGTTTGCGCAGATGGTGGATTAGCAAAATGCAGATGTTATACTTGTCCGCCAATGCTTTCAACGCGCTGATTTCCTTGTAATCGCTGGCATACATACTGTTATTCTGGTCGCTGGAACGCACCTTTTGCAAGGTGTCGATGACAATCAGCCCGGTGTCCGGGTGCTGATAGAGGAAGCTGGTGAGCTGTTCCTCCAGCCCCTGCCCGATGCTGCTGCATTCCGTCTGCATGACCAGCCGTTCGGGGGCTTCTTCGCTGCCCACAAGCTGGAGAAGGCGCTTCTGCAGGCGGTTAAAGGTATCCTCCAGCGATAGATAAAGCACGGTGTGCGGCTCTATTTCGCGCCCCCCACATGGGCTTGCCCTGCGCGACCCGCAAGCACCGCCACAAAGTCAGCCAGCTTTTGTCCGCTTTGCTGGGGCCGGCAAACAGCGCCAGCCCTGCCGGAAGTAAATCAGGAATGATCCACTTGACCGGCGGCAGTGGCGTGGAGAGGAGTTCTTCGGCAGAGATCGTTTTGGGAAGCTTTTCATAATTCATTCGCATCGTCCTTTCTGTTTTGGCATATATCTATTATCTCATACTATCGTCTTTTTGTGTGTAGTAAGTTTTATTCTCCAGTGTTAAGTTGTACGGCTCACGCCGCCCCATAGCCCCACAAGCGCGCCAAACGGCGGGCGCTTCGGCTGTTTCGTATCCGTGTGCTGCGTGTGACATCTGCCCCACACAGGGCAGATTTGGGCGGTTACTGCGAGTGAATCAGAACTGATTCACTTTTATGCCTTACGCTCTTGAAAGTGAATCAAATCTGATTCACTCCCAATAAATTCCCCGAAAGTATACGGTTCTGATTCACTACTTTTACTGGGCTGGAAAAAGTGAATCCGTTCGGTACACGTTCGGGATAACATTTCGATTTTCAGCTGCATTTGTCCACTTTGCCCCAGCTGCGGGGACGACTTGCAAGGCTACCGTTCGGCTGCAACGGCATCATGGGTATTTTTACCCCAGCCAGGTTCTCTGCCTGCCGCCCTCATTGTGTGAACTGTGACTGGACGGAAGTATCTTTACGACCACATCTGTCATTGCGCTCCACTCCGCCACGGGGTGTTTATCAGAGATTGAATCGCTCGTGCCCGGTGGCAGTCATGGCGCGTACTCTGTCTGCGCTGCCGTACTCGTAAGTTGACGGCAATGCGGTGAATGTACCTTGCTTGTCGGATATGCAGTTTTCAAGGTGCCGAATCTATTTGAGACAGGGAGGTGCTCTTGCCAAAAGCAAGGCTTTCTCCTACGCGCTCACGCGGGTCTGACCGCACGGACGCTTCAGAACATAGTCAATGACATTGATTTTGGGGATCTTGTAAGCGTTTGCCAGCCGGATGCAGCTGATTTCGCCCTCCCCCAACAGGTCATAGGCCGCGTGGCGGCTGATGCCCAGCATGGCTTGCAGATCCTTGACCGTTACAATGTCCGGGTACTCCGCAAACATGAGCTTGTACATTTCTCTGATTTCTTTACAATCCATTCGATCACCATCCTTATAGCCAGCTTTCGCATATTTGTGATGTAAATATAGAATACTGCGCTTTTATGCGAATGTCAATAGTTTTCGCAAAATTGTTACTTTTTTCTTGCGCTTTTATGTTATGGTGTGGTACAATAAGGAAAATCCATCAAAGTGAGTGAACTGAAATGAACATCGGAGAGAAAATCAAGCGCATCCGCCAGCACCGCCGCATGACCCAGAAAGAGTTGGGCGAGTTGGTCGACCTCAGCGCAAACCGCATTGCGCAGTACGAGATGGGTTACCGCGTACCAAAAAAGCCCCTGCTAAATCAGATAGCAGAGGCTTTGCGTGTTTCCCCGTTGGCACTTTCCGATGGTGGAAACGGCCCGGCGAATGATATTCTGGAGCAGCTTTTCTGGCTGGACGAGGAGCAGCCCGGCGTTATCAAGCTGGTCCCCACCGAGCGCGGCACAACGCGGTATAATGCCAACCCAGACCTTGCGCTGCACTATGATGACAACGATAACTGGCCGCCACGCTCCCCCGTGGCGATGTGGTTTGATGATACGATTCTGGATGATTTTCTAAAGGATTGGGCCGCAGTTCAGAAGAAGTTGTATGCTGGGGAGATTACGCAGGCAGAGTATTTTGAGTGGAAGATTATGTGGCCATGTTAAAGTCTGATTTGTAAAAAGGGACTTCAACGCTCGCTATAATAAAGCATGGGTCGCTCAATGGTTGGTTTCCTCCGACATGGCCTGAAAATACCCCCCCAAAAAAAAGCTTGCAAGCAAAGGTGTTTCCACGCCCGGCTTGCAAGCTTTTTCAGATTCATGGCAGCAAATTCAAGTTTCTCCCATTGCGTAACGCGAGTCAGGCTTCTCATGTGGGCATAGCGCATAGCGTGCTTTTCTTTGGCATCGGCAAAGACCCTCAATCATTTTCTTGCGTTTCTCGTAAATGCTCTTACCCAAATCTGTTTTGCGGATGCCCTCTCCCACATCCAGATCCTCCTGCCAGATGTGGCGCTGGATCAACTTCTTTCCCTTGCCATTGGCACCGCATTTTTCTCTGCAAGGGCAATTCAAGCATACGCTTGGTGTACTGCGGTAGATGCGTTTCCCGTTTCGGTCTGTTGTGGTGTGGCGCAAAAGTTCACCCATGCAGTCTAAGGCTTCGTTGTACTGGTAATTCCAAGGTTTAAAAGCATACTTTTTCGTATGACTTCTTGTATACAGAAGAACAGGGATGCGCCCATCCTGCAAAATCTTTCGGGCAATCCAAGGCGTTTTGCATCCGGCATCCATAGCAAGGGCTTCTACTTCTGAGAAACGGCTGCAAACAGAATCATATACGGCATCCCAAGCAACACTGTCGTGGACATTGCCGGGAGTAACTTCTACTGCCAATACAACCCCATGCCGTTCGCAAGCAGTGTGCGCTTCGTAGGCAAACTGCCGTTCGTGCTCACCCTTTACAAACATCCCGCAGTCCGGGTCTGTGGTGAATACCGTTTTTTCGCCTTTGGGTGGTTCGTTGTCGTCCTTGTTCTCAATCTCTTTCTTGCCGAGTTTTGCGCGCTCCTCGTTTACTTCTTTGAGCAGGACTTCATCGTAGACTTTCGCTGCCTTGTTGACCTGTTCCTTCTGGAACTTCTTCTTGTTTGCACTGGCTTTAATGTAAGTACTGTCGATAAAAACTACACTGTGGTCTACCATCCGGTTGTTCAGAGCTTTATTTAAGATATGGTCGAAGATCTCAACACTGAGATCGGGCGGGAAGCGATTGCAGAAGGCATAGCTCACCGTTGCAAAATGCGGAATATGCTCCAACAGGTCATAACTGAGGAACCAGCGATAAGCAACATTTACATCGCACTCCCTCCAAGTCTGGCGCAAAGATGGGATACCGAACAAATGCCGGATGAGAACCATTTTAATAAGCACAAACGGGTCTGTGCCAGGATGGCCCACCTTGTCGTTGTACAGAGGTTTCAGACGCTCACACAGCTAGTCGTAGTCCATGACCTTCTCGATTTTTCGGAGAAGATGGTCTTTGGGTACAAGCATATCGATGTCAATAACCATTGCTTTGCGGCGGGCATCTTCAGTTCGATAATCGTGTGCATCTATCATTTTCTTGCTTTTTCTAACTAAAGATGCTATTATTATAAACAACGCTGTCGAGTGTTGGAATATGCCTTGGCGGTATGGCTATAACAGACCGAATGCTCTGCCGGAAGGCGGAGCATTTTTGTATATCGATACGGAGAAGGTATTTTATGGCAATCAGTTATAAAAGACTCTGGAAGCTGCTCATCGACAAGGACATGAAAAAGAAGGACTTATGTGTAAGAGCTGGCATTAGTCCGGCTTCAGTCACTAAGATGGGACGAAACGGTCACGTTACCACGGAAATTCTTCTAAAGATTTGCGTAGCACTAAATTGTCAAGTCGAGGACATCATGGAAATTGTGCCAGATGAAAAATGAACGAATTATTGTAAATAGATAAAATACGAAAATAGAACAATCCTGTGTGGATTGAGATAGGGCGAGTGGAAAATATGTTTCTGACGACAAAAGAGACTGCTCTAAAATGGGGGGTCTCTGCTACTTGGGTTACAGTGCTTTGTAAGAAAGGAAGAATTGAAGGGGTTATACGTAAAGGCAATAGATGGTATATTCCGGAAAATGCAAAGAAGCCCAATGATAGGAGATCTTGTAAAAGCACACAGATTAAAGCACGATTTAGATTTATCGACCTGTTTGCAGGAATTGGTGGTTTTCATCAAGCCATGAGATACCTCGGCGGTGAGTGTGTAATGGCAGCTGAGATTAACGAAGAATGTAAAAAAACATATCGACTTAATTACCATACCGAGGAGAAAGAACTACGTGGTGATGTGACAAGCATCCAACCTGAGACAATTGCGCCTTTTGATGTTTTGTGTGCGGGATTTCCTTGTCAACCTTTCAGCAAAGCTGGTGCACAAAAAGGTTTTAAAGATAAGACTAGAGGAAACCTGTTCTATACGATTATGGATATCCTTGATGCACATTCTGAAGTAAAGTTTATTATTCTTGAAAATGTCCGTAATTTAGCTGACAAAACTGAAAACTGGGATATCATCACTTCAGAATTAATGCGGCGCAATTTTTATATCACGGAAGAACCTATTATACTCTCTCCCTCTGATTTTGGGATTCCTCAGATCCGAGAACGGGTATATATTCTTGGAATCCGAAAAGACATTAGAAATGAGAAAATTCTAAGCAATGGCTTCATTCATAAAAACGATCTTCAATTAGAAAAGCATTTCAAAAAATGTAAAATGGGGGATGCGTGGACAATTCTTGAAGATAATGTGGAGGATACGTATGTGATTCCTGAGGAACAGGAACGTATGATTTTAGCTTGGGACGAGTTCCGAATTAAAACTGGAATAAAGGTGATCGGTTTTCCAATTTGGATTGATAGCTTTGGTGTTGGGATAGACGATGACAATGAAGTGTTTCGTGCACAAGGATATGATGATATGCCGTCATGGAAGCAAAAATTTTTGAGGCATAACAGAAAACTTTATCTTGATAATAGAGTTTTTATCGATAAATGGATATGCAAATATGATATGCTCAGCAAAATTAAACTCTACAAGAAATTCGAATGGAATTGCGGAACAGATGTTACAGATATCCGTGATTGCTTAATCCAGATTCGGCAATCTGGTATTCGTGCAAAACGACCAACATTTTATCCTTCGCTTGTCGCAATAGTCAACACTCCGATAATTTGGGATAAGAATAAAGGACATTTTAGAAGAATTACTCCAAGAGAAGCTGCGAATCTGCAAAGTTTTCATGGCGGATTTAAATTCCAAGGAACAGATGCAATCCAATATAAGCAACTTGGAAACTCTGTAAATGTACGCGTTTTAAAAATTTTGGGTGAAAGTTTGTTTGCATTGGCTAATGATGAATGGGATGGTGAATTAGATGGCGAAACGCATTAATATTCGACCAACAACCAGTGTGTATGCTACCTACAAGAATATAAGATATGATCCATGGACTGCCATAGCAGAATTTGTAGACAATTCAACGCAAAGCTATTATGACAATACTGAAAAACTTAATTCGACTAAGTATTGGAATGGCCTTACCGTTGACATTGAATACAAGCGAGACAAAGCAAGTGGCGATCATCTTATCATAAAAGATAATGCATATGGTATGGACTTTCGCGATTTTCAGCGGGCAATTATGTTGGATAGTCCGCCGAGAAAAAAATCTCGCAGCGAGTTTGGAATGGGACTAAAAACTGCTGCATGTTGGTTTGGAAAATGTTGGAGTGTTGAGTCTGTTGCACTGGGTTCTGGCGTGAAATATAAAACCACTATAGATGTTGAAGCCTTGAGCAAATACAAAAACGAAGAGATCACTGTAGAAGAAATTCCATGCAGCACAAAAGATCATGGCACCACTATCACTATTTGGAATTTGAATCGTACACTTTCTGGAACACAAATCGGAAAAACCAAAGACCAGCTGAGGGGAATGTATCGAACAGATTTGCGCTCCGGAAAAATCAAAATTCTATATAATGGCGTTGGACTGGTTTATGAGATGCCTAAAATACTCACCGAGATTTTACCCAACGGAAAAGAGAAAGTATGGAAAAAAGATATAGATATTTCTTTTGATTTCAATGGAGAAACCAAACGTGTTTATGGGTTTATTGGTCTTTTGGATGAAGGCAGTACATCAGGTGCAGGTTTTACACTTATTCGATATGGTCGCGTTATCGTAGGTGGCTATGAAAATGGATATCGCCCTGAAGAAATATTTGAAAAGTCCAACTCCTATGTCTATCAAAGACTCTTTGGAGAGCTAAATCTTGATGGATGGAGAGTGACGCAAACAAAGGATGCGTTTGATTTATATGGTGGTTTGGAAGATGTATTAATTGAAAAATTAAAAGCGGAATGTGAAGATTATAGAAAAAAGGCCAAGGAATATCGTAAACGCCCTAAAGTTTCGATTAACACAGGAATTGAAAACTTAGTAAATTCCTTCACCAATGCTGGCATTATTGGTGATGTGGTGGTTACACCAATCCCTGAGGATATTAATGTAGAGAGTTCGAAGGTGGCTATTAGTCAGCCAAGCACAAATCCGACTACTAAAGTTGAACTTGTACCAGATTCTACAGACATTGAAGTAGCGGGCGATAGAGGAAAACGTATTGTCTTTTCCTGTAACGGCAAACAGTATATCTTTAATTTTATTTTGAAAAAAGATGATCCTGATAGTCGATGGCTCAATATTGCAATGAGCGGAGACGAGTATATTGTTGAATGGAATATTCGCCATATGTTTTTCAAGCCATATATTAACGATGAGCATTTTTTAGCTATTATGGAGCAATTTACATTTGCGCTCGCTTTATCTGAAATTGAATCTATGCGTCTAAGTGTGGATGGAAAAATTGATCCTAGTAGCATCAGAATGAGGATGAATGAAACACTTAAAGCTGTAATTAAGGAGGGACACTAATGAGCGATAGTATTGAAATGAATTACTATGAACCGGAAACAACTATGTGGACCGTTAATCTTGATGGGCGGTATATGTCCGCTGTGCAGAACTATTTGTTGGCAGACGGAATTCCCCTAGAAGGTGTTACGAAGATCGTTTCAAATGCAGCTCAAACTCTTTCGTATTGTCCTGATCCGGAAGGAAATGGCACATGTCAGAAAACTGGCATTGTAATTGGAAAAGTTCAGAGTGGTAAAACTTCGAACTTCATTTCAATCACAGCACTAGCTTTTGATAATAATTATGACATTGTTATCGTCTTTGGCGGAACAAAGAAACCTCTTGTTAAACAAAATCGAGATCGTATAAAAGAGTATTTTGAAGCAACCAAAGATGTCCTCGTTTTGGATACAACAGACTTTAAAGACCAGTTGACCGCACAAAAAATGCATCAGTTCAACAAAATGAACAAAAAAGTTGTAGTAGTTGCACTTAAAAGTCCTACTCAGATTAACTATATTGCGGATAATATTTTTTCTGATCCTGCTCTGGCAGAAAAACCGGTTCTAATTATTGACGATGAAGGTGATGAAGCATCTTTAAATACACTTGTGAAGAAAGGGAAAAAGAGTTCAACATATAAAGCAATCGAGAATTTAAAAGTTCGATTGAATCGGCATTGCTTTTTATCTATTACGGCAACGCCGCAAGCAAATTTGCTGATTGATACATTGGATGTCCTCTCACCAGATTTTGGTGTACTTGTTGATCCGGGTAATGGATATTGTGGCCTCGATGTGTACCATAGTGATAATAAATACACGAAGAAAATACCGGATAATGAAACCTCCCTGCTTGATGACGGTATTCCACAATCGTTTATTGAAGCTATTTCGATGTTTTTTGTTGCCTGTGCAATATACAAAAATCGTGGTATGAAGCCAGGAGACAAATTATCTATGCTGGTTCATCCAAGCCAGTTGAAAGCAGATCACGAAAAAGTTTTCAATAAGGTTGAGGGGTTAATTAATGACTGGTGCCAAAAATCCGAAAATAAACGAGATATCGCTTATAGTTCTTTGAAAAGAATACTAGTTGCGGCATACCGTGAATACGAAAAAGCGGGAGTTGAAGGTCTACCTTCTTTTGATTTGTTGGAAGATGATATTATTCAAGCGATGAATGTATGTGGTAGGCATAAAGTAAATGGCGACAGTGTTCCCAAGGGCGCAGATGAGATATACGACTATAACATTTATGTTGGCGGTACCATGTTGGGGCGTGGCCTCACGCTCAAGGGACTGGCAATTACATATATTATTCGAACCGCAAAAGGTGCATCCACAGTGGATACCGTTCAGCAGAGAGCACGTTGGTTTGGATACAAAATGAAATATCTGGACTTGTGTAGAATATTTGCTGTAGGAAAAATCATTAAGGAATTCCAAGAAATCCGAGACCATGAAGAAGATCTTTGGGAAACGGTACGAGCAGCCAATTGTCAAGGAACAAATTTTAAAAATATGGCTCGAATTTTTGCGCTTAGTGATGACTTGAAAATGACTCGTAGTTCGGTAGCTAAAACGGAAAATTATACCTTCAAGTTTTGGAACAAACAAAGAGAATTTCAGGCTGTTCAAGAATATATTAATAGTAATAAGGCAATTTTAGCAGCGGTACGCACAGAACACAAAAGCCAAATTAAAGTTGAACGATTTGGTGATGGCGCGCCGTTTGTGATTGTTCCTAATATTGATTTTGATTATGTGAAAGAACGCATTTTTGATAAATTCTGCTTTGCTGCAGGAGAAAAATTCAATCAGTCTGTTATCAGCAAACTTGATATACTACTCAAACGTAAAAATTTGCAACCGAAAGTTGACATTATTTGGATGAGAGATGGAACTTTCTCGGATCATTCTATTGACTGTGGACATATTCCTAATTATAGTGTTGGCCGCCGCCCAAAGAGTCTTGAAAAGCCTCCAGTATATCTTGGTGATGATTATCAGTTTGTATCAGAAGATACTATGCAACTTCAAATTCACGAAATTCGAGATACGATTACGAATGTTGATAGTCCAACATTAGCATTTTATATTCCTAAAAGTGTAATTGAAAAATTGACAAATCTGGTAATTCAAGCATAACGAGGTGCTAATGTGGATATAATTGAAACTTTCCAAAATCACTTTGGAAGCGGGAATGCAAGTACCCATGACTTTACACTTGTAGAGTACAGTCCGGACTTTTTTATTGGGATAGATAATTTTGATCACGTTTGTGTTGTTGTCAAGTCTTCAGGTCTTCACAGATTTCCAATCAAATACAAAACTCAAAAAATAAGTATCGAGTGCAATATGAAAGTTTGTTATGAACTGAATGGAAAACAGTACAATGACACGGTTCACATTATTCGGTGCTTATCTGAAGTCAAACAAGAGAAATGTATATTTCTGGAACTTTCGATGGTTCTAATACAGGAAGGCGATAAATCTGAAGAAGCTATAATGGAAACGTTTAATATTTTGCGTACATTTTTCAATGATAAAAAAGAACTTTCGGATAATGAATTGATTGGGCTATATGCAGAATTGTATACAATTTGCGATCTTCATGAATCGTTGACAATTGAAAAATACTGGCAGTCGAGAGACCGTATGAAATTTGATTTCTCAATTTCAGAGAAAGTGAAACTTGAAGTTAAAGCGACAGTAAAGAACACACGCACACATCACTTCCGGCATGAGCAGTTAATGACAGAGGTATATGATATATTTGTTTTGTCTTATCTGTTGCGTTACGATGATGAGGGTCTTTCATTGTTTGAACTACTCATGTCTTGTAAAAAAATCATGGCGAACGATTCAAAAAGGTTGCTGCGTATTAACTACGTGTTGAAAAACGTAGAAGAAGGCCGACTTAAGCACCTGCGATTCAATCGTGCTTATACAGAGGCAAACCGGCATATCTATCGTGCAGCGGATATTCCCAAGTTCAGAGAGAACACGCCTCGTGGTGTGGCGAATGCCGAATATGACTGCGTCTTGGACAATGTGGAATTCATAGAGGACGATTTATTTATCAGTATTGCCAAATCAAATTCTGTGGGGGCTCAAAATGTTTAAGACATATGATTTGTTTGACCATCGTAACATAAATGACCTTGTTCCAGAGATTATTTATTACTATTTGTTTCAAGGCCTTAGTCTTGCAGCTATTGAGTACAAACTATTTAGGACGAATGATTATCATGGCTGGCTAAGTAAAACCTTTCTGAATTATTACGGAATAGATACTGAAAAAGATAATAAAGGAATTTTTGCCGATAGAAGTGTCCCGGAAGTGGTAGATGAACTTTATAAAAGTTCTAATATTGCGCATGTGCGAGTTGCAAAATTACTGAAGGAAAAGTATTTGTAATCGCAACATTAAAAGCACAGTGCCATGTTGTATTTTAAGGGCCGAACGAAATGTTCAAGATATTAGAAAGCCCACAGGCTGGATATAAAATCAGGCCTGTGGACTTTGCTATATTTTCAAATTGATGCAGTTCAAATCTTGGAGTTTAAATACTCCACAAGTTCCCAAACGGTTGTCAGAGGATTGCTCTGCCGTGAAATCGGCTCGATGCCTTGGTTCTGAATTTGTTTGGCACGAGTTTTCGCTCTCTGAATTGCAGTTGCCTGCAAAGGCTTCAAAACGTCAAAGCAATCCCTGTTCTTCTCATAATCGGGGATTCTGTTTGGCTGTTTCAGCAAGCGAATCAATGCCTGACAATCTTCGACCTCTGCCTGCTGATTTATAAAGTGTAACAAGAGCCATAGTTCGAAGGATGGATTGGAGTAGGCCAGATGGTAGCCCTCCTTTTGGGCGGATTGTTTGGCGCGTAGAAGAACCTCGTTGGAATTATCGTCACGGTCAAATACGCACCAGATGGAATCGCCATCTTCCGGGTAATACGGATTATTGCCCATCGTTGCCTTGGCCTTCTGCACAAGCCTGTCAGCGGACTTATACTGCGAAGGAATCGGGATAATGTCAATATTGCATCCTCGGCTGCGGAAACGCTTGAAATAGCGAATCTCGGTTTCACTGCCCTCGCAGATGAGATACACCACCGGATTGCGCTTTCTGGTGTGGGCAGACTTGCGGCTGATCTCTTTTATTCTGCCCATGCTGCATTCCCTCCAATGAACGGAATCGCGCCGTAGCGGCCTTGCAGATACCCTTTGGAGATGTTCTCACCCTTCCGGGGAGAGAACTCGGTCAGAGCGTAAATTTCGGTCTGCATGGTATTTTCATCTTTCTCTGCAAACCAGATCTGATCACGCCGAAGCAAAGTCAAGTCGAGAAGCCCGGTGTCGTGTGTCGTGAAGATGAGTTGTGTATGGTTCGTATTGATGGCGGCATCCTGCATCATTTCGATCAAGTGCCGGGTCAGGAGTGGGTGCATACTGGATTCAATCTCGTCTACCACCAGAACAGCCCCAGATTCCAGAGCAGCGAGCCACATACCGATGCGAGAAAAGAATCGCTGTATTCCAACGGATTCCTGCCCCAACGGAAGCCAGAAGCCCTTGGATGTGCCATCTTCAGTGTCGAGAGTGTGTAGTGCAGAAATGATAGGTTCTTCCTTGGAACCAGTGATGCGGATGTCTTTGATGCCTAGATCGGCATACAGCATTTCATGCAGGATACGGCTCTTTTCGGAGCCGCCCAGCCGGATGGCAGACAGAGCGGCATCCAGCCGCATTTCTGTTCCCATGAAACCTGTCAGCTTTTCAAAGAACCACAGATACGCTTTTTCAGTTTGCGGACAGTTCCACTCGTTCGAGGTGGACAGATACAGACGATTTTCGGCAGTTCGTCCAGCAAGCGTGAACTGCTCTTGAATGTTCTCGCGGAACTGATAGTCGTTGTTTTCTCTGGAAAAAATCAGTGCTTCCCGGCCATTAGGCCAGTGATAGAGATATTCGGTCAGGATTCTGGACTTGTCGAACGAGAACCCATAGGCATACTTGATGCCGCCATAGAAATAGATAGCTTCAAAACTGGTCGGCTGTGTAGGTTGGTCTGTGAAAGCAAACGGTTCCTGCGGAAGCGGTTCGCCCTTCAGCAGCTTGGCATAACGGCCACAGACCATTTCCCGCATGAGCAGGAGTGCATGGAGGACATTGCTTTTCCCTGCTGCATTTGCACCGTACAGTGCCAGCACTGGAACAAGCTGTTTCTTCTCGTCCGGTGAAATCAGGCAGTCGACCAGACTTTTATCTGTGGATGCTTTTAAGCTGATGATGGCTGTATCCTTGATGGAACGGTGGTTGGTGACTGAAAATTGTAGCAGCATCGCAATTCCTCCCAGATGGTTTTCTGAATCCAGTGTACTCTATTCTAGGCGGAAAGTCAAATCTTAATTTCAATATTTGCAGATATTTTTCAAAAATCGAGAATAAAATTTAAAATATCAGCTTTTATACGGTTCTAGTACTATTAGAGTTTATTCTGCATATACGATTTCTCTCACCACCACACCCTCCGCCCATTCCATTTTAAGAACATTCTTGAATTCCGTCCGACAAAAACGCATTTCCTAGTTCGGAAGACGGTTATTTACTATTTTGACGTTCGATGGCTACATTATATCCACCGCATTTTCATTTTAACTGATTTCCCTTGGATGTATGGTTCAGCGTTTCTTGTGGCTCAAATTTGCTTAAATCAATTGTTTCTATAGTTTTCTCCCTACACAGCGGTATTATGGATCATCTGCACCCACTGGTTGTCCCCAGCCATGCGCCCATTGGTTTTTTCAATAATCAGCAGCGGATCAAAGAAAGGAACATCCATCTCCCGGAGGATGCCTTTCAAACCGGCTCGGCTGGCGGGCAGGCATCTTTCTTTCAAGAATTCCTCGAAATCCGCCCAGGACGGATTTTCTACAACGCCAAACGCGCGCAAAGGGATTCGGTCGGTGTAGTTCTTCATGCGGACAACTTCGTGCTTGAAATCAATGTCGATGACTGTACATAGCTGCTGACCATTCATAAAGTTCATCCGCATGGTGAAATCCGGGTCCTTGCTGAAATGTTCGGCATTATAGATATACTTGTATATGGTCTGGCGCGACACGCCGATCTGTTTCGCAATCTCGGTGTTGCCGATGCCTTTTCTATGCAGTTCCAAAACCTCTACGGTCTGATCGGGGGTAAGCTGCGCCTTGCGACCCGCATTGCGCGGATTTGGATGATTGATTTTCAGCATCTTTGCAAGTTCTCGCAATTCATCCAAATCAGCTGTGCCAAAAATTTCTTTTATTTGCTTTTGGTAATCGCTCGGCATCCAGTATCCCTCCCAAGTCGTTTTCTACTATTACTATATCGTGATTTCGGGGAAATGTCAACAAATTAAAATATTTACATACAAGATGCGGCAGTTCTATCTCAGCTATCCAATTTTCCAGACAGTGTCTGGAAAATTGAATTGGTCGCACTACTGCGAGCTGCTGTCCATCTCCGATAAGAAAAAGCGCAGCTTCTATGAAAGGGAAGCAGTCAACGCTGGATGGTCTGTCCGTGAGATGAAGCGGCAGATTGATAGTTCTCTGTTTGAGCGTCTGCTTCTGTCCCGCGGTGATGCCAACAAGGAGCAGGTTTTGGCGCTGGCTAAAAAAGGTGTGGACTACGCTAAGCCGGAGGACATCATCAAAGACCCGTATGTGTTTGAATTTTTAGGTCTGCCGGAGGAGAAGCCGTTCCTTGAAAGCGACTTGGAAGCGGCACTGGTGCGGCAAATCGAAGATTTCCTGCTGGAACTCGGTCGGGGCTTTATGTTTGTCGGCACACAGCAGCGGGTCACTGTGAACAACACCCACTACTATGTGGACATGGTATTCTACAACAAGATTTTGCACGCCTATATGCTGATCGAGTTGAAAACCACCAAACTCACGCCCGAAGCTGCCGGACAGATCAATATGTATCTGAATTATTATGCTGCGGAGGTCAACGACCCGGAAGACAATCCGCCCATCAGCATCATCCTCTGCACCGATAAGGACAGTGTAGCGGCTGAGTATGCGCTGGGCGGCTTGTCTAATCAAATTTTTGCTTCTCGGTATGTCCTGTACATGCCGAATAAGGAGCAGCTTATCAAGCAGGTGGAGGAAGTCCTAAACCGCTGGCACTCCCATGAGGGTGACTAAGCGCATCATCTGGCTTTGCGTGAGTTGCTAATTTCTCTGATTGCGGCATAGTGTTTTCCACATTTTCGGCTGATTTCGTTGAAAAAATCGGATGTCACAAATTCCAGCAGCCATACTTTGGGAATCATGTACTTGGGTGTCTGTAAGATGGTTTTCAGCAAGCCCTTGCTGCACCATTTCAGAATTGTGTGGCGTTGGTAGCCTGTCACCTCGCAGACTTGCGCAACGGTCAGTACATCCGGGTAATTTGCCAGTTGCTGCTCGTACCATTCCTTGGCCAGCAGCCGTTCTTCGCCCGTATAGTTCAGCTTGCGCTCTAACGATGCGGCAGGTTTCTTGTGCTTGGGGTAGTTGTAATACCACCCGCTGGGCGGGGTGTAGCGCATCGGGTCGGACTCTCGGCGGTAGAGATACTCGGCTACATCTTTCTTGGCGATTTTATAGCATCGCGTTTTCTTTCCGTTGTTTTTGCAGGGAACAAGCCCGCTTTGCAGGAGATAAAGCGAAGTGCGCGTTCCGATATGGCATACGATGCGGAAATCGTTGCGGCTCATCGGGTCCGGATAGGGCGTTAGGATTTCTTCAATTTTTTCTTTCAAAGAGTCGTTGCTTACAGTTTTTTTTCTTCATTTCGGGTTCTCCTTGTTTGTAAAGTGAAACCCCGAAAAACCACTACTTCATTTTTCTGTTTCCCGCATTTTTTCTCATTCGTGTCCGCAAGACCGCACTATTATCTGGCTTTTGGGGCAGGGCTTATCTTGCATCTTATCTTGCATTTTTCCCAAAAAGTCGCCATTTTTGCCCCAAAACGGGTGATTTTGCTTCTTTTCGTACCTACATTATTTTTTAGCTGTGGAGCAGCATTATCCCTACACACATCGTCCAAAATCAGCGGACAAACCAGCCTGCACTGACCTTAGTTGCAGCTATAACGCCCTTTCGAGGATTAACTCGAAATCAATTTGACAGCAATGCCACGTGGGTTCGAATCCCACCGTCTGCGCCAAGTATGAGGCTGTTGCACAAGGAAAAAATCCAAGTGCAGCAGCCTCTTTACGGTTAAATGCCTCCAGAAGCACAAAAACGCTCGCCATAGACCCCCTAATTTCCAAAAA
>ERZ839767.1779-NODE-1779-length-31186-cov-11.817160_pt1 | contig 31186 bp, 30 predicted proteins | sample MGYA00519879_ERZ839767 | MGnify/ENA primary metagenome ERZ839767 (study PRJEB31850, sample SAMEA3708852) | human gut metagenome | biome: human gut; feature: human-associated habitat; material: faeces | place: China | collected 2014 ... | reverse complement strand
TCCTGCGGACAGCAAGTTGTGTTTTCGTTAAACGAAAACCGGACGGTTTAACGGCAATTAAGCCGCTAAACCGTCCGCTTCCTAAGCTCCGAAGTCGCCTGATTTATCATTACTGGTTATTCAAATAAATATATTAGTTTGTTCTTTTACTGTCAGGATCGTGATTTTACGTTCCTGAAGGGGAACCGTTAATTTCCATTAACTGCCTTGCAGTCTCCCGGTTGTACCGCATGACTGTAAAATCATGGATGCGGCTATCGCCATGTCCGTACAATGAAATGTTAAATATCCCAATTATCAAAATTCTTTTTTCTTCTTTTCCATTATCATACGAAAAATAGTAAACTAAAAAACAAGGAATAATGATGGACAGGAAAAAGGAAACATTACTTTCTCCATTGTTGGATCGGACACTGGAAGCATTGAAAGGACAACGTAGCGTGCGGACACTGGAGAATTACCGCAGCAGTATAAATAAGGTAAAGGAATTTGCCGGTGATGGTTGGGAAAGCCTGACAATGGAAAACATCACAAAATGCTGGACGGACAAGTATGCCGCATGGTTGGAAAAGCGTCATGCCGACAAGCCTCAGACGGCGGACTTCTATCTGCGTACGTTCCGGGCGGTGTACGGTCATGCGTTGGCTCTTTCTTCCGAGGGCACGGATGGGAAGCCTTTCGGCGGACATCGTACCGGCGGATACTTTCCTGCTAAACGTGCGCTCCGAAAAGAGGAGGTGCAACGTCTGCTCTCGCCCGACTTAAGGCAGACATTACCGGAGAACCAGCGCGAGGCATTGGATGTATTGCTGTTCATCCTCTATGCACGGGGGATGGTGTTCAAGGATGTGTACGGACTGACGTGGCGGATGGTAACGGACGGGCATATCCGTTATAGACGCAGCAAGACGGACGTGTCTATTGACGTGGAGATAGTGCCGGAACTGGAAGAAATCATGGAACGTTACCACCTGGAAGATTCACCCTTTGTCTTCCCTTTCCTGCACGAGGCAAGGAAAGGATGTCCCGGAAAGGAGCTGCCGGAGGAATCCGCTTTGCGGCGAATCAATCGTACAGCCCGTATGATAGGGCGGAAAGTGGGACTCTCCGTACCTCTTACAACCTACGTGCTGCGCCACACGTGGGCAACATTAATGTTGGAAGACAGCCAGCCTGTGGAACTGATCAGCCAGTGCATGGGGCACACCTCGATACGTACCACGCAGATCTACCTTTCCCGTATCAGTAGCCGGAAGGTTGATACTGCTGTGGACGGCATGTACGACCGTATGCTACGGAAGCCCAAACATAAAAGAAAGGAAAGGGACATCCCGTCCGGTTGCCATCGAAAATCCGAATCCGGCTCACCGCAACCGATGGAAAACGGGAACACACATCCCCATGTTTCCCAAACTCCCGAAAACGAAAAATGTCCCTTTCTTAGCAAGAAAGAGACATTCGTTTCGTGTCACGTGAACACCGTAATATTTTTCGCTGCAAAGGTATATATTTCATACATTTGCAGCAAATTTTCTTCCGCTTTTTTCTCTGTTTCACCTGATATTTCTTCCTGCCTTTCCGCCCTCTATTCTTTCCATGCGATGTGAAACACATTTTCAACCGCCTGTATCACAGAATTATATAAGTTTATTTCCCGTAATGTCTCTTTCTTGCTAAGAAAGGGACGCTCATTAAAGTGCCACCAAGATGTATGGAAAAGCGAAAAAATAGACAGGAAAGCAAATCCTGTTTCTTTTTCCCATCCAAATACGGTGAATCGTTGTATTTGCCGTACTATTCGCAAATGTACGGCAAATAGGCAAGAAAACATAAGGAGACGATAAAATGAAACAAATGACGAAGGAAAGGGGCGGGTCATGCTGACGAACCCCACACGATACGGGCTGATCGCCTGCCGCTATCTCGCATGGGGATGGCACTACGGCGTATGGCTCAACGCCCCGGAGATAGCGGAACGTTACCGCATCAACGTGCGTGCCCTCTCGCCGGCGTTACTGCGACTGGTACAGGCGGGCATCCTGTACTCACGGGTCGGAGGGCCGAAGCCGGGATACATGCTCTCACGCGACCCCGCTGAAATACCGATGCTGGAAGTGGTACGCGCACTGGAAGGAACCTTCCGCATGGACTGCTGCCGCACGGTACTCCCGAACGTCCAGTGTCAGTGCGAAGCGGACAACTGCCGGGTATGCGGAGTGTTCCGGGACATACTGGACGAGCTTCGGTCGCGGCTGTCGGGTGTTTCGCTCGAAGACCATGCCGCAACTGAAGAATTTCTACCAACCTACTGGGGGGGGGGTAAAACATTGCAAACCAATAAGATAGAATACTTGGTTTAAAACAGGCGGTAACGCATGAGAAACGAGAACTAAAATTTAAAAAGAAACGATATGAAAAAAAGATTCATTCCGTCCCTGTTGCTGGCGGCCCTGCTTGCCGGGAACGCCCAAGCGGAAATCGTGTCGGATAGCCTCCGCACCACGATCTACTACCGCACGGCAAGCGCACGGCTGGAGCTTCCCTACATGGACAACGACCGGCACCTTGCGGCACTGGGCGACAGCATCCGTTCTCTGGGGAGCGACCCGGCGGTGGTGCTCAGGCGCATCCTTATCCAAGCGTCCGCCTCTCCCGATGGCAACACGAAGTACAACAAGGAACTCGCCCGGAAACGCGGTGAGGATTTACGGGATTATTTAAAAGACAACCTCTCGCTGCCCGACAGCATCTTTGCGCTCCAACCGCAGGGAGAGGGCTGGAGCGAACTGGCTGAAAAGCTCGGACGAACCGATGCCCCTTGGCGCGACAAGGCGATCACCATCATCCGCGACACTCCCGAGTGGGTGGTACGCGAAGGCAAGGTGGTGGACGGACGTAAACGACAGCTCATGAACCTTGCCGGCGGTCGCGCATGGCAATATATGAAAGAGAACCTCTTCGATAGCTTACGCAGCGGTGCACTCGTGGTGTGCGAGATGGAACGCATCGAGCGCGTGAAGCCCAAACCCGAATCGGCACAGGCCGAATTGAAGCCGGCACCCGAACAGGCAGTCGACAATGTGATGAACCCCGATGACACGGTGGACACCGCCGGGAAGGAGCTTGAAACGACCGCCACGCTTTATAACAAGGAGGACGAGACGATTCCGCAGGACAACACGGACAAGGAAGCTGCGGAAAAGAAACCGTTCTACATGGCCGCCAAGACGAACCTGCTCTATGATGCAGCCCTTGTTCCGAACGTGGGACTGGAGGTCTATCTCAGTGGTGGCTGGAGCGTCGGCGGCGACTGGATGTACGCATGGTGGAGCAAGGATTCAAAGCACCGCTATTGGCGCATCTACGGCGGTGAGTTGGAAGTGCGCAAGTACTTCGGAAGTAAGGCGGCCGAGAAGCCTTTGCAAGGACATCATGTGGGCGTGTACGCGCAGGGGCTGACCTACGACTTCGAAACGGGCGGCAAGGGCTACCTGAGCGATTTTAACTACGGTTTCGGATTGGAATACGGCTATTCGCTGCCCGTTGCCAAGAGGCTTAATATCGACTTCGGTATCGGTGTCGGTTACAGCGGTGGCAAGTACAAAGTATACGATCCGGAGGACGGCTGCTATGTATATAAGGAAACGAAAAAACGCCGCTGGTTCGGCCCGACGAAGGCGGAAATCTCGCTCGTCTGGCTGCTGGGACACGGCAACGAGAACAAGAAAGGAGGAACGAAATGACACATATACGGATATACAAGGAATTGCGCAAGGCAATCGCTGGATGTCTGGCGGCAATGTTGCTTCCCCTGCTCACGGCCTGCGAGCACAAGGACCTGTGCTACGACCATCCGCACTCGGCGAACGTGGAGGTCGTGTTCGACTGGACGGAAGCTCCCGACGCGCACCCTGCCACGATGAGCCTCTACCTCTATCCGGAGGACGGTTCCGAACCTATGCGCTACGAGTTCACCAAGCGCGAGGGCGGCACCATCATCGTCCCGGAGGGTATGTATGACGCCCTCTGCGTGAACAGCGACAAGGAGACGCACCGCATCCAAAACAAGGAGCGCATGGAGACCTTCGAGGTGACAACGGGCAACACCCGTTCGCTTCGCGGCGCACTGACCACCCGTTCGGAGACGGCCCCGCTGGCACGGGGCGCGGAAGAGGAGCGCAGCGTGATGGAACCCGAGGCCCTCTGGAGCGACCATGCCGAGAGGTTGGACATCGGTCCGGCGAGCGGCGTGAGGCGGATCGTCCTGACCCCGAAGCCACGGGTGAACACCTGTACGGTGGAGGTTCGCAACGTGGAGAACCTGCGGCACGTGAGTGCCCTCAGCGCATCGCTGACGGGTATGGCAGGCGGCTGGCTGGCAGGAATCGACGAGTTGACAACCGAGAAAGTGACCATCCCGTTCGAGGTACACGCCAATGAGGAGAAGACGCAGTTGTCGGGCAACCTGACCTTCTTCGGCCATTGTCCGAAAGAAACCGGCACGCACAAGCTGATGATCTATGCGCTGATGTCGGACGGCAGCACCTATTATTTCGAGGCGGACGTGACCGACCAGTTGCATGATCCGGCACAGGACCCGACGCACATCGTCATCGTGGTCGACAAGCTGCCGCTTCCGAAACCCATCACCGGCGGCGGAGGATTGCAGCCTACCGTGAAGGACTGGGAGGAAGTGCACATCAGCCTGCCGATGAGCTAAGCAGAGAACAAGTGGAACAGAAAAGTAAAAATACAAGTATATGAACAAATCGATTTATATATGTGCGGCTGCCGCGATGATGCTGGCTTCATGTTCCAACGACGAGGTCGTGGAACAGGCGCAGGAGAACGCCATCAGCTTTCGCAGCATGATGGGTGCGAATACCCGTGGCGTGGTGGCTGACGTTAGTAATTTGAATACCCTCTGCGTGACGGCCTATCAAGGAACAAATCTGCACTTTGACAATGTCATATTCCAAAAGGACGGTACGGGCTTCTTCAACTCTGCCAAGCCCTATTATTGGCCGGAAACCGGCGAATTGACTTTCACGGTGCTTTCAGGCAACTGGAGCGGTACCCGTGATTTCACCAGTTCTATGGAGCAATGGATGAAAAATGTCACCATCGACGATGATATTTCCAAGCAGGAAGACATGACCTATGTCAGCAAAGTGAGAGGCACGAAAGCCGACTACGGAAAAGTGGGCGTACCGTTGGAAATGAAGCACGCGCTTGTACAAGTTCAGCTCAATGCAAAGAATACCAATCCCAACTATGTGTACAAGGTGAAAGGATTCCGTCTCAACAATGTAGTAAGTAATGGCGACTTTGACTTCAAAAACGAAGAATGGAATGCTAATGGCAAGGGCAATATAAAGCATAAGACCCTTGAAGTTACCTACGACACTCCCATAGACTTGACGGCGGATGCCAAATCTATCATGGGCACGGCTGGCAACGCCATGGTGATACCGTGTACTTCGTTGCAATGGATCGTAGGCGGGGGCTCTTTTGAAGTTCCGCTTTCTGCCGATGCTCAACCACAGGCCAGTACAATAGAGGGAGCATTCTTCTCGGTCTTGGTAAATATCCAGATGAAGTTGGGAGCGACTGTTTATCCCGACAAGGTTGGAGGCTATGCGTGGGTTGCCATACCGGTGAACTATCAATGGGCACAGCAACATGGCAAGAAGTTCACCTATACGCTTGACTTCAGCAATGGTGCCGGACGGGTCGACCCTGTAGACCCGGGTACAGACTGGGATGCAAGCAAAGATCCTGCCAAGGCGCAACCCGTCTTGGGCGGTCTGATACGCTTCGGCGTGACGGTCAGTGAGTGGGGCACCGATGACAAGAACGTGGATCTGAAAGACCCGGAAAAGTTCGATGTCACGGTGGACGGCTGGACGGACGATACGAAGGACGCTCCCCTGAAATGAATCTGAAAAGTTATACAAAAGGTTATCAATCAATTATTTTTTTAATTATTCATTTTAAATTTTATTTTTTCAATTATGAACAAAATGATTTATTTGTGCGCAGCGGCTGCTTTGACGCTGGCATCATGTTCAAACGACGAGACTGTGGAAGTGGCACAGCAGAAAGGCATCAGTTTTCGTGCCGTAACAGGACTAAACACACGTGCCTCTGAAGTGACAACGGCAAACCTGAGTGAAATTCAGGTAACAGCCTTTTGGGATGCGAACAACAACAAGTACGACGGTTTTACTAATGGTGAGGTTCTTTATAAAAAGGACCGCAATGGCGATTTTAATTCCGCCATTCCTGTATACTGGCCAGGAAAAGACCAGGAAAATGAGGAGTTGAGCTTCACCGCTTTCTCCAATAACTGGACAGGAAATAAAACTATCACGGACAAGAATACCATCAGCGTGGGTAGTGTCGAGATTAACACAGATGTGGACCAGCAAGCGGACATGGTATACGTTACAGGTGCAACAGGAACCAAAGTAGCCAACGAAACTGCCGGCGTTCCATTGGTATTGGGACACGCCCTTTCCCAGATCCAAATCTCTGCAAAGAGCGACAATACGGTCTACACATACCAAGTGAAAGGTATCCGTATTTCAAACGTTGACGGAGAGGCTGACTTCGATGTCGTTACCGATAAGTGGAGCAACAACGGTGCAAACGACCAAGTTTACAATGTGACTTACGACAATGCGATAACCTTGAATGGTACCGCTCAAACAATCATGAAAGCCGAAGGCAACAACCTCATGCTGCTTCCGCAGGCTGGTGTAGACGGTACTGGCACAACTACGGCTTGGGATGTTGAAAACGACCAGACAAATACCCAAAAAGGTACATACATCTCCGTACTGTTGAGAATCACTAAGACGGCTGATAACAGTAACGTTTTCCCTGCTGAAGGTGATGACACTTACGGTTGGGCTGCCGTTCCCGCCTCATTCACTTGGGTAAAGGGCAATAAGTATGTCTATACTTTGGACTTCACCAACGGTGCAGGACGTGTTGACCCTGTAACTCCGGGACCGGATGTTAAGCCACAACCGGACGGAAAAGACCCAAAACCGGGAGATAAGATCTTGGGTGACCCGATCAAGTTCACCGTTACGGTTACTCCTTGGAATCCCCAAGAGAACAACATCGGCATGTAATCCGACATCCGTATAATCAAAAATCAATAACCAAACCGCGCTTCCGCCCGGCGACCGTCCGCACACACGGTCAAGGCAGGAAGCGCACCCTTAGGCCGGGCGAGGTTGAATGTCCTTTTCCGGTCACACTGAATAGACAATTTAAAATAAAGAATAACTATGGCAAATAAAGCGATTCATGTATTGGCGGCAGCGGCCTTGATCCTTGCCTCGTGCTCCAACGACGACACGGTGCAGGTAGCTTCGGGGAAAGGCATCCGTTTCCGCACGACGGTGGGCATGAACACCCGCGCCCTCCCTGCCGACCTTGCCGGGCTGAAAGCTGCCGGTTTCAGCGTGTCGGCGTTCGCCACGGCCGGCAACGAGGAGAAGTACGGGTTCCGGAACCTGCTGTTCACGCACGAGGCGGGCACGGAGAACGACTGGACGTCCGACCCCTTGAAGTATTGGCCGGACGACGGCAGCGAGCTGCGCTTTGTGGCCGCCTGTCCCGCAGCCGCGGACTGGGGAGGCACCTATGAGGGTGACAAGCCCGGTGAACTGAAAGTGACCGGCTTCAGTCCGGCAGCGGACATCACCGGACAAAAAGACCTGCTGGCAGGTTATGCCTCGGGCGATAGGAACAATGCCGCCAAGACGGAGATAGAGTTGCGCCATGTGCTCACGCAGGTAGAGGTACGTGCCAAGAACACCAATGCGACCTACCGCTACGACGTGAAGGCGGTACGCATCGGTTCCGTCCATTCCACGGGCGACTACACGTTCCCTTCGGAAACAAATGCCAACGGCAGCTGGACACTGAAGGACGGAAGCTACGCCTCCTATGCCACCGCAGAGCTGACAGATCCGATACGCCTCACGTCTGACGCGAAAGGACTGATGGACGACAGTGGCACGGCGATGCTCCTTCCGCAACAACTTACGGCATGGGACACGAAAGACGACAAGGAAAACAAAAAGAACGGTTCCTATATCGCCCTGCTGTTGAAGATAACCACTGAAGCGGGTAGACAGGTCTATCCCTCCGCCGAGGGTGAATACGGCTGGGCGGCAGTGTCCATCGGAGGCCACGCGGAGAGCAAGAAGAACCTCTGGCAGCCGGGCGACAAGTTTGTCTACACGCTCGACTTGAGTAACGGTGCAGGGGTAATGCCCCCGGACAGCCCCGATCCCGGTGAACCGGTGCTGGGACAGCCCATCCGCTTCACGGTTACGGTGAATAACTGGGTGATTCGCCATCAGGACGTGAATCAGTAAGACAGAAAACGAATTACGAATAAAAAACGAATGACAGATATGAACTACAAGAACAAACTGATGGGCTTGTCGCTCATCCTATTGGCGGCGTTCTCCGCCTGTACGGACGATGTGGAGAACGGAGGACGTGACTCGGGCACGGACGACCACCGCATCACCTTTGCCGTGGGCACGGAATCCCCCGATGCCCGGACACGGGCGGACGGCAGCCTTCCGGATGCCGCCGGATCATACGAGACCAATTCCGTGGAGATGCAGGGCAAGCTGGACGGAAAAAACGTCTACCTCACTGCCGAAGTCTCTGACGGTCTCCCGGGTGACGACCAACCCTTGACACGAGGTACGCAGGTGACGGGGGGCGCACAGGTGGATGAATTTAGCGTGTCGGCTGCTATTTTAGATGCTAACGTTTTTGAACCCGAGACGTTGGATGTGATGTACAACGTGAAGGTGGCGAAAGACAACGCCTCTTCCACATGGACTACCGGAACGCCGTATTACTGGCCTACCGGCAAGAAACTGACTTTTTTCGCTTGGTATCCTTACAACTCGAAGAACCTGACCATCCCGAAAGACAACAATGTCAAGGATACAAAGCTGTTCTACGAGATACCCGAACAGGTAGCCGACCAAGAGGACTTTATGATGGCCAACAGCTATGAAGTGAGCGAGACATCAAGCGTGCCGATTTTTTTCAGACATATGCTCACGGCGGTGAAGTTCAAGACGAGCAACAACATCCCTGCCTGCACCGTCAAGTCCATCTCCCTGAAAGGAGTGAAATACAAAGGCTATCATAACTGGCAAGCACATAACAGCATTATATTATCTTGGAATCCGGATGCTGACACCAGAGACTTCACCTTGGACTTTCCCAATGGAAAGGAGGTAGCCGAGAATACCGAGACCGAACTCACGGGAAAGGGCGAGACTTTCTTCATGATGCCGCAGACATTTGGAGATGACAGCGAAGCCCGTTTGGAAGTGACGTTGGTGATGAATGGGGTAGAACAGACATTGAGTGCAAAGTTGAAGGACATTATGGCTAATGGGTCTGGTTATAGCTATTGGGTAGCAGGAACAGCGGTTACATATAATATCTCGCTCGACCAGAATGTCGAGTTGGAATTGAACAAGGATGTCTTCGTGGCTTCGGGTGCCGACGCCGTGATTTATGTGAAGAGCAACTGTGACTGGGAGTGTACACTGAGCGACCCGAACGGCATCACCGGCAGCGCCGCACCGGCCTTGTGCAAGCCGACGCTGAAAGGTAGCACCAGCGGAGTGCAGTCGGACAGTTTCGACAATGAAAACGCGAAGCTCACCATCGAGACCATCCAGCCGACCGACACCGAGACGCGCAAGGGCAAGGTGAAGCTCACGTTCACGTTCCCCTCCAAGCCGGGAAAGACGGTGGAGAAAGAGGTGACGCTCACGTCCAGCCTGATGGTGGAATATCCGACAGGAAGCGACATTTGGTACAAACTGTCCCAAGGGTCTATGAGTTGCCACGACTTGATGACCACCGACACGCCCACCTTGCCCGATAATGCCGACTTTGCCACGGCCATAGCCAAAGTGGTAGGTGCCAATGTGACATACAGCCGCGAACTGGTGGCTACCCGAATGCTCAATCCAGATGATAATACGCAGTGTTTTACCTACTTCGGCATCCGCAGGGCAACGCCCGACGGTTCGACCATCGTGGTGAACCTTTCCAGAATCACCTTGGAGAACTATGGCGGTTCAACTTTCGATGAGAAGAACTTCATGACTTGGGGTGGAACTTACTATCCAGTAGGTAGCACATGGACGGTGACCAAAGACAACTATGACGTAAAGACCCACGTGGACGACATGGGTACGGATTTGTCTGTTTGGCAAAGCACTGCCATGGGTAACTGGGAATATGACCAAGCGTATGACTATAGTAGTTCTACTTTCCGCTATCCCGGTTACTACACCATCAAGAATAACAAGTTCGGCTACTACTCCATTGAAAAGGTCTCAAATTGAGAAACAGGCAAGGCAAGATCAATAACAGTTTGAACAATAAAAAAGACAAGATATGAACTACAGGAATAAACTAATGAACCTTTCTCTCATCGCGCTGGCAGTATTCTCCGCCTGTTCGGACGAGGTGGAGAACGGTACTCACCCGGGAAAGGGAGACCAGCGTTTGAGCTTCGCCGTAAGCATGGGAGGCACGAACGCATGGAAACCGACAGCCGGCACCCGTGCGGCTTCCGGTTTAGGGGAGAGCACGTACGAGCTGAAAACCATTGAGATGGAAGGCAAGGTGAACGGGAAGACCGTCTACCTTACCGCAGAAGTGACGGACGGATTTCCCGGCGACAACCGTCCGATGACGCGCGGCACGCAAATCTCCGAGACCAACAAGACGGATATGGAGACCTTTGCCTTATCGGCCTATACCGATGCCACTGGCACGCCCGACTTCATGTACAACGAGACGGTCACCTTGAATAAGGACGAAGGCCGTTGGTATCCCACGGGGACATACTATTGGCCCGGCAAGAAGCAGTTGAGCTTCTACGCATGGTTCCCCAGTGCGGCGGACGGCATGACGCTCACTGGCAATACCGATGTTGGCGCACCTGTGATAACCTATACCGTGCCCGATGACGTGAAGAAGCAACAGGACGTGATGAGTGCCGCAGCCATCGGAAAGGATAATCCGACGGCAGACGGTTTCGCCACCACCGACCTGACGTTCAACCACGCCCTGACGGCCGTGGAGTTCGTGGCAGGGGATGACCTGCCCAACTGCGTGGTGAAGTCCATCAAGCTGGATGGCGTGCGCTACAAAGGTACTTACACGTTAGGAACGGACGCATGGACATTGACTGATGACACGCAAGCCTTTACCCTGCGTTTAAACAAAGTGGTGGCAGGAAACGGTGGAGCCATTACGGAGGATGGCAAAGGCGAGACCCTCTTCATGATGCCGCAGACATTGTCCGACGACGCGAAGATCGAGGTGGTGCTGAATGACGGAACTGCCGACTTTACGGTGGGCGCATCCATTGGAGGCACGAAATGGGAAATGGGCAAGACCTATACCTACCACATCTCGAACAATTTTGTGTCGCTGGTTACCACCAACGACAAGTTCGTTGCCTTTACGGATGAAACCCTGACGGATCAGGTGGCTTTCTTCTTGAGTGCGTCCGCAACTACTGCCGGGACTACGGGTGAAATCTTAGCCCCGGCTGGAGTAACCGTTACACCCACCACTTTTGCAAGCGGAGCGTCCAACCTCCCCGTGAAGGTCACTTGGCTCAAGGACATGGGGAATTATGTAAGCATGGAGATTTCTTTCGCTGGCAAGAAAAAACGGATTCTTATGTCCCGCCAGACACCCACCGAAGGGGATGCCTATTGGCTCTATTCCCTGCCCGAGACGACCAGCCAGCACTTGGAAAATGACATCATCGGCTTGCAGAACGCATCGGAATCGGACTGGATAGCCATGACCTCGTCTCCTACGTACACGAAGGACAATTATTCGCAGGTCATTTATGACAACTCCTCAAAGGGCGACATTTACCTGCAGACGTTGAGCATCCCGTCGGCGAACCGCTTCGCCTCGTTGCTTGCCACCAAAGAGGACTTTGACCAAAATGTGATGTACTGCGTGGAGCAGAAAGCCTTTACCGCCGATTTCGGCTTCAAGGGCTGCGAACGAAATATTTCCCGCGAATCGGAGAAATGGAACATCGTGCTGAACGGCGGACATTTCAAGGACAACGTCACAAACATGAAAGCCAGAGTGGTAATCTCCTCCGATGTATCTGATGAGCTGATCAACGATCAGGGACGTGATCTTACTTATGGCGAACCGGTGTCTATTGTCGTAAACAAAACTATATCTATGGCTGTGTCCGCCACTCCTTACGTGAAGAAGCGTTGGGACAACCTGCAAAACAATACGGCCAATAACGGCACACGCAAGGTAAACGTGCAGGTGAAGAACGACGGCATGGACGAGTGGTACGATTGCGGACCTGACGGATTGATGAGTGATAGGTTCACGTGGGGAAATAATTTTGCAATAGGATATAACCAATACCACGGACGTGGTAATAATTGGAATAATGGTGCACTTCCAATAGTCCGGGATTATTATGAAGTGCATCAGAAACACCCGATGTTTGGCTTGCACAGATGGTCTATAATGAGGGACAACGGTGATGCAAATATAATGGGGAACGCCCTATATATGATATTCTGTAGTGCCAAACAGTGGAACGGATGGAATAATGGAAGCATCTACCGCAATAGTACGTCTGGGGGATGGTCATACATTGCATGCAATCAGGCAAACTGCATTACTGATCCTGAAAATCCCAATTACAATGATGTCTATAATGGCGGCCGATTCATCACCATTGGCGTAAATGGTCGTAACTGGAGATGGTCATCTTGGCAAAACTATCCGGGACCTCTTACAGTATGGATTCCGGTAGTATACACTGACTCCCATTGCGGATTGAACGCACGCCCTACAGACGGCACTCCCATTCCCGGAACATCGGTTAACGAATAGTGGCAAATCGCTTTAATAACCAACAAGATTATATATACACTTTAATTACATCAAGACTCTCCCCAGCACAGCGGGAGGGATTATGTATAATAACCCTAACAACTTGCCGCCCTTGTGAAAGACCGGCAAGTTACCCTTTATTCCAATAAACAGAATATATATATATGGAAACAACGAAGATATTGGAGACAGAAAAAGAAAACAAGGATGCCGTCCACCTCTATTGGAACGAAGCGGACGAGACTTGGAACGCCTACGGCACGTCGGTGGAGAATGCCCTACGCATCAACCCGGAACTCCGTGCGCTGACGGACAAGGTGGATCTGGATGGTATGCAGGTGACACACCTGAAAGTGACCACCGAACAGTTCGAGCGGTACGGCCTTGCCGACTACTGCGTGGCGGTGGACGACGAGAGATTGAAACTGAAGATACCCGTGCATGGCTGAACGAACGGACATGAAGGACTTCGCCGCAAGGCTTGAGGAAGAGGCGGAAAAGAAGGTGGAGAAGATAGAGGCCGGAGACCTGAACATGATCAAGAAATCATTCGAAGCCTCGTTGGTGCTCGCGGACGCTTTCCTGCAACTGAAAGCCTTCATCGCGGACTATACTTTCCGTGACGAGGCAGAGGAAATCGAGTTCTTCAAGACGGTCAAACCCCGAATCTGTCACCGGCTCATCTACTACCGCAAGATATACAACATCGAGATGAACCGTCCGGTAGGCAGCGAGTCGCAGCGAAGCTACCTACCGGACGAGATACGGGGCATCAACCGCTACAACGAGAAACGTTCGGACTTCGTGCGTTACTACCGCTCCGGACTGACCCACTTGGACGCACTCTATTACCTGCGGGGTAACCTTGACACGGCACTCTACTTGGAGTCGTTCCATCACGAGCGTGATCCGTCTTTCTCGACCAACTGTGACTTCATGGCGGCACGGCTTCTCGCCAACGAGCGGCTGATCCGCTACCTGACGAAAGAATTGGAGGTGTTCGAGCTGCGGCAAGCCGAAGAATCTTTGCTGAAGGTGCGCCTGACGTGGAAAGCGACGAAGACGGAACTGACCGAACTACTATTTGCATTGGACAGTCGCAAGGCATTCGGGGATGTCCCGTTGACAAGGCTGTCGGAGTATGTGCAGAGGGCATTCAACATCGAGTTGGACAAGAACCTGTCCCGGACATTCGGCGACCTGCGCATCCGCAATCGGCAGACGCCTTTCCTTGACAGCCTGAAGGCCGCACTGCTCAGGCGGATGAACCGCCCGCTGAACAACTGCCCCGGAGGGCGGAACAAAAAGACGCTTTGAGAAGGATAAGAATTGAATAATAACAAACAGAAACCTAAATAGAAAAGGACAATGAAACAGGTATTTGTCAAACCTCTGTTGCTGCTGCTCGTGATACTGGCGGCGGCATCCTGCGACAAGGACGAGAAGGAAATCGGCTACGACGCGCTGCCCCAAAAGGCGCAGCAGTTCATTGCGCAGTATTTCCCCGGTGTGGAATGCATCCGTGCGGTGCGTGACAAGGACGACGGCACGACCGAATATGAGGCATGGCTCTCGGACGGGACGGAATTGGACTTTGACGGACAGGGCGACTGGACGAGCGTGGACTGCAAGTTCTCCGCGCTGCCGGACGGCATCCTGCCGGAATCTATCGCGACGGACATCGCCGCCCGTTACCCCGATGCCGTACCTTACAAGGTGGAGAAACAACCGGGCGGTTACGAGATAGACATCCCCGGCTGGGAACTGTACTACAACTATCAAGGCACGTTCATCCGTGCCGAAAGGGACTGGTAAAACTGCATGAAACACCAATAACTAAAGAGCTATGATCATCTATGACAGCAAAATCGCCCGTCTGCTGCAAGGCCGGCTGAATCCCTACGATTACGTGACCCTCCCGATTGTCACCCTGATCGCCCTCCCTTACGGTGAAATAGGCATTTGGGAGGAGATGGAGATGCGTATCCACCGCCGCCAGTATGCCGAATGCTTCCTTGCGTCACTGCTGCCGTCCCTGCTTCTGGGCTGGCAAGTGTGCTGGGGATTTGCCCTCCTGCCACTGTTCGCTTACTACCTCCTTTACTGGGCTGAACGCCTGGCTGTCGGCCATTCAGCGTTTGACTACGAGGCAGAAAAAGAGAGCGAGGAAGTAAGCTACTTCGTGGTGAGAAAACGCTTTGCATGGAGCAAATGGTATTGGAAAAAGAAGCTGCCGGCCATTGACCGAAGCTGGTTCTGCTAAGGAACAGGGCTGACTCCTATACAGCTACTACAAGCGTGGGCTGCTGTCTGTTTAAGTTGTGTTCGGGCATCCTGGGGCCTTCTTTATGATTAAACGAGATACAGCCAACGCTTCCTTTCATCACATTCCTCTATTGGGCGGACAAAGGAAAGCGTGGAAGTAAAAAAGGAAAAAGTGCAATTCAGACATATATACGAAGAGTTACGATGAAGAAAACGGAATGCGTCCTTGTGAAAGGTCGCCAGATGTCCGCCGAAGGGCAGCAATGCCCGTAGGACACAGTTTTTTGAATTTTTAGGAAAGTTCAATCCCCAAAAGGGATTGGATTTATTAAGTGGGAAACCACTTTTTTACACGAGAAGACAAGGCCCGCACTTGTGAAAGCCCGGAGCTTGTACTTTAGCATGGCAGCCTGCCAGCTTTACCCCGGCAGGCATGCCATGGAGATATTTTTTCGAAGTTAGTTCACTTCGCATCGGCGGATGCGGTACAAGTGAATGAAATTAAAATGTATGGAAGCTTCCACCTGTGACAGTCCGAAGCTTCCGTTTTTTGTATATGGAACAGAGTAAATTCAAAAACAAGAATAATATGGCAACATTAAAATTGAACAAATTCATACTTTTGCCGGGTAGAGCGCTGGCCGCCCTCGTGCGTTGTGGCTTCCCGGTAAGTGCGGGGATCATGATGAAAACGTTTTCCCCCGATACGGGCCGCATATTTTATGAGAATGAAGTGAGTGACTATTTGCTGCACAAATTCTCTGAAATCGTGAGGTGGTACAAGGACTGCCCCTGCCCGACAGGCCGCCTCACGGCAGGCTCGCCGGTATGGGTGTTCCTTTCCGGCAAGGAACCCGAAAAGGACGATGCCCTCCTAAAGTCAGTACGCAAGGAGATAGACAACCGCCCCGTACGCGTGATCACCCGTGAAGATTTCCGGAGACGCATGTGCCTTCCCGGTCAACTCATCAGCCGGCTCGACCGCGTGGATGACGACATGCTCTCCGAGTTCCTGTGTCACACCCTGCTTTCCAAGCAGGACGGCACGTATGTGGACTCTCGCAGATGGGAAAGCGCCCAAAAGGGCGATCCCGTGCATGGCTTCATATCCGACATGCTGGCGGCGTGCCTCTCCGCCCGCCTGCCCATCGTGGACGGTGACCTGCCCGGTATCCTCACGCGGATGGCAAGACACCATATCCCGAGTGTCAGGGCGAAGCTGAGAGAACAGGACAGGATGATCCTGCAAGCCTGTCCCTCGCTGAATGAATATCAGCATGCAATGAAGTAGAAAATGCGTACCTTATAAATGCAGACGAAATATAAAAACAAGCTGCGAACGTTATTCTTCTTAACTTAAAATGTTGGAACGCCAATATCAAATATTTTATGCTTTTGCTGGTTATTTTATCTGTGTAATTTGTGGATATTATATAGAAGTATGTATTTATAAAGTAAGCATTCGATAAACTCCCCCTTTCATTCTAAAAATGTGATATTACTTTTGTAATCAAAGTAAAAAAGCTCAATTGTTATGTCACATCAATGGACCATGGAAGATTTTGAATCTATTTATTCCCGTTTCAAGTCGAGCGGACTGTCAGTTATGGATTTTTGTTCGAATGAATGTATTCGTCCCAAACGTTTCTACGAGTGGCGTTCCAAGCTGTTGCGCAAAGGCGGCTTTATCCCGGTAAAGGTAAACAGTAAGGGCCAGGTCAGTCTTCCCCATAAGGAGAAATCCCTGCTGTCTGCCCCTCCGGTCAGCCCGTCGCCAATTCCCCAGCCGCTATGTGAGATCTCCTATCCCAATGGCGTCACAGTCCGCTTGAACAGCCCTTTGTCACCGGAGGTATTGCAAACCCTGATATTTTTGAATTCAAACCGTTAGCCTATGTTTTCTTTGAATGAATCCAACAGATATTATCTTTACCCGTATCCGACAGACATGCGTAAGAGTTTTTATACGCTTAGCGGCATCGTGACCAACCAGATGGGAAAGAATGTACGGGACGGTGACGCTTTCATTTTTATCAATGCGAATTGTACCTGTATGAAAATCCTCCATATGGAATATGGTGGTCTGGTGATATACCATATGAGGCTGGAACATGGGCACTTCCATCTGCCGGTCATAAATACGGAGGAAGGTCGGATTAAAGCGATTGAAACCTTCTGGAATGACCTTGTGATGATGGTTCAAGGAATGGACGGCAGCAAGGTCAGGCGTTATAAAAGGAGTGGTTTCCATGGGTTGTAGTTGTAACAAATTATAACATATACAATGCCGTATTCCGGCTGTTTTTTAGTATCTTAGCATCATATTTAAACGATTATGCCAACCGATAAGGAATTACTGATAAAGGATCTCATGCACAAATGCGACTGTCTGTATAGAGAAAACAGCCGGTTGAAGGAGATGGTGTCCACGCAGCCCCTTAAAGCTGCGGACAAAGAGGTGTATGAGGCTTTATTGTCTGACAAGGATGCCATAATCGCCCAAAAGGAAGCAAAAATCAACAGTCTGGAGCAACGTGTATCCTATCTTGAACGGCAGTTGTACGGTAAGAAGGCGGAAAAGTTCATAAAGCCTGACGCCCAGGACCGCTGGCTGGATTTTGAAGGCTTTGACATGCTTCCCCAGGAGGCTGAAGCCGCAGAAGAAGCAGAAAAGGAGTTGAAGGCTACCAGAGAAGCGATCATCGCCCGTAAAAAAGCGGGGAAGCAGCATCCTGCGAGAAAATCCCTTCCGGAGAATCTTGAGCGTGAGGTGGTCCATATATATCCCGAAGGGTATAATCCGGAAGAGTGGACGCTCCTTCCCGGAGAGGAAGTGACCGAGATCCTTATGCACGAGCCCGAGAAGTTCTATATCCGCAGGATAGTGCGCCATACAGCCAAACGGAAGGGTACAAACGAGTTCAAGACCGGCCCGCTTCCCGTCATGCCAATAGCAAAGAGCTATGCCTCTGCCTCATTGCTGGCAGACATGATGATAGGGAAATATGTGGATCACATACCGTTCCACAGGCAACTGGAACAGTTCAAACGTGTGGGGGTACATCTCCCCGCGTCAACGGTCAACGACTGGTTCAAGGATGTGGCGGATTTGCTAAGGCCCCTTTACTTCCGATTATGGGAGCTGGTGATGCAGACTGACTACATACAGTCGGATGAAACGACAATCCCCGTGATGAATGACGAGAGACACAAGACGGTCAAAGGTTATATCTGGCTTGTGCGCAGTGTCATGACCGGACGTCAGTTCTTTTACTATGACAAGGGTTCCCGAAGTGGAAAGGTGGTGCTGAAACTCTTCGGCAAGTTCCGGGGAGCCATACAGACGGACGGATACGAAAGGTACGAGATGCTGGACGCCAAGAAAGGTATTATCCTTCTTGGCTGTTGGGCCCATGCACGCAGACATTTTTGGGAGGCAAGAAAGAATGACATGCAGCGTGCCGACTATGCGCTCGCACAGATACAGTTGCTTTATGACGTGGAGCGTAAGGCTGACGATGAACGCCTGACTTACGAACAGAGGGCTGAACTTAGGGCACGTCTTGCATATCCCATACTTGTGCGCTTCGAGAAATGGCTGGTCAATGAATATCCCAAAGTAATGAAAGACAGTCCGATCGGAAAAGCCATAAAATATACATACGGAAGGTTCGACAAACTCTCCAGGTACCATTTGGACGGTCGTTACAGACCGGATAATAACGAGATAGAAAATAAAGTGCGGCCTGTCGCGTGCGGCAGACGTAATTACCTGTTCTGTGGCAATAATGATGCCGCTGAAGATGCGGCGGTGCTCTACTCGTTCTTCGGCTGCTGCAAGGCTGCCGGGGCTGACTTCCGCACGTGGCTGATCTACTTCCTTGAACATATACATGATTATGACGATGACTACTCGATGGATCTGGCCGAATTGTTACCTGACAATCTGTTATCCAAGGGCAAGATATTATCCGTTACGTCACCGGAATCTCCCAAGAAAGACTCCTGATACCTTCGTAAATCTCGCCTAAACACGGGAAAACTACCGTTTTATGCCAATCAAGACGGGAAAATAGGGAATAAAGTGCCGTTTTTATCTTCATTATCCCCGATAAATAGGGAAAATAAGGGAAAGAATACCCTTTTATACCAATTATGGCGGGAAAGTAGGGATAAAAATATCGCTTTATCACATTTGTCACAGGAAAATAAGGGGCAAAGGGGAAAAACTTCCTTTTATCCGCTCCATTAGTAGGGATAATATCAATTACTATAGAACCCGCACATCTTTGGGTTGAATTGATGTAACAATAAATCATAGAACGATAAAATGAATAAACGACATTATGAACATACGTTACCCAATATACGAGGGAGTTTATCGAATACTTACGGTCCGGAACACAAAAGTCAAAAATACAAAGGCCAAAAACAAAGGCATAAAAATGTAATCAATTATTCACCTGATAAAAACAAAAATTATGAGAATCGTACTTACAGACAAGCCAGTCATGGCAAGGAGTATCGCCTCCGTACTGGGCGCCAACGAAAAGGCGGAAGGATATCTTTACGGCAACGGGTATGCCGTCACATGAACTTACGGCCACCTGCTGGCACAGGCACCGCCGTCCGCTTACGGGCCCGCCCGTGTGGAACGGCAGGCGCTTCCCCTCATTCCGGTCCCGTTCCGCCTCGTTGTCAGACAAGTCAGGACGGAGGAAGGGTATGTCACCGACCCGGTAGCCATCCGGCAGCTGGAAGTGCTCCGCGGGTTGCTCGAAAACGCCGACGCTCTGGTCATAGCCACGGACGCGGGGCGTGAAGGAGAACTGGTCAGCCGGTATCTCCTGGACTATCTCGGTTACCGTAAACCGGCCCTGCGCCTGTGGATATCCTCCCTGACGGAAAAGGCCATCCTGAATGGTTTCAAAAATCTGAGAGAGGACGGTGACTTCGACAACCTCGCCCTGGCGGCGAGGGCACGCAGGGAAGCGGACTGGATATTGGGCGTGAACGCGAGCATCGCCCTGGGGATAGCCGCCGGCATGGGCAACCACTCGCTCGGACGGGTGCAGACACCCACGCTGGCACTGGTCTGCCGCCGTTATCTTGAGAACAGGGATTTTGTGCCCGTGAGCTTTTACCATCTGCGGACCGGAGTCTGCAAGGACGGGCAGAAAGTTCTTTTCACGCGTCCTCTCCGGTATGAAAGGAAAGAGGATGCGGAAAAAGCCCGGGCCGGACTGGAGGGCGAAAGCCGCTGTACGGTCCTTGCCGTGGAAAAGAAAGAGAATATGGAGGAGCCGCCTCTGCCGCATGACCTGACCGGCCTGCAGCGGGAAGCCAATACACGCCTGGGCATGGCAGCCGGACAGACCCTCGCCGTCGTCCAAAGGCTCTACGAGAGAGGATACGTCTCATATCCGAGAACCGGATGCCGCCACATTCCGGAAGATATATTCGAGCAGGCACCCACACTCGTCGCCTCCCTTAAAGGACATCCCCGGTTCGGAAGGCACGCAGAAAGGCTGCTCGAGAAAGGGCTGAACCCTCATGCGGTGGACGGGAACAGCGTAACGGAACACCATGCCCTTCTCATCACGGGAGAGGTACCCGAAGGGCTCTCCCCGGACGAGCAGAACATCTACTCCTTGATCGCCGGGAGGATGCTGGAAGCATTTTCCGAAGGATGTGTCAGGGAGGTCGTACGTGTCAGGGCCGATTACGGCGGAATGGAATTCGAGGCCGAAACCTCATGTGTGAAGTATCCGGGATGGCGGGACATTTATAACGGACCGGACATGGCGGAAGAAAGCACCCCCTTGCCACAGTTCCATCAGGGAGAGACACTGGCGGTATTGGAAACAGAAATACTGGAAGACAGTACAAAGCCGCTGCCACCATTCACGGAAGCCGGACTGCTGGCTGCCATGGAAAACGCCGACGGTACGGCGGACGGTGAAAGCAAAAAGAAAATAACGGAGAGGTGCGGGCTCGGGACACCGGGCACCCGTGCGGGAATCATCGACCTGCTGGTGGCCCGCCGGTACGTAGAGCGTATCGGAAACCGTCTCATCCCTACGGAGAAGGGGCTGGAGATATACGGTATCGTAGGAGACAAGCTGATCGCCGATGCGGCTATGACGGCAGCCTGGGAAGAGGCACTGCGTGAAATCGAGGAAGGAAGGCTCAGTGCCGGGAAGTTCATGAAGGGTATCCATGAGTATGCACGGAAAATCGTATCGGAACTGCTCGCCCTGCAGGTCAGGAACCCGGGCGTGACAAGGTGCGCCTGCCCGAAATGTGGAACAGGAACAGTGACACTCTACGACAGGGTGGCCAAATGCGGAGATCCCGACTGCGCGTTCCATCTTCCGCGCATGTTCAACGGACGGGAGATGACAGACGAAGAGATGACACGGCTGATGGCATGGGAAGCTACCCCCTTCCTGAAATTTACCACCAAGGCGGGAAAACCCTATGAGGCGTCGCTCAGAATGGACGAGAATTACAAGGTGGAGCTTACATTCAAGGACAGCATGCGGGAGCTGTAACAGGACCGATACTGCAAGGGAAATGTCCCGGTCTGCTCTTTTCGGAGACTGGCCGGGATTTTCCGTTAATCAGGGTGTATGGAAAGTCCGTATATCATTACAACCGTCTCGGGCGTTACCACCTGATGTGTACCGACGGTAGCTCCCACCAAGTGAATGTCGGGGTTCCTTTCCCGAAGTGACGGAACGGAAAATGCCAGCGGCCCGCTTACGGAAAAGTTCATTGCCGATAGTTCAAGGAGTTGTTGTCCGCAAGGAGGTGGACAAGCCGGGGCTCAGGGTACGCTATGAGGAAGCTCCTGCCGCAATCACCATTCAATATCCTGTATGTAAATAATCCAGACGGCAGACACCCGTATCGAAATGTCTGCTTCCGATCAATTTCCAGACGGAAGGCGCAAGAGCGTCTCCGAACAGTCTGATACCACCCTGCAGTCTCGGGGAAAGGTAGATCACCATCTCGTCCACCATCCAGAACCTGAGCAGGCTGTCAACAAGCGGGAGTGTGTCAGGACTGGCCTCGACAAGGGCGATACCGTCCCCTTCCTCTTTCCATCGGGAAAGCGAGACGAAAGATACCGGTTCCTCAAGGTGCCGTACCGCCTTCTTCCTGATCCGGGTGATACCGTATTTGTCCGCAGAATCCTGCAACGCGGAGAGGGACTACCGCTCCAACAGGCAGCCGTCAAGGGAGAGAAAGGCCATAAGCTGAATCTTTGCCATAAGCTGAATGTTTAATGATACCGTCTATTTCGCAGGCAAAATCCATAAAAAAACGTGGACTTGCCCAGCCTAAAAGTGGAGCTCTGGTAAAGCTAAGAATAAAGGCTGTGCAAGCCACGCTATGACAATGCATAGCATAGCCTTACACAGAAGTCCTTTATTCTTTTGAAATTTACCAGATTCCACTTTTAGGACGTTCTGCGAACGTTATGTCTATATATCAAGAAAGAAGGAAAAATACCCCTTCTTTTCCCAAACTCATATTTTCGTTCCAAATATAGGAATTATTCTAAAAATCACGAAATATCCGCCCGGATAATCTTCCCGTCAAGGATTGGAAAGGGTATAGTGTTTCACGACGGGCTTTCAGGAAAGCATCTGACTATTAGTGACTATACATGACTATGCATGACACGGGAAAGTTACATCCCACTTTCCTCACTATCTTGCACCCGAAATCATTAAAAGAAATAAATATGGAACTGACAATTATCGAAACAAGCGCTTATCTGGAATTAAAGCGGCAGCTCAGCACGTTGTCCGTGCAAATGGAGGACCTCGTCCGGAAAATGGCTCCACCGGCTCCGGACAAATGAATGGATGCGCAGGAGGTATGCCTGGCGTTGGGAATCTCGAAAAGGTGTCTCCAGGCTTACCGTGACAGGGGACTGGTTCCCTGCTCACATATCGGCGGAAAATATTTCTACCGTGAGACGGACATACAGCAAATCCTGGAAGAAGGACTAATCAAAAACAGAAAATAACGGATGGCGGAAATCATTACCAGGGATTCGGAGGAGTTCAAGGAACTCACCGGATGGATCAGGAGATGCGGAAAGGCACTGGAAAACGCGACGGCACGAATCCGTCCGGGCATAGCCGACGAGCATTATCTCACGGGAGAGGAAGTCTGCGAGAAATTGCATGTATCCAGAAGGACACTTCAGGCACTCAGGGACGAGAAGGCAATCCCGTATACTTCCATTACCGCTGCAGGAGGCAAGCTGCTATACCCGGAAAGCGGACTGTACGAGGTACTGAAAAAGAACTATAAGGACTTCAGGCGATACGCCGGATAAACAAACGGTGCGTATTCACACAAAAAAACTCCTTCGGCCGGATCCGAGGCTGAAGGAGTTTCTTTATATAAGTTTCGGGGCTTAGTTGGCCAGCCGGTACGTGTCACCGATCTTCATACACAGCCTGTCCGTATCTTCCCCGACTTTCGGATTGATCAGCTCGGCATAAATCTGGGTGGAAAGAATGGACTTATGTCCCAACACCTTCTGCAAGGTTTCCAACGGCATCCCCTTTAAAATGGCCAGAACGGCAAAGGTATGGCGCCCGATGTGCGGGGTTATCTCGGTCGAGCAGCCGCATTTTCTGGTCAGAACCCTCAGACTGGATGCCATGGTCTGGTATTCGCCTACGGGAAACACCTTGTCAGGAGAACTTTTCTTTTCATTGTCCCCCCTGTACCTCTCGACCAGTTCGATGGCGATAGGAAGCAGCTTCACCACGTAGGCCACGCCGGTTTTTATACGGTTGCCCATCAGCCATGTACCACCCTCGGAATCCGTATGGATATTCTTGTACGTGATCTCCTTCAGATCCGCGTACGCCAGACCTGTGAAGCACATGAACAGGAACATGTCACGGATAGCCCGCTGGCGCTTGTAATTCAACTTGACATGGATGACGCTTTGCAAGTCCTCCTCGGTGAGGAAAGAACGCCGCTTGTATTCGGGCAGGCAGTCGAAACCGATGAACGGGTGAAGCCTTATCCAGCCTCTTTCCTGGGCGGTATACATCAGCCATTTCAGGGTGTTGACCCGGCCGAAAGCCGTCGAGCTCGCCAGGGCGCATGTCCCGAGCATCCAGTTGTAATAGTCCTCGATGAACTTCTTGTCAAGCTCGGCGATGGCTATATCCTCGATACGTCTCTTCTCTTTGAGGAAAAGCTGCAGATTCTTGTAGTCGGCCACCAGCCCGCGATAGGTGCTTGCCGCCTTTTCCTTGCCTATCTTTTCCTTGTAGGAGGCAAGCTGCTCCCTGAACAGTCCCATAAGGGTGTGATAATCGTCCCCGAAACCAAGATAGCGGTTGTAGACACTTTTGGCTGTCACCAGGCTGTCATGGTCGCAGACATACTGGTAATGCCTTGTGATCTGGGCCTTGATATTGTCAAGCTCCTGGTTCAGCCGTCTGGCCTCGTCGGATTTCCCTTTCGCCCTCTTGGCCTTGGCATCCCATAATGCCAGTGAAACTTCCCGCTTGCAACTGAAGCAGGCGGTGGTCTTGTTGATGGTTATACGTCCCATAATGGGCACCTTGCCATCTTTCAACGATTGGTTCTTGGTGTAAAACAACACGGAAAATGTACTTCTCATAAACTCGCTTCTTTTAGTTACAAAATTAATAAATATCGAGCTTTTTGAAGTTATGAAAAACAACGCAATACATTGAAAAATAATCGTTTATATTCCTTGAAATATCCGTATTTGCAAGGTAACGGATAAGTAACGGAAGTCGCAGCAAAACATGCCCCATAATGCTCGCTTTCTCTACCAACAACCCAAAATAGAAATTAATAACTATTTGATTGTTAATTGGTTTTCGCTACCTTTGCAAACTGTGGAAAAACACTTAGTTTCGATTATAAAAACTAAAATTTCGTGCTATAGAAAAAAATGTTTCTCTCATATAAAACCAGCCTGTTATTTAACGAAAAAGGGATGAACTTAATATCAAGTCCATCCCTTCTTATTACAATCAACACGTTTCTCTTATAGCTCACGAATCCAGATATTACGGAAGCTGATCGGCTCGCTAGGATCGCCATGGCTCTGCAGGATGATAGGGCCTGCGCCATGTTTCTTCACTTGCGGGAAACCGATCCACTCTGTCGTACCCAATATCGTCGTATGGTTCTGCAAAACCACGCCGTTCTGGATAACCGTTACGGTTGGATGCGTGCGATAAGAACCATCTTCCTTGAAAGTGGGGGCGGTATAAATGATATCGTATACGTTCCATTCGCCCGGTTTACGCATGGCATTGGCCAAAGGAATGGATTGTTTGTAGATACTACCAGTCTGGCCGTTCACGTAAGTCGGGTTATTGTAGCAGTCTAACACTTGAACCTCATACATCCCTTGTAGGAAAATACCGCTGTTACCTCTCGACTGGCTCTCGCCGGTAATATTCGTCGGGACCTGCCACTCGATGTGCATCTGGAAATCGTTGAATTTCTGTTTGGTCTGGATGTCACCCTTCTTCTTGTTTACGGTAAATACACCATCATGCACATCCCATTCGGCGGCACCGCCCTTTACGCTCTCCCAAGCGGAAAGATCCTTGCCGTCAAACAAAACGATAGCGTCGGAAGGAGCCGTGAAACCTCCACCTTTTAAATCTGTACCCGGAGTGACTACCGGCGGAACAGGTTCGTAAAACTCGGACATCTCATGCGTGATACCCGCATAACCTGTAGGCATCTTGAACTCTTTTTTCTTGTCTTGAGCGACAATAGTGACGCAACCCGCTAAAGCGAAAGCCGCAACTGTAAGCAATCTTTTGTTCATGGTCTAAAATGATTTATTAGTTAGTTAACATTTCTTGCTGCAAATATACCGTTTTTTGCCGAAACAGATAACGATTTGTCAGAAATCTTATTGATTATGATCAAATAATCTTTTCTCGGCCAACTGCTCAAACTTGGTGTTCGGACGACCGTAATTGCAATACGGATAAATACTTATACCGCCTCTCGGTGTGAATATACCAGTAACTTCGATATATTTCGGATCCATTAATTTTATCAAGTCCTTCATGATAATATTCACGCAATCCTCATGAAACGCCCCATGGTTGCGGAAGCTGAATAAGTAAAGCTTCAAGCTCTTGCTCTCTACCATTTTCACGTCGGGGATATAATCGATATGAATCGTAGCGAAATCCGGTTGTCCGGTAATCGGGCAGAGACTGGTGAATTCCGGGCAATTAAACCGTACCCAATAATCATTTCCTTGATGCTTGTTCGTAAATGCCTCCAATACCTCCGGAGCGTAATCTTGTTTATATACGGTAGAGCCACCTAATAAGTGCAACTCTCCTTCTTGTTTTCTCTCGTCCATTTCTTTAAATTTACTTTTGATTCTCTTCTTTCCTTTTCAGGTATTTCTCCAATCCGTCCTTGCGAAGTTTGCAAGCGGGGCAATGCCCACATCCCTCAGCCATAACACCGTTATAGCAAGTCAGCGTCTGCGTACGTACTAGATCAAAGACGCCCAGCTCGTCCGACAATTCCCAGACTTCGCTCTTATCCCGGTCCATAAGCGGGGTATGAATTACGAATTGCTCATCCATCGCCAGATTTAATGTTACGTTAAGAGAACGCACGAACGTATCCCGGCAATCCGGATAACCACTATAATCAGCCTCGGAGACACCCGTTACCAAATGATAAATCCCCTTACCACGGGCTAAGATAGCGGCGAAAGTAAGGAATACCATATTACGGCCGGGCACAAACGTATTCGGATAGCTATCCTCCGGCTTCTCTTGATCCATCTCTATGCTCGCATTCGTAAGCGAGCAATTGGGATCTAACTGGCTGATAAGCGATACGTCCAATAACTGAAAAGGTACGTCCGCATCCGCGGCGATCTTTCGAGCGACCTCTATTTCCAAGGAATGTTTCTGTCCGTATGTGAAGCATACGGCCTCTACACGTGAAAAATGCTTCTTCGCCCAGAAAAGGCAAGTCGTGGAATCTTGTCCACCCGAGAAGCATACCAAAGCGGCATCTTGTTGTTTCATATCTTTCTTGTTTTTAATACGTGGTTTAGCAAGCACACGGAAAAGACATCTTTTCAGCCACAAAGATACGCTTTTTTTTAATTCTTTCGAGCGGCGATAAGCAACATCATCGGACGGCGAAGTTCGTCTCGCATCCCGGGAACCGTATCCAGCATCGATTCGTCCGGTTGAGGCTCCACCAGATGGGTGATACAGAAACCCGCCTTGATCAATCCGTTCACGTAAGTCGTAAGTGTCTTATGATATTTGGTTACATCCTCTCCCAAAAAACGAGCATGCCGGATTCCCTCTTGAAAATAATGATCCACCGGCCAATGCGCAGGTTTCCCTTCCGAATCGTAAATCCAATCTTGATTGCCATAAGCAGTAAAAACGGGATGTTCCACAGAGAAGACAAAGACACCCTCTTGCGTTAAACATTTATATACCTCTGTACAAACCGTATCGAACGACTCGAGATAATGGAATGTCAAGGAGCTGATCACGATGTCAAAAGAATTTGGAGCAAAATCAAAATCCTCGATTGCTATTCTTTTATATTCGATCAACGGGGAGGGATTTATCTCCCGTGCCTTGTCTAACATCTTCCCAGAAAGGTCAATGCCTAAAGCGAAGGTCGCCCCTCGCTCTATGGCATATCGACAATGCCAGCCAAAACCACACCCTAAATCCAATACACGCTTTCCGTTAAAATCAGGCAACATCTTCTTTAGCTCATGCCATTCTCCTGCTCCTCTCAGCCCTTGTACAGAGCGAGACATCTGACTGTATTGACCGAAAAAGCGTTCATCATCATACTTATTTTCTTTCATATTATATATTGTAGGGATATCTTGGCCAAAGATACTTATTTTTCGTAGATACCGACATGATTTCCTTCGCTATCTTCTAAAACGGCGAAGTATCCTTTATTTTCCGCTTCAATCTTTGTCTTGGGTATAATAATTTTACCCCCTTTATCCAATACTTTAGATAAAGTGTCCTCGATATCTTGGCTATTAAAATGGATTAAGATACCATCCGGCGAAGGTTGATAACTAGGAGCGTAGAACAAAGCCCCAACCGCTTCTCCTTGCTCGATAAAACAGGCCATCTTCTCTGTCTCACATTCGGAAACCGATAATTTTAGTCCCAAAATAGTTTCATAGAAATCGATCGCTCGATAAAAGTCTACAGTTGGAATCTCGAAAAAAGCAATTAAATTGTTCATTTTGTTTTCTTTTTATAGTTACTGTTAATGTCCTCGCGAAGACATCACAAAAGTAGAGCGTATCGTATCTATAGGATAGAAGAAAAAGGACATCTTGATCACTCCGAGAAATAATCAGAATAAGGAGCGCATAAGGAAAGATACTCCGTGGGTGTATAGCCGGAAAACAGCTTAAACTCTTTTATCATATGTGACTGATCTGAAAACCCACATTCATAAGCTAATTGAGCGAATGAAATGGATGGATTCTGTTGTACCTTAAATAAAGCCCGTTGCATCCTAACGATACGAAGAAACTCTTTGGGCGTAGCTCCTACATAATCTAAGAAAATGCGGTTGAACTGTTTAGAACTCAGGCATGCGGTTTCAGATAACTCAGAAATATTAGTTTTCGCTTGTTCATTTATTTGATGGAAGACTGCGGATATTCGCTTTAAATTATATTCATAGCCTTCAAACCTATAAAGACGGTGAATCAAAAACTGCTCGATCAAGCGGATGCAAGTTTCATGATCATCAGCCTCTATCACTTTTCTGGATAATATTGATAATTCCAAATCTTCTATAGCATCCACCGCTATAAGTTCTCCATAAAAGAACTTAAGGGGAAGTTGAAGGATGGCTCTTGCCGCGTACGGCTGAAAAACAACCGTGATCATTTCAATCTTTCCGGCTGACATCACATCTGAAAAGTTGAGGCATTGCCCACAGATGAACGCTTGAGGCTGCGATTCTTTTTTTCCTACTAATAAAAGCCTTTTACCCCTATGAAATACTAATTGTATGCAGCCCGTTGGTAAAGTCCGTTCAGATACAGAAACATCCGCGCCATCTTCCAGTATCCAATAATATCTCACATAAGGAGTTAATATATGAATAGGCTTTATTATTTTAAATGACTGCATCTTATAGAATTTAATTTATCGGGGCAAAGGTAAATAACCCCTAATCAATTCTATAGTAAAAAAGAGACATTTTATATAATACTGCGACATTAAGCTTCAATCAACTATTTTTGGGTATATTCAAAACTGTAGTATTCTTGATTTCATTAAGTACAAAAGAGCTTTGCATCTTCACGATGCCATGAACCTTGGTTAATTTCTCGAACACAAATTGATTATAGGCATCTAAATCCTTAAGAACCACTTTGACAAAGAAATCATAAATACCTCCCGTCGAGTAACATTCCATTATTTCATCGATATTCCGTATTTCTTCTTTGAAGCGTTCGATATGCTCATCATCGTGTACAGCTAAAGATACATTACAGAAAATGATCAAGGGTAATCCTATTTTTTTATTGTCGACCAATGCCACATATCCTTTTATATATCCTTCGTTTTCTAAACGTTTGATTCGTTCGTAAATAGGAGTCTTGGAGATATGAAGTTTCTCAGAAAGCTCTTTTGCATTGATCTTCGCGTCCTTTTGCAAAGAATGAAGAATTTCAATATCTGTCTCATCAAGTAGTGCCATAGTTTTTTTTCCTGTTTTATTTGATTTAATATCCCCGAATTAGAATTATAGAATGCAAAACAGGACAAAAATAGGAAAATTATCGTATTTAAGATTGACATATAGGAAAACAATCTTCTTTAAATAACTTTGCAGCAAATAAAAATCTAATTCTAACACAATTATGTTTAAAAGTAAAGATCTTCTGTATCATAGTATCGCCATATTGACAGTCATTATATGGGGAACAACGTTTGTCTCCACAAAAATACTGATTAATACAGGATTATCACCGGTTGAGATATTGTTATACCGTTTCGTACTTGCGTATTTTTGTATTTTGACTATAGCGCATCGACGGTTGTGGGCTAATTGCGTAAAAGATGAATTCTTATTGTTCTTGTCTGGATTATGTGGTGGCTCCCTATACTTCATAGCGGAGAATACGGCATTGGGCATCACATTGGCTTCCAACGTTTCATTATTGATCTGTACAGCACCGATCATTACAACGGTATTGTCTCACCTATTTTATAAAGAATCTCTTAGGAAAGGACTGTTATATGGATCTTTAGTTGCCTTATTTGGAGTCGGATTAGTTGTTTTCAACGGCAGTGTTCTTTTAAAAGTAAATCCACTTGGTGATTTTCTCACTTTAGTTGCCGCTACGATGTGGGCTTTTTACTGCCTTATCCTAAAGCGTTTGAGTCGTTCTTATCCCACCTTGTTTATTACACGAAAAGTATTTTTTTATGGGATACTTTCTCTTTTCTTCTATTTTGCGATCTACCCTTTAAATATCAAACTAGAGTTATTGAAACTGCCAATCGTATATTTAAATATATTATTTCTGGGTGTCATCGCCTCAATGCTTTGTTATATCATGTGGAATACGGCAGTCAGAGCCCTCGGAGCATCAAAAACAGCCAATTATATTTACATTGTCCCTCTGGTCACCTTGATAACTTCTGCGATTTTTCTATCAGAAACTATTACGATAGCTTCTGGTATTGGCGCTTTAGCCATTATTAGTGGAGTTTATATCGCAGAGAGGTAAAAATAAAGAAGGGTTACTCATATGAGTAACCCTTTGATTTTCAGTGGTGCCACCAGTAACCGAAAATCGGTTTATATAGCACTATTTCTCAATAAGTTATATCTTTATTACGATGTTAGTCCCTTGAAT
>ERZ839767.1776-NODE-1776-length-31207-cov-7.042180_pt1 | contig 31207 bp, 26 predicted proteins | sample MGYA00519879_ERZ839767 | MGnify/ENA primary metagenome ERZ839767 (study PRJEB31850, sample SAMEA3708852) | human gut metagenome | biome: human gut; feature: human-associated habitat; material: faeces | place: China | collected 2014 ... | reverse complement strand
AAATATAGCGCAGCCGTTGCCGGCGTAAGCCGGCTTACGGATGCGGCATACCCCTCGCGGGTACATACAGTATTCCGACCTTCCCGATACCTCGATTGGACGAAAAATCTCTCGCTCACAGCTCTTGTCGATTCCAGCAGAGCTTCCCTTGCAAGGAGGGATTCCATGCTGCTTTTCAAGCCGGACTACTATGACCGCTTCCGCTGCATCGCCGGGAAATGCCCGGACAGCTGCTGCAAGGAATGGGAGGTGGAGATAGACGACGCATCCGCCCGGTTCTACCGCGCCCTGCCCGGCGCACTGGGCGACCGGCTTCGGGAGGTGATGCGCATTGCCGACGGCAAGACGTCCATGTCCATCATCGACGGACGCTGCCCCATGTGGCGCAGTGACGGCCTATGCCGGATTCAGGCGGAACTGGGAGAAAGCGCCCTGTGCGAAACCTGCCGGACGTTCCCCCGCCTGACCCATGATTACGGGGATTTTGCCGAGCTGGGGCTGGAGCTGAGTTGTCCGGAAGCCGCGAAGCTGATTCTGAATGCACCGCACGTCCCGTTGACGGCGGAGACCCGCCCCGGCGACGGGGCACCGGGGTATGATGCCGAAGCCATGGCTTCGCTGAGGGCTTCCCGGGAAATTATGCTGTCCATTTTGTCGGACGAATCCCGCATCGTCGGAGAATCTCTGGCGTTGGGGCTGCTTTACGGCTGTCAGGCACAGTCAGAGCTGGACGGCGGGGAGAAAAGCCCCTTCGACGCCGGGGCGGCGCTGGAAACCGCCGCGTCTCTGGCAAAGCCGGGAAATCCCGCGGAGGTTCTGGACTTTTTTCTGGGGCTTGAGCTGCTGACGCCCCAGTGGGAGACCATGCTCCGTCACCCCGACCCCAGTGGCTGGACGCCGCAGCACCGGGCGCTGGCTCGGTATCTGACCCAGCGGTACTGGCTTCAGGCAGTCTCCGACTACGACCTCTACTGCCGCGTAAAGTTCATTCTGATCTCCTGCCTGCTGGTCAGGCTGGTAGGCGGCGACATTTTTTCCACGGCGCAGCTCTATTCCAAGGAAATCGAAAACGACACGGACAACGTGGAGGCCATCCTGGACGCCGCCTACGCAAACCCGGCCTTCACCGACGACAAGCTGCTGGGGATACTGCTGGAAGCAGATAAAAAATACGCTTCCATATAATACTATTTCTTCATAAAATGATGAAATCATTTTATTCTGCCGTGAAACGGCAGACCGCCTGGGCGGCGGTAAGAAATGTATTGACTTCGTTTTTTAGCGGCAGTGGCCGCTGGCCGCAATCCTGCGGCCTAATAAAACGCTTTTCAGCGTTTTATTAAAAACTCGTATAACGGAAACATTGGGGTCAGGCTCGTTGCCTGACCCCAGTGTTTATGAAACAGGACATGATTCCCCCAACAGGTAATCTGCGTATTTTTCTGCCATGGCGCGCCAGTTTTCCAGGGATTGACCCATGTCTGCGCCGCAGGATTCCCGGTACAGCGCCCAGACGAACCAGTAATAGGCAATGATAGCCGTGTAGGCCATGTAGTGGAAGCGGCCGGATGCGTTGTATCCGCTTCCCAGGTACTCCCTGATGAACCGTTCCGCCTCCGGGAAATCGTACATGGCATCTACAATATAGTAGCCAACGTCAATCCCGGGGTCGGAAAAGCCCGCGTACTCCCAGTCGATGAGATATACGTCCCCGTCCGGCAGGAGCATCCAGTTGGGACGGTAGGTGTCGCCGTGGCAGAAGCATTTTTCCACCCCGTCGCCCAGCGTCATCTGATAGAGCTTGCCGATTTTTCCTTTCAGCCCCTCGTGGGCGGCAAAGCAGTGGGGGTCTTTCTCTGTCAGCAGCTTCTGCATGTTCAGAGCGTCCTCCCAGGGGCGCATACCGTAATCTACCTTCACGTCCGAAGCGTGGAGCCTCCGCAGGACGGACAGCACCTTTTTAGAGTCGGCGAAGCTGTCGTAGTCCGGCTCCCGGAATTGGGGGACAAATTTGGAGATTTTCCATCCCTCGTTGACATCGGCGTAGATATATGTCGGGTCGATGCCCAGCTGCTTTGCCTTTATGAGAGAGGTTTTTTCGTTCCGGCGGTTGATGATGCTGTCGGTGCCGTCCCCCGGGTGGCGGTAGATGTAGTCCACACCGTCAATTTTGAAAAGGAAGGACGTGTTGGTCATGCCCTCGCTGACGTTCCGGAAGTCTGCAATGTCTTCCTCGTCGCAGCGGAAGACCAGCTTGATGTTGCGGATAATGCCGCTGTGGGTGTGGCTCAGGTATTGCGTGTCGAATTGGCGCAGCTCCTCGAAATAGTCGAACTCGAAGATCGTGCCGGGGGCGTATTCCTTATAATACATGGGCGGCAGCCGGGAAAGGTAGTCCTTCACCAGCCACTCCCAGAAGCAGGCGTGATAGCGGCCAACCTCCCGGTCGGCTTCTGCCAGGGCAAGGAAGGCGTCGGAGAATGCTTCCCGCCAGAAGGAATGCCCCAGCAGCACGCGCCCTGCGTCCCGGTTTTCTGCCATCCGGATGATTTTTCCGTCGCCGTCCGTGTCCACGTACAGTTCGTTCACCGCTTCGCTGACGGAAAGACCGGCGTAAAAGGTCTGGTACTCAAAGCGGTTGAAGGGATTTTCCACAAAATAGCTGTCGCTGACGCAGACGTAGGTGTTTTTCAGCTCGTTTCGGGCGAGGTACAGGCTTTCGATGTTGTTTTTGATGTTGAATGCGTCGTTGATGACGAATTTGACGCCGTACTTCTCCTTCAGATAGAAGAACATTTCCTTTTTGTAGCCCAGAACCACCGTGATGTCGTCGATTCCGGCGGCCTTCAGCTGCTGGATCTGACGCTCGATCAGCCGTTCTCCCTTGACCTCGAACAGACCCTTGGGCTGCTCTAAGGAGAGGGGGATGAATCGGGTGGAGGCGCCCGCCGCCAGAATGACCGCGTTGTCCACCCGGTAGGGTTCCAGCGCCCTGAGACCCGCCTCGGTCAACGCGCCGGTGACCCGGTCAATCAGCCCTGCGTCCGTCAGGGCGTTGATGGCGGCCTGATCGTCCAGCGCACGGGTGCGGCTAATGTCCGACGTGCAGCCGCCGCGACCCTGTCTGCCGTTATACAGGTCGTTGAGGATGTAAAATTCGTGTTTTGTCATAGGGACCCCGCCTTTACGCCTTGTTCCGGGAGGTCAGCCCCCGGAGCATCATGGGGAGAATATTTTCCCGACAGCTTTCGTAGGGCTTCCCGCCGAGGTACAGCCGCTCTACCCGAATATCCTTGAGCTTGTCCTTGGGGACGGTGTACGGGTTTTCCGTCAGCACCGCCATGTCCGCGATTTTACCGGCTTCCAGACTGCCCCGCTCCTGCTCGTCGAAGGCCGCCCAGGCGCCGTTGTAGGTACACATCCGCAGGGCGTCCTGAACGGAGACCGCCTGACCGGCGTTGCCGTTGTTCACCGCCCTGTCCATCCAGGCGATGGGGTCTGGGGTGGTGCAGGGGGCGTCGGAGCCGAAGGAAACCACGATGCCGTTGTCCCGGAACGTTCGGATGGGGTTCAGCTTTTCCAGACGATCGTGACCCAGAATGCGTTCGAGGTAATCGTCCGGCTCCTGCTTCCAGCCGATGAACGCGCTCTGCATGGGCATCTGGATGTGATAGTCCCGGCAAACCGCAATGCCCTCCGGGGTGGGCAGGCAGTCGTGGATGATGCCGTGGCGGTGGTCGTCTCTGGGATAGTCGTCCAGCGCCGCTTTCAGCGCCCGGCAGGCCTGATCGAATGCTTTGTCGCCGATGGCGTGCAGCTCGATTTGCAGCCCTGCCCGGTTGGCTTCCTTGCAGAAATCCATGACCTTCCGGTCGTCGTAGTACAGCACGCCCTCGCCGCCAGGCTCGTCGGCGTAGGGGGCGTTCAGCGCCGCGTCGTGGGAGCCGAAGCAGCCGTCCAGGGCGCAGGCGAAGCAGCCGCCGATGCGGGAAAGTTTGCGACTGGTGGCCGCCTTTACCTTCATGCTCTGGGGGAAGACGCGAATCTGAAAGCCGTTTTTCAGCCCCTTGGCAAAGAGCGTTTCCAGGGTGATGTCCAGATCTCCCGCAAAGCCCACGCCGCTGACGGTGTGGACGCAGCCGATGCCCCGGCTGGCCTGAAAATCCACCGCCGATTGCATATTATAAATCAGCTCGGGGATGGACAGGGAATTGGTCAGCGCGTTGGAAAAGGCGAAAAACGCCTCCTGATTCATTTCCCCCGTGTCCGGGTGGTAGCCCCGAAGGTGCTTCACCTTGCTTTCCATGGCACTCAGAAGCCTGGAGTTGACGATACAGGCGTGGCCGTCATACTTTACCACCATGATTTCCTTGTCGGGACACACGGCGTCCAGCTCCTGACGGCTGATGAGCCGCCCCTCCTTCACGCAGTAGGGGGACGCGCCGAAGGCGATCAACGTCTTTTTCGGGGACTGCGCCACGAACCGCTTCACCATCTCCATGATCTCGGCGTTGGACGCCGCGTCCATGACGTTCAGCCCTGCGTGGAAGGTGGAGAAGGACGCAAAGTGCTGGTGGGTATCCACAAAGGCGGGAATAAGGGCTTTTTCCCCCAGGGAAATATACTCGGCGGCGCGGTACTGCCCGGGCAGGTCATTTCCCACATATACGATTTTTCCGCCGTCTTCTACGAGATAGCGGACGACGTCGTTATTTTGATTGACCGTCAGGATATGGCCTTCGTAGCATTTCATAGCGTTCCCTCCCTGTCCGGCGCAGCCCGGTAGGTGGGGTCCAGCTGCGCAAGCTCGTAGTAATTGTCGATCTCCATGATATCCGACTTCCGGCATCGGCGGATTTCCACGGCGTAGCGCTCCTTCCGGAGCACCAGGGGGATGAATTCCCAGAAGTAGTCCTTCCCGCCGTCTTCCCCATAGACCTGCCGGAAATCCTCCCGCAGGCGGGCGCTGTCCGCTTTCGTCCAGTAGGAAATGCCGTAGTAGTTGTAGCAGAAGGTGTTGCCCTTTTGATAGTTGACGATGTGACCGCTTTCGTCCATCTGAAAGCTCCAGTCGTCGGTTTCCAGGGAATATGCGCCGAGGATGTTGCTGGCGTACTGATATTTGGTGATGATCTGGGGATTGGTGATGTATAAATCCGCTTCGCACAGGTAGCAGCCGTCCAGCTTATCAAGCACTGCCATGACGGAGGAAATGTTGTTGGTCTGGTTGTAAAGGTCATTGTCCACCAGGGTCAGGAAGGGGTACTTTTCCAGCAGCGCGTCAAAGCACTCCTTCCGGTAGCCCCGCACGATGGTAATATCCCGAATCCCCACCGCCGTCAGGGCGCCCAGCAGCGTTTCCAGAATGGGCACGCCGTTCACCGTCACCAGGGGCTTGGGGCGGTCGGCGGTGGCGGGCATCATCCGGGAGCCAAACCCGGCGGCGAGAATGATGGCGCTTTTCACCCGGTAAGGCTCCAGCGCGGCGAGACCCGTTTCCGTAACGGCGAGGGTGTCCCCGTCCCGGGCGATCCGGTTTTCCGACGCCAGCTGCTCCAGACACCGGGAAATCTCCCCGCCGGAGATCGTCAGGGCATCCGACAGCGCCCGCAGGGAATATTGCCCCGCCCCGTTCCGCTCCAGGTGGGAAAGTACCTCAAATTCATATCGCGTCATGGTTTTTCGTTCCTTTCTGCCGAAGCGGGCGTTGTTATCTCCTTCTAACTATACTACATGCCCGGAAGAAAATCAACGGCGGCGTCAGAGAGAAGCTTCTCTCCGACGCCGCCGGTGCGTTATTTTCTTTTACAGCCCGAACTGAATCGCGCAGAAGGCTGCGTAAATGCACAGCAGAACAATGCCCTGCCAGCGGTGGAGCTTCCTGGTGGTCAGCGCCGGAACGGTCAGCAGCGCCATGACGACGATCATCAGCGGCATGTCCAGAATCAGGGAGGAATTGATGCCGAAGATGGTCTTGCCCACGGGAACCTCAAACGGCGCGAGGGTGACGGACACACCGGAAACCAGCACCAGATTAAACAGGTTCGCGCCGATGATATTGCCGACGGACAGCGAGCCGTGGCCTTTCACAAGGGAGGTGATGGCCGTGACCAGCTCAGGCAGGCTGGTGCCGAGAGCGACGAAGGTCAGGGCAATGACCGTCTCCGGCACGCCCAGCTCCTTGGCGATGATGGTGCCGTTATCCACCAGCAGGTTTGCGCCCACGGCAATGACCGCCGCGCCAACCACCAGGAGCAGCAGCTCCTTCCACAGAGGGACGGACGTGCCGTCCTCGTGGGGTTCCTCGTCCTGGGGAGCGGGGGTTTTGATGCCCTGACGGACGGTGACGACCATGTAGTACACAAACATCGCCAGCAGCACGATGCCCAGCGGCCGGGTGAACTCCCCCATCCCGTAGGCGGCGAAGCAGTAGACGGCGGCTGCCACGAAGAAGAAAATCACCGGCTTCTTCATGGACTGCACATCCACGGGGGCGGGACGGACGGCCAGGGTGATGGCGGCGATGAGAGACGTATTGCAGATAATGGAGCCGATGGCGTTGCCGTAGGACATGGCGCCCTGACCGTTCAGTGCGCCGGTGGCGGACACCATTACCTCCGGCAATGTGGTGCCGATGGACACCACGGTGGCGCCCACGATGATCTCGGGGATATGGAAGCGCCGGGCAAGGCCGGTGGCGCCGTCCACGAACCAATCGCCGCCCTTGATGAGCAGCACGAGGCCGACTGCGAACAATAATACGGGTACAAGCATAATGACTCTCCTTTTCGTTTTTGGGGATTTTTCCCGAATCATAATGGTATATCCGAAGGGCGGCCGGAAAGCTCCGGCTCGGAGTTTCCCAAAAAGAAAAACCTGCCCATATCCGAACGGATATGTCAGGTCTGAAAACGGACAGATCATGCATAACCGAAAGGACGGATATACATGAGTCTGGCAAATTAAAGCAAGCCAGGCCTTCGCCGTACTGTTGACTTGCTGCGCGGCGGGAACCGTGCTTGCTACTCCCCCACATGTTTATTACATTCATTATGTAAGGGAATTATACCACCTTTTGCCGGGAAGTCAAGATGCCCCGGCTAAAAAGATTGAAAATCCTTTCCAATCGCCAGAGAAATGTATATTTCGTCTATTTATATCGATATAGAAAGACCTTTTTACAAAAACTTTGTTAAAAATGACAAAATCGGTGTGGACAAATAAAGCAAAATGGAGTAGAATGGGGGTCGTACAGTGCGGTATGTGTGTGCCGCGAAATTTGAAAGAGGTGAAGTAATATGGCGTTTTCTTTTTTCGGCGGGGTTCATCCCAAAGAAAATAAGTGGTATGCCTGCGACAAGGAGACTCAGGTTTTCCCTGAGCCGGATATTGTAGTGATCCCCATGTCCCAGCATATCGGCGCCCCCTGCAACCCCCTCGTGAAGAAGGGCGACCCGGTGACCGTGGGTCAGAAGATCGGCGATAACCAGGGACTGTGCGTGCCTGTCCATGCGTCCGTCTCCGGTACGGTCAAGGCTGTGGAAATGCGCGCCCACACCAGCGGCACTACCGTGATGAGTGTGGTGATCGAGAATGACCACCTGGATACCCTGTGTGAGGACATCAAGCCCCGCACCCAGGAAGCGGTGGACGCCCTCAGCCCGGAGGAGCTGATCGGCATTATCCGCGAGGGCGGTATTGTGGGCATGGGCGGTGCGACCTTCCCCACCCATGTCAAGCTCTCCGGCGGCATCGGCAAGGTGGACACCGTCATCATCAACGCAGGCGAGTGCGAGCCTTACATAACGGCTGACGACCGGCTGTGCCGGGAGCATCCCGCGGAGCTGATGAAGGGTCTGAAGCTCATCATGAAGATCTTCGGCCTGACGCAGGGACATATTGCCATCGAGGACAATAAGCCCGAGGCCATTCAGGCACTGAAGGAGCATCAGCTGGACGGCATCGTGCTGGACGTGCTGCCTGCCAAGTACCCCCAGGGCGCTGAAAAGCAGCTGATCTACGCCGTCACCGGCCGGGAGGTTCCCTCCGGCGGTCTGCCCGCCGCAGTGGGCTGCGCGGTGTTCAACGCCGCGACTACCCGCGCCATCCACGATGTGGTGTACGACGGTATGCCCCTCATCAAGCGGATCGTCACCGTGTCCGGCGACATCCTCATGGAGCCGAAGAACCTGCTGGTTCCCATCGGCACCAGCTTCAACGACCTGATCGACGCCTGCGGCCACTCCGAGAATCCCTATAAGGTCCTCTCCGGCGGCCCCATGATGGGCGTTGCGCAGTACGACCTGAACGTCCCCACCATCAAGGGCGTCAACGCCGTTACCGTGCTGGGCAAGAAGAACAACTTCTTCGTGGAGGAGCCTCACTGCCTGCGCTGCGGCAAGTGCATCGAGGTCTGCCCCATGCACCTGATGCCCGTTCTCATGTATCAGGCCACCCAGGACGGCGATGTGGACGGCATGAAGTCCGTGAACCTGCTGGACTGCATCGAATGCGGCTGCTGCGCCTACACCTGCCCCGCCAGCGTGCCGCTGGTGCTGGGCTTCCGTGCCGGCAAGCAGATGATCCGCAACGCTGCCGCCCGGGAAAAGGCCAAGGCTTAAGGAGGTGGAGATCAAAATGGCACAGATGAAATACTTTTATGAGCTGACGATTTCCAGCTCGCCCCACGCCCATTCCCCCGTCACCACCCAGACCATCATGCGGGACGTGCTGATCGCCCTGATCCCCGCAATGCTGGGTTCCATTTATTTCTTCGGCTTCCGGTCGCTGCTGGTGACCCTGGTCAGCGCCGCCGCCTGCGTGTTCTTTGAGTGGGGCTTCTGCAAAATTCGGAAGCTGCACTGCAAGACCTATGACCTGTCCGCCGTCGTTACCGGCGTGCTGCTGGCCTTTGTCTGCCCCGTGACCATTCCTTACTGGACGATCATTCTGGGCGACTTCTTTGCAATCGTATTGGTGAAGATGCTCTTCGGCGGCCTTGGCAAGAACATTGTCAACCCCGCCCTTGCCGGACGTGCCTTCCTGTTCAGCTGGCCGGTTCTCATGAGCAACTGGGTCAAGGTCGGCTTTGACAATGCCGCCGGGCTGCTGTCTACTGCCGACGCCGTCACGGCGGCGACCCCCATGTCCGCCATGCACCAGGGCGCGCTGCCGGAGGAATCCATCCTGGACATGTTCCTGGGCAACATCGGCGGCTGCATCGGCGAAACCTCCGCACTGCTGCTGGTCATCGGCTTCATTTACCTGCTGTACCGCAAGGTCATCACCGCCCGGATCCCCCTGGCCTACATCGGCACCGTGGCGATTCTGGCCTTCCTGTTCCCCCAGGGCAATGACCGCATTGCTTGGATGGCCGCCCAGGTGTTCGGCGGCGGATTGATGCTGGGCGCCATCTTCATGGCCACCGACTACGTGACCTCCCCGCTGACCAAGCTGGGGCAGATCGTCTACGGCATCGGCTGCGGCATCATCACCATTCTGATCCGCTACTTCGGCGGCTACAGCGAGGGCGTGACCTATGCCATCCTGTGCATGAACGCCTGCGCGGTGCTGCTGGATAAGATCGGCCGTCCCGTGAAGTTCGGCGCACCCAAGAAGGAGGCGGCAAAGAAATGAAAACCGAATCCACCGTGAAATATGTTCTTCGCATTGCCCTGACCCTGCTGGCCATCACCGCCGTGGTAGCCGTGATCCTTGCCGCGGTCAACTCCGTTACCGCGCCCCGCATCGCGGCGCAGAACGAGCAGAAGACCCAGGCCGCCATCGAGGCCGTGCTTCCCGGCGGCGGGCAGGAAGTGACCTTCACCGACGACACCGGCCTGGTCACCGCCGCCTATAAGGGCGATAATGGCTGCGCCGTTCAGGTGACCCCCGCCGGCTTTAACGGCGCCGTCACCATGATGGTCGGCGTGGACAACGACGGCAAGGTCACCGGTATTTCCATCATCTCTCACACGGAAACCGCCGGCCTGGGCGCTACCGCCGCCGCCGATACGGACGCGGGCAGAGCCTTCCGCGACCAGTTTGTCGGTATGAGCGGCACCGTGTCCGTTGCCAAGGACGGCGGTGAGGTGGACGCCCTTACCGGCGCCACCATCACGTCCCGCGCAGTCTGCACCGGCGTCAACGCCGCGCTGGCCTGCGCCGCCAATCTGGGTTAAGGAGGCTGCGTCATGGATTTCAAAAAGCAATTTAAGGAAGGCCTGCTGACCAAGAACCCGGTTCTGGTGCAGTTGCTGGGCATGTGCTCCACCCTGGCCATCACCACCAGCCTGTTCAACGGCATCGGCATGGGTCTGGCGGTCACCGTCATTCTCATCTGCTCCAACGTTCTGATCTCCGCCCTGCGGAAGGTCATTCCCAACCAGATCCGCATTGCGGCCTACATCACCATCGTGGCGGGCTTCGTCACCGTGGTCGATCTGTCCATTCAGGCGTTTCTGCCCGCCCTGTCCCAGAGCCTGGGCGTGTTCATCCCGCTGATCGTCGTGAACTGCATCGTTCTCGGCCGGGCGGAGGCCTTCGCCTCCAAGAACGGCGTCCTGGCCTCCGCCGTGGACGGCCTGTGCCAGGGCATCGGCTACACCCTGGCGCTGATTACCGTCTGCGTCATCCGGGAGCTGCTGGGCAGCGGCACCTTCGGCGGCGGCATCCTCAACGGCGGCGAGGGCATCCGCATCATCCCCGCTCCGTATCCAGCCATGCAGATGGTCATGCCTGTGGGCGGCTTTTTGGTGCTGGGCTGCGTCATTGCCGCTTCCCAGTGGCTTGTCAAGCATCTGGAAATGAAGAATAAGAAGAAGGAGGCGGCGAAATAATGCAAGCGATTCTCGGTATTATTCTCAGCGCCATTCTCAGTGAGAACTTCATTCTGGTCAAGTTCTACGGCATCTGCCCCTTCATGGGCGTGTCCAAGAAGATCGACACCGCTCTGGGCATGGGCATGGCCGTTACCTTCGTTATGGCGATTGCCTCTGCCGCCTGCTACGCGGTCAACGTACTGCTGGTGAAGCTGAGCCTGGACTACATGCAGACCGTTGCCTTCATTCTGGTCATCGCCGCCATCGTGCAGGTGGTGGAGATGTTCCTGAAGAAGAGCGTTCCCGCGCTGTACAAGGCGCTGGGCGTGTACCTGCCCCTGATCACCACCAACTGCGCCGTTCTGGGCGTGGTGCTGGTCAATGTGCAGAAGGGCTACAACTTCCTGCTCAGCGTGGTCAACGGCGCTGCCGGCGGCCTGGGCTTTACCGTGGCCATCGTTCTGTTCGCTTCCGTCCGGGAGCGGGTGAACCGCGCCGACTGCCCCGCGTGCTTCAAGGGCTTCCCCATTGCGCTGATTTCCGCCGGACTGCTGGCGCTTGCCTTCATGGGCTTCTCCGGCCTGAAGGTTTTCTAAGGAGGGCGAAGATATGGAAATTGTGATTGCAATTGCGATTCTCGGCGGTCTGGGACTGGTGTTCGGCCTGGTGCTGGCCGCTGCGTCCAAGATTTTCTATGTGGAATCCGACCCCCGGCTGGATCAGCTGAACGAGTGTCTTCCCGGCGCAAACTGCGGCGGCTGCGGCTATGCCGGCTGCGGCGCTTACGCCGAAGCCGTTCTCAAGGGCGAAGCGCCCATCGGAAAATGCGCCTCCGGCGGCAACGAAGCGGCGCAGGCCATGGCGGCCATCATGGGCGTCAAGGCGGAAGCCGTTACCCGCAAGGTTGCACTGGTGCGCTGCTCCGGCGAGAAGATCTACGACGCGGACGGCAATCTGACCAAGGGCGCGAAGATCAAGGGCAACTACGAGGGTCTGAAGGACTGTCTGGCCGCCTCCAAAATCGGCGGCAACGGCCCTGTGTCCTGCAAGTTCGGCTGCCTGGGCTACGGCACCTGTGTCAAGGCCTGCAAATACGGCGCCATGAAGGTCATCAACGGCGTTGCCCATGTGGACGAAGATCTGTGCGTCGGCTGCATGGCCTGCGCCAGCGTATGCCCCCGTCACCTGATCGTTCCCGTGGAGCCTGACCGGAACGTGGTCATCGCCTGCGCGTCTCTGGCCAAGGGCGCTGTCACCACCCGGGGCTGTACCGTGGGCTGCATCGGCTGCGGCCTGTGCAAGAAGATCTGTCCCAAGGACGCCATCACCGTGGAAAAGAACCTGGCGCGTATCGACTATACCAAGTGCGACAACTGCGGCCTGTGCGCCACGGTCTGCCCCAAGAAGCTCATCAAGGACTCCAACGTGGAAAACCTTGGCGAGCCGAAGCCCGTGGTTCAGGCGTAACTCCCAAAAATTGTGTGGCAGACCTCTGCGGAGGTCTGCCGCAAGCTTTATGGAAAAGGGCGGAGCCGTGCGGACGGCTGCGGCGGACTGACCCCCTTTTTTGAATGGGCGGGTACGCTTGCGAATATAATAGAACCGGCCGGTTTTGGGGAATACAGCCACGCATTTTCCATGCAGAAGTGGGCGCTGACCTGTTTCTACTGCCGGTAGAGTAGGGTATTCTACTGTAGGTAGGAAAGATACGGCTGTTTTCTTCCCGGGGGGCGTGGCGTTTTCCCGGGAATATGTGTTACAATGAGGCCAAGAATCGGACGATACCGTTTCCCTATCAATTTCAGGAGTGTGAACCTCATGCCTAACTACAATATTGTGACCGATTCCTGCTGCGACCTGCGGCCGGAAACGTATGAGCAGCTGGATTTGACCGTCGTTCCTCTGAGCATGGAATTCCGCGGCCAGGTTCGCGAGGATAGAAGCGACGACAGCATCAAGGAAGTTTACGCAGCTTTGCGCGCCGGTGAGAGCGCCCAGACCGCCGCGGTCAACCCGGATCGCTGGCTGAACGCCATGGAGCCCCACCTGGCAGCGGGCAGAGACGTGCTGGTGATGGCCTTTTCTTCCGGTCTGTCCACCACCTATCAGTCTGCCGTCATCGCGGCGGAGGAGCTGCGGGAAAAGTATCCGGAGCGGACGATTTATGTAGTTGACACCCTCTGCGCCTCCCGTGGCGAGGGACTGCTGGTGTGGTACGCCTGCGAGAAGCGGGATGAGGGTATGACCCTGGACGAGCTGCATACCTGGGTGGAGGACACAAAGCTCCATCTGTGCCACTGGTTCACCGTGGACGACCTGATGTATCTGAAGCGGGGCGGCCGCATCAGCGCCGCAACTGCCATTGTGGGAACCATGCTGAAGGTAAAGCCTGTGCTTCACGTGGACAATGAGGGACATCTGATCAACATGTTCAAGGTGCGCGGCCGCAAGGCATCTCTGGAGGCCATCGCCGACAAGCTGGGCGAGCTGGGCGGAAATTATGACAACAGCACGGTGTTCCTCTGCCACGGCGACTGCATCGAGGACGCCAGGTACGTGGAGAACATTCTGAAAAGTAAGTACGGCGTCAAGGAAGTGCTGATCAACTACACCGGCGCAGTCATCGGCTCCCACTCCGGCCCCGGCACCATGGCGGTATTTTTCCTGGGCGATCACCGGTAACGGTAAAAATATTGCACACCGCATCCACCCCGGCTTCCCTTGTGAAGCCGGGGTGGGTTCTTGTTGACCCTAAAAGTAAAAACCGGTAATACAATCCGGCGAAAGAGAACGACGATTTTAAGGCAGCACCGCACAATTCGGCAAGAGCTTTCGGCGAGAGATTTTGTCACAAGCCAAGGTTTGGAAAACGCAGGAATACTGTATGTATTTCAAGTTTTTCAAACCGCAGGATTGGGACGAAAGATCCGCCGAAGGCCGCAGACGCAATTGTGCGGTGTTGCCTTAAGAAAGTTTCCGTGGAAAATTGATATTGACATTGCATAAAAATCGATATAGAATGTTGTGCAAAAAGCAAAAAATGAGGTGACAAACTTGGCTGATGTGCATACGAAGGATCTGACCACCGGATCGCCGATGAAGCTGATTCTTTCCTTTATGCTGCCGCTGGTTTTCGGGCTTTTGTTTCAGCAGGTTTATAGCATGGTGGACACCATTGTGGTGGGAAAATTCCTGGGCGTGGACGCGCTGGCGGGGGTCGGCTCCACCGGCTCCATTACGTTTCTGGTGCTGGGGCTGTGCAACGGCGTGTGCGCCGGGTTCGCCATTCCCGTGGCGCAGAAATTCGGACAGCGGGATTTTGACGGGCTGCGCCGGTTCGTTGGCAATATGATCTGGCTCAGCTGCGTCATCGCCGCGGCGGTGACGCTGATAACGACGCTGCTGTGCCGCCAGATTCTCCTCTGGATGGACACCCCGGCGGATACGTTTTCCTTTGCCTACGACTATATTTTCGTGATTTTCCTGGGCATTCCCGCGACCATGCTGTACAATCTTCTGTCGGGCATCCTCCGGTCGCTGGGAGATTCCAAAACGCCCCTGGTCTTCCTGATTATGTGCAGCCTTCTGAATGTGGTACTGGACATCGTGTTTATTCTGACACTGAATATGGGCGTTGCGGGGGCGGGCTGGGCAACGCTGCTGAGCCAGCTGATTTCCGGTGTGCTGTGCCTGTATTTCATCGTGAAGAAATTCCCGATTCTCCATTTGAAGCGGGACGATCTGCTGCTGCGGAAAATCTATGTCCGGAAGCTGCTGAATATGGGCTTGCCCATGGGCTTGCAGTATTCCATCACCGCCGTCGGCAGCATTCTGCTGCAAACGGCGGTCAACGGCCTGGGCGCGACCGCCATGGCGGCCATCGCGGCGGGCAGCCGGGTGAGTATGCTCCTCGTCTGTCCCTTCGACGCCATGGGAACCACCGCCGCAACCTACGCCGGACAAAATCTGGGCGCGGGGAAGCTGGACCGGATTCACCAGGGGGTCAAGGACTGCACGGTACTGGGCATTATCATCTCCGCTGCGATTTTTGTGATCACCTGGTTTGGCGGCAGCGCCATGACCACGCTGTTCCTGGATACGGCGGACGGGGCGAGCGTCGACACGGTGGTGCCGATGGGACAGCAGTTCCTCCTGATCAATGCGGCGTTTGCCATTCCGCTGCTGTTCGTCAATCTGCTCCGCTTTACCATTCAGGGGTTGGGCTACTCGGAATTTGCGGTGTTCGCCGGGGTGTTCGAGATGGTCGCCCGGGGGGCTTTCGGACTTTGTCTGGTGCCGGTGCTGGGATATACGGCGGCGTGCTTTGCCAGCCCTGCGGCGTGGGTTATGGCGGACGTGTTCCTGTTCCCCGCCTACTTCCACTGCATGAAGAAGCAGGGGTATTCCTTCAAGCCGGAAAAGGTCAGTGTGGCAACAGAATAAACCATTCCCAAAAGCAATGGCAGGCCTCCGGCGGGAGACCTGCCATTTTATGCTTTACTGCGCCTGATACTAGTTTTCAATAAAACGGTTAAAAACCGTTTTATTTGGCTGCTGTTTCAGCAGCCAGCGGCGTAGCCGCAAAAAAACGTAAGTCCATACATTTCTCGCCGCTACCGGCGGCCTGCGAAGAATTCGCAGGATAAAATGGTGTTAACCATTTTATCGAGAAATAGTATGAAATTGGTCGATTTCCTTGGCAATGGTGCAGTTGCTTTGGTAGACGCAGCTGCCATAGCAGCAGTCCGTTTCGGTGACTGCGCCGTCCTCCAGGATGACCTCCACCATGCGGCTCCCGTCCAGCTGACGGCAGTAGCCGGATACGAATTTTTCCGTCTCCACGTTATCCCTCCACGATGCAGAAGCCCTTGGGCGCCAGCGTCAGCCAATCCGGGGCTACGGTTTGCAGATTGTGTCCCAAGAGGATTTTCCCGGCAGGGATGTCCCAGGGGTCGCCGCAGCGGTTGCAGTAGATTTTCAGCACGCTGTCGCCGTAGCGCCGGGTGAAGCCGATCCGGCGATCCTCCGCCTGGAAGAATTGAATGTCGCCTAAGCGCAGGGCATCGCAATTCTTTCGCAGCTGCCCAAGACGCCGGAAGTGCGCCAGAAGCTCCGGATCTTCCCGCCCCCAGGGATAGGTGCGGCGGTTGAAGGGGTCGCGGTAGCCCTCCATCCCGGCTTCGTCGGCGTAGTACAGGCTGGGACTGCCCGGCAGGGTGTATTGCAGGAAGGAGGCCATCAGCAGCCGCTCCGTGGCCACCGGCAGCTGGTTCCGGGACAGATGGCGCCTTGCCTTTTCTTCCCGGGAACCGTCAAAATCGTCCACCAGGGCGGTGAGAATGCGGGGGGTGTCGTGGGTGCCGAGGAGATTCATGTTGCAGGCCGCGACCTGGGGCGGGTAGTTTTCCAGAATGGACATCACGGTTTCCTTGAAGCCCCGGCCGCCGTCCAGGTTTTTGACGAAATTCAAAATGGCCGTGCGGAGGGGATAGTTCATTACGCTGTCCAGCTCGCCGCCGGTGAAGTAGGTGCGGCGCCTGCCGTAGGCGGACTTGTTGGACGCGTCCTCCCACACCTCGCCCAGAAGAAGGGCATCGGGCTTCAGCGCCTTGATGCGGCTGCGGAGCAGCCTGATAAATTCGTCGGGCAGCTCGTCCGCCACGTCCAGCCGGTAGCCGTCCGCACCCAGCCGCAGCCAGTGGGCGAGGACGCTATCTTCGTCCGTAATGATGTAGCGGACGAAGGCGGGATCCATTTTGTTCACCGTGGGCAATGTGTCAAAGTCCCACCAGGAATGGTAGACGTTCGGCCAGTTGTAGAAGGTGTACCAGCTGTAGTAGGGGGATCCCTTGGAATTGTACGCGCCTACGGACGGGAACGCGCCCTCCCGGTTAAAGTACAGGCTGTTGGAACCGGTGTGAGAATACACGCCGTCCAGAATGACCCGGATGCCCCGCTCGTGGGCAGCGTCGCAGAGAGCGGCAAAATCCGCCTCGGTGCCGAGAAGGGGGTCGGGGGTCTTGTAGTCGCCGGTGTCGTAGCGGTGGCTGGAAAAGCTCTTGGAAATGGGGTTGAGGTAGAGAATGGTGACGCCGAGACCGGCGATGTAGTCCATTTTCTCGGTGATGCCCCGGAAATTGCCGCCGAAAAAGTCGTTGTTCAGCACCTGACCGTCGGGGGTGGGCTTCCAGTCCACCTCATCGTACCAGTTCTCATGAATGGTGTAGGGCTTCAGCTTTCCGGTCAGGTCGGCCTGGCCGCTGGCGTAGAAGCGGTCGGGGAAAATCTGATAGATGGTCGCGCCCTTCGCCCAGTCCGGGGTGGTGAAATCCGCGGGAATACAGCTCAGCTGCCAGAGGTCACCGGCCTCCATGTTGGTGTCGTCTCCCTGCTTGAACAGACGGAAGCTGCCGCCCTGGGTATCGATGACGAAATAGTAGAAAAACAGGCCGGGGCAGGGGATGGAAAACTGCCCCTCGAAAACGTCATACGCGCCCTTTTTCATCTGGAGCGTCAGAGCAGCATTCTGCGCCCAGGAGCCGTCCTCGTGATTAAAGACGCAGATGACCTCCGTCGTCAGGACGGAGGTGGGGATGTGGATATGCAGGGTGCAGACCTGCCCCGGCGTCAGGGTGCCGAAGGGGGTCTTGAACTGGGGCTGCTTGCTGTCGTAAAGGATTCTCATGGCGGTCTCCTTGTAGTAAACTCATTTTATCCATTATAAACCATTTTTCCGAAAAAGGGAAGCGCGGGAGAAAGATATTTTGGGAAAGCGCTTGAGAACCTGCGCCTTTGGGGACGGTATAAATCCGCCGTATGGCTGCGGCCATACGGCGGAATTTTCTGCGTTATCGGGCGCTTTATACGAGTTTTTAATAAAACGCTGAAAAGCGTTTTATTAGGCCGCAGGATTGCGGCCAGCGGCCACTGCCGCTAAAAAACGAAGTCAATACATTTCTTACCGCCGCCCAGGCGGTCTGCCGTGAAACGGCTTTCATAAAATGATGAAATCATTTTATGAAGAAATAGTATTACCAGCTCAGCATATTCCGGAACTGCTCCATGTACCGTCCGGCGGGGACGTCCCAGCTGAAATCCGTCTCCATGTCCCGCTTTTGCAAGGCGCGGAAGGCTTCCCGGTTATGATTGTACAGGCCGAGGCAGCGCTTCAGCGACGCGAAGAAATCGTCGGCGTTGTAGCTCTGGAAGGTGAAGCCCAGGCCGCCCTCGCCGTTTTCGTCGGCGGGAGGAACGGTGTCCTTCAGGCCGCCGGTGGCGTGAACCACGGGGACGGTGCCATAGCGCATGGCATTCATCTGGCTCAGGCCGCAGGGCTCGGACTTGGAGGGCATCAGGTAAATGTCGCCGCCGGCGTAAATCCGGGCGGCAAGCCCCAGATTGAAGGTGATCTGGGCGGAAACCTGATCCGGGAACTGATTCGCAAGGTCTTTGAAGAAGCTCTCGTACTGGGCTTCGCCGGTGCCGAGGATCAGCAGCTGGGCGTCCTCCTCCCATATCAGCCGCCGGGCAATGTAGCACAGCAGGTCAAGACCCTTGTGACCGGCCAGCCGGGTGACCATGACCATCAGCGGCACGTCGGGCTTGACGGGCAGCCCCACTTCCTTTTGCAGGGCGGCCTTCACGGCGGCCTTGCCTTCTACGAAGGTCTTGGAATTGTAGTGGGCGGGGAGGGCGGGATCGGTCTCCGGGTTGAAAGTGTTCACGTCGATGCCGTTGGTGATGCCGGTGAGCTTCCAGGCGTTGCCCGCAAGGACGCTGTCCAGACCGTGGGCATAGTAGGGATACATCAGCTCCCGGGCGTAGGTCTCGGACACGGTGGTCACAAGGTCGGCAGTCTCAATGGCGCCCTTCATCACGTTGACGGAGTTGCTCATGTCCAGGGTGGAACGGTACTCCCAGGGAAGCCCCAGTACATCGTCAAAGAACCCGGCGTTTGCCCAGCCCTGATATTCGATGTTGTGGATGGTGTACATGCAGCGGGTCTTATAGAAGGCGCCGTGGTACATGGCCTTGAGATAAATGGGAATGCAGGCGGTCTGCCAGTCGTTGCACTGGATGATTTCGGGAATGAAGTTCAGGGCGATCATGGCGTCCAGACAGCCCCGGGAGAAGAAGGCGAAGCGCTCGCCGTCGTCCATGTCCCCGTAAATCGCGCCGGTGCGGGCACCGAAGTAATAATCATTGTCCAGAAAATAGACCTGCACGCCGTCATTTCGGTTGGTCAGCTTCATGATGCCGCAGTATTGCTGCCGCCAGCCCAGCTGCACCCGGATCTCGGCCACCCGCTCCACCATATAGGCGGCGTTGGTTTTGATTTTGTGGTAGTAGGGCAGAAACAGAACGACCTCGTTGCCCGCAATGCGAGCCAGGGCGGAGGGCAGAGCCTCCATCACGTCGCCCAGTCCGCCGGACTTGGCATAGGGTGCGCCCTCAGAGGCGCAGATGGCAATTTTCATACGGTTTCCCCCCGCTTGACGATGACAGGACTCTTCTTTGTCCCAATGAGCTTTGCCCCCGGGGTGACGGTGACGTCCTTGTCCAGAATGACGTATTTCAGTTCCGCGCCCTCACCCACCTCGGAGTCGTTCATGATGACGCAGTTTTCCACGTCTGCGCCCGGGGCGATGGTGACCTGCCGGAACAGAATGCTTTCCTTGACGTTGCCCTCCAGCATACAGCCGTCGGCCGCCAGACAGTTGGCAATCTGGCATTCCTCGCCGTAGTAGGTGGGAACCCGGTCACGAACCTTGGTATAGATGGGATGATTGCCGCCGAATATGTCGTGGCGGATGTCCCGGTCGATGAGCGCCATGGAGTTTTTGAAATATTCCTCCACGGACTCGTTGTACAGGGCGGCGCCGTCGAAGGGGTAGACGTTGACGGAGACCTTGCCCCGCTGCCAGCCGCCCAGAACCAGATCGCGATCCATGTGGAACTTGTCCCGGGCAATCATTTCCTTGGTCTGCTGCATGAGCCACTTCTTGCCCACCACGAAGATGTCCATGGAGGCAACGTAGTCGGCGGGGGCGGCAAAGTCCACCAGCATGTCGGTCACATTGCCCTTTCCGTCCAGCTTCATGGCAAGGTCAATCATCTTTTCGCCGTTGCAGATGCCGGCCTTGGTGACCACGGTGATGTTCCGGCCGCTCTTGACATGGGCGGCGATGACCTTGGTCAGGTCGATGTTGGAAAGAATGGCGGAGTCGGTCATGATGACCAGTTCGTCATCGGAGCCGTAGGCCAGGAAGTCCATGGCATTGGCCAGAGACTCCAGCTTGCCGCGGTAGCGGTGAATCTCGGACTGGGCGTAGGGGGTCAGAAATTCCAGACCGCCCTCCTCCAGCTCCAGGCCCCACTCCTCACCGTCGCCGATGTGGTTCATCAGGGACTGGAAGTTGTGGCGGGAGATGATGCCGATATGACGGACACCGGCGCAGGCCAGATTGGACAGCGCCCAGTCCACCTGACGGTAGCGGCCGCCGAAGGGCAGGGAGGCCATGGTGCGCTTGATGGTCAGCTCGCCAAGACTTGCGTCGTTGGTAAATACAATACCGGTTACGTTCATTGCACTTTCCCTCCTGTTACAGCATGTCACCGGGCTTCAGCACGGTGTTGGCTTCCACAACAGCGCCCTTGGACGTGACGCTGATCTTTTTCTTTTCCCCGCCTGCATAAGCGCCGCCCACGATGGCGTTCCTGCAGACCTTGGAATCCTCGCCCAGAATGGCATGGCGGACGATGGCGCCGGACTCGATGACCACGCCGGGCATGACGACGCTGTCCTCTACCAGCGCGCCCTCACCGACGGTGCAGCCGATGGAGATGATGCTGTGGTGGACGGTGCCGTAGACCTCGGAGCCTTCGGCCACGAAGGCGTTGACAATCTCGGCCTGCTCGTCGATGTAGGAGGACGGCATGGCGGAGTTACGGGCATAGATGGTGGAGCGCTTGTCCCCACGGAGCTGGAAGGCGGGCTCCTTGCCCAGCAGATCCATGTTGGCTTCCCACAAAGAATCGATGGTTCCCACGTCCTTCCAGTAGCCGTTGAAGGGATAGGCCATCATTTTGTGACCGGCGGCCAGGAGACTGGGGATGATGTTCTTGCCAAAGTCGTTGGAGGAATTGGCGTTCTCTTCATCGGCGATCAGGGCGTCCCGCAGCACCTGCCAGTTGAAGCAGTAAATGCCCATGGAAGCGTTGGTGGACTTGGGCTTGGCGGGCTTTTCCTCGAACTCGTAGATGGTATTGTCGGGGTTGGTGTTCAGAATACCGAAACGGGAAGCCTCCGCCAGGGAGACGCTTCGCACGGCGATGGTGCAGGAAGCCTTGTGCTTTTCATGGTAGGCCACCATGTCGGCGTAGTCCATCTTATAGATGTGGTCGCCGGAGAGAATCACCACATAGTCGGGGTTGAAGCGATCCACAAAATCGATGTTCTGGTAAATGGCGTTGGCGGTACCCTTGTACCAGCCGGATTTCTTGTCGTGACGCTCGTAGGGGGGCAGAACCTGGGCGCAGGAATGGGTCTTGTTCAGATTCCAGGGCTGACCGTTGCCGATATACTCATTCAGCTCCAGGGGCTGATACTGGGTCAGAATACCAACGGTGTCGATGCCGGAGTTGACACAGTTGCTCAAAGGAAAATCAATGATACGGTATTTGCCGCCGAAGGGAACGGCAGGCTTGGCGGTTTTCTCCGTCAGAACCTTAAGCCGGCTGCCCTGGCCGCCGGCAAGCAGCATCGCAATTACGCGCTTTTTCTGAAAATACATGGTCACAGCTCCTTATGTAGATTTTTGAGAATCTCCCGTTTTTGGTGCCTCTCTCGGTTTTACGCGCATGTCTGTGGGGACATTTATCCACAATAATAAAATATCATATTTTCCCTGATTAGAAAAGGGAAAAATTATCTAAATATTGGTGAATGAATTCTGCGTTTTGCATAACGGCCTGCCACGGGACGGGGACGCCGCCCGGGGGATCGACGCCCTTCAGCCGCTTTTCCATCCAGTTCAGGTCAAGCCACCTGCCAAACTTGAAGCCGCAGGCCGGAAAATGCGCCACGGTGCGGTAGCCGCGCTTTTTATGGAAGCGCATGGAGTTCTCATTTTCCCCGCAGACGAGGGAGTAAAGAAGGCAATACCCCTGGGCGTCAAGGATCGCTTCCAGCGCGTCGTACAGCGCCTTCCCGATGCCCTTTCCCCGCGCCTGAGGGCAGAGATAAATGGTCGGCTCGGCGCACCAGGCGTATGCCGCCCGGGTAAAGGGCAGACTTGCGTAGGCGTAGCCGAGAATCTGCCCGTCCTCCTCCCACAACAGCCAGGGAAATTGGACGGTGATGGCGCGGTAGCGGCGCAAAAATTCCTCCTCGTCCGGAGGATCGTATTCAAAAGTAGCGGTAGAGGTCAGAACATAAGGCCGGTAAATGGCAAGCATGGCGCTTACGTCCCCCTCGGCGGCAATTCGGAGCATGGGAAATCCTCCTGTTTTCTGCCGGAGCAGCCGACGGATGATGAAAACCAATATATTCTCATTTTACTATCCCAACTTCTTCCCGTCAAGGTTGACATTTCGGCCAAAGGTGGGTAGAATAAAGAAAAACGTGATTTCAAAAGGAGGGATTCTCTTGGACGCTGGCGGCAACGGCAATATACCTGGACGAAGTAGAGTGCGGCTTGCCGTCCGGGTGAGTCTGTAATCTTTTGTCTGCGTAAATTGCCTATTCATCACCATAATAATGAATAGGAGGAATTACGATATGGCAGAGCGTTTTGAAATTGTGGAAAAAGCCCTCCTGAAGCTGCTGGAGGAGAAAAAATATGCAACTCTCCGGGATATCCTCGCGACCATGAATCCGATGGATGTCGCCGGACTTTTTGACGGGCTGGACGAAAAGCAGATCCCCCTCATGTTCCGTTTGCTTCCCAAGGAACAGGCGGCGGAGACGTTTGTGGAAATGGAGCCGGATGCCAAGGAGCTTCTCATCCGCGGCTTCTCCGACAACGAGCTGAAGGAGGTTCTGGACGAGCTGTACGTGGACGACGCGGCGGACATCGTCGAGGAAATGCCCGCGAACGTGGTGCAGCGTATTCTGAAACACGCCGACCCGGAAATGCGCAGCTCCATCAACCAGATTTTGCGTTACCCCGAGGATTCCGCCGGCTCCATCATGACCACGGAATACGTTTCCCTGCGCCCCCACATGACGGTGGAGGAGGCCATCCTCCGCATTCGCCGTCAGGGCGTGGATAAGGAGACCATTTATACCTGCTACGTTACGGAAAAGGACAGGACGCTGATCGGTCTTGTGACGGTGAAGGATCTTCTGCTGGCCGAAGACGACGAGACCAAGATCGAAGACATCATGGTAACGAACCTGATTTCGGTCACCACCCAGACCGACCAGGAGGAAGTGGCGGCGACCCTTTCCAAATATAACTTCATTGCCCTGCCCGTGGTGGACGGGGAAAACCGGATGGTGGGTATCGTCACCTTCGACGACGCCATGGACGTCATGCAGGACGCGGCCACCGAGGACATGGAAATCATGGCCGCTATGACCCCTTCGGAGAAGACCTACCTGAAAAGTACGCCCTTCGATCTGTTCAAGCACCGGATTCCCTGGCTGATGCTTTTGATGGTCTCCGCTACCTTTACGGGGATGATCATTACCTCTTTTGAGGATGCCTTGAGCTTGCTCCCGGTGCTGACCGCCTTTATCCCCATGCTGATGGATACCGGCGGTAACTGCGGCTCTCAGTCCTCCGTGACCGTCATCCGCGCCCTGAGCCTGGACGAGCTGCATTTTTCCGACCTGTTCCGGGTGATGTGGAAGGAAGCCCGCGCGGCGGTGCTCTGCGGCGCGGCGCTGGCGGCGGCCTGCTTCCTGAAAATTCTGCTGGTCGACCGGCTGCTGATGGGCAACGAAAGCATCAGTTTGCTTGTCAACGGCGTAGTGTGCCTGACGCTGTGCGTGACGGTGATTCTGGCCAAGTTCGTCGGCTGCACGCTGCCCCTGTTTGCCAAGCGCCTGGGCTTCGACCCGGCGGTGATGGCCAGCCCCTTTATCACGACCATTGTGGACGCCCTGAGCTTGCTGGTGTATTTCCTATTTGCAAAGCTGATGCTGGGGGTTTGAGAAAACGAAAAAACTTCGTATGATTTTGGTCATACGAAGTTTTTTGTTTATTCGGCCTTCAGGACATGCGCGCCCTCAAATTCCACGTGGAGGGGCAGCATCTGCCAGCGATGCTCCGTGATGCTGTCCAGCTTCTTGGCAAGCTTTTCTTCCAGCCCGGGGTTGCGGGTGATGCACAAAAGGGTGGGGCCTGCGCCGGAAAGGCAGAAGGCCGCGCCCACGGTGCGCACCAGCGCCTCGATTTTTTCGTAGTCCGGAATGAGCTTTTTCCGGTAGTCCTGGTGGAGTCTGTCCTGCATGGCGGTGCGCAGGAGCTTTTCGTCTCCGAGCTCCAGCGCCTTGAGCACCAGCGCGCCGTGGGAGATGTTGTAGATGGCGTCCCGGCGGTTGACCTGCTCCGGCAGGACGGAACGGGCAAGGGGCGTGGACAGGGTGAAATCCGGAATGAGAACCAGAAATTCCCACCCGGCGTGGAGGGGAAAGCTGACGCTCACCGGTAGGCCGCCGTCCACCATGGACGCGGTGAGGCCGCCGAGGAAAGCGGGCGCCAGATTGTCCGGATGCCCTTCCATGGCGTTTGTGATGTTGAGAAGACCCTGGGTGGAGAGCTTATTGCCCCGCAGGACGTTTGCGCCCATGGCACCGGCCACCAGCAGCGCGGCGGAGGAGCCGAGACCCCGGCAGATGGGGATGTGGGCGTCGATGTGAATTTTCACGCCCCGGACTTCCTCGCTCAGGGTACCCAGCACGGCGCAGTAGGCGGTGTGGGCCAGATTGTCAGGCCCCGTGTAGGCTTCGTCGCAGCCGGTGATCTCCAGACCGGAATCGGTTTCCTCAAAGGTGACGTCGGTGTACAGGCTCAGGGCGCAGCCGAAGGCGTCAAACCCGGGGCCGAGGTTTGCGGTGGTGGCGGGAACGCGGATGGTAACTCGTTTCATGCAGCTTCTCCTGTCAGCTTACAGATGCAGGACATAGTCCAGCATGTCTTCCTTGTTGATGACACCGGTATGGCGCTCGGGCTTGCCCTGCAAACCCGCCAGATTCTTGGGGATGGGCACGCCCGTCATGGCGGACAGCCGCGCCATCTGGTCGAATTCGCTTCCGGAGGTGTCGCCGCCCACGGCGGTGAGAACCGCTGCGGGGAATTTGTAGGGGGACGCGGTAGACAGCACCACCATGGGACGATTGTCGCCGGTCTGGGAGGTATACTCCTCCGCCGCTGCCCAGCCGGAGGCGGTGTGGGGGTCACAGAGGTAGCCCCAGTCCCGGTAGACCCGGCTCATGATTTCCTGGGCTTTGGCGTCGTCGCAGCAGGCCGCCCAGAATTCCCTCTGAATCGTGGCCAGCAGCGCGCCGGGGACGGTGTAAACGCCCTCCCGGTTCAGCTCGTTCATCAGCCTGGACACCAGAGCGGTGTCCCCGGACAGCAGATACAGCAGCCGCTCCAGGTTGGAGGACACCAGAATGTCCATGGAGGGGGAGGTGGTCTTCAGCAGGGGACGGCGCTTGTCGTAAACGCCGGTGCGGATGAAATCGGTGAGGACGTTGTTGGCGTTGGAGGCGCAGATCAGCTTCCCCACGGGCAGACCCAGCCGCTTGGCCAGGTACCCCGCCAGAATGTCGCCGAAGTTGCCGGTGGGGACGGAGTAGTTGACCTCGTCGCCCAGCCGGATTTTCCCGGCGTCCAGCAGGTCGCGGTAGGAGCGGAAATAGTACATGATCTGGGGCGCCAGACGGCCGATGTTGATGGAGTTGGCGCTGGACAGAGCGTAGGGCAGCTCCCGCCCCTGACAGGCGGCGAAGATATTTTTCACCCCGGTCTGGGCGTCGTCAAAATTGCCACGGACGGCCGAGACCGCCACGTTGCTGCCCTCCTGGGTCACCATCTGGGCGCGCTGCACCTGAGAAACGCCGCCGTCGGGATAAAAAACGCAGATGCGCACGCCCGGCACGTCCCGGAAGCCCTCCAGAGCGGCCTTGCCGGTGTCGCCGGAGGTGGCGGTGAGGATCAGGATATCCTTTTCCATCCCCTTGACGGTTTTCGCGGCGGTGAGCAGCTGGGGCAGCATGGAAAGCGCCACGTCCTTAAAGGCGGACGTAGGCCCCCGGAACAGCTCCAGCACGGAGTAGCCGCCTACAGGGACGGTGGGGGTCAGATCTTCGGTTTCAAATTTCCCCTGATAGGCGCGGCGAACCAGCGTATCCATATCGGGAATATCCGGCAGCAGGGCGGCGAGAATTTTCGCGGACATTTCCGTAGAGCTGCCCTTCAGGCAGGCCAGCCAGTCAAACGCGGGAATCTTCTCGGGCATATACAAACCGCCGTCGGGGGCAAGACCCTCCAGCACGGCTTCGGCGCTGTCCACAAAATGGGCTTCGCTTCTGGTGGAATGATAGAGCATTGTAACCTCCTGAGTTTCGTTCTCTGCTAATTGCACAAAAAGTTGGGGAATACCGGGAAAACCTTGGCTTTTTGGCGTGGTTGAAATTTGAGTAGGTATATGATATACTGTTTTTCGTCAAAAAGCAAGTGTTTTCGGGATGGACACATCCGTTTTTACACAGTGACCAAAAATCCCCGCACATACCTACAAAATGGAGGATGATTTGATGAAGATCGGATTGCTGGGCTTCGGCGTGGTTGGCCGGGGCGTATATGAGATCACGGAAAACAGAGACGACATGCAGGTGACCAAGGTCCTGTGCCTGGAGGATATCAAGCTTCCTGACGCCCAGGCCGTCCACAATATCCGGGATATTGTGGAGGACGACAGCATCGACACCGTGGTGGAAGCCATGGGCGGGCTGCACCCGGCCTATGATTTCGTCCGCGCCGCCGTGGAGGCCGGAAAGAACGTGGTCACCTCCAATAAGGCGCTGGTATGCACCTTCTATGACGAGCTTCTGCCCCTGGTGAAGGAAAAGGGCGTTTTATTCCGCTGCACCGCAGCCGTGGGCGGCGGCATCGGCTGGCTCTCCGAGCTGGAGCGCGCCCGCCGGGTGCAGAGCATCCGGGAGGTCGGCGGCATTATGAACGGCACCTGCAACTACATTCTCGACAACATGACCCGTCAGGGCTTAAATTACGACGACGTGCTGAAGCAGGCACAGGCGCTGGGCTATGCCGAGGCCAACCCCTCCACCGACGTGGACGGCATCGACACCTGGCATAAGGTCATTCTGTCCTCCAACATCGCCTTCGGCGTGAGCCTGGACAAGGAAACCGTCCCTGTGGCGGGCATCCGCAACATTAAGGCAGAGGACGTGGAGAACTTCAAAGCCCACGGCCTGGTGTGCAAGCTGATCTCTACGGGCAAGCGGGAAAACGGCGTGATCAGCGCCTACGTTCAGCCCACCCTGGTGAAGGACGGTGAGCCGGAGGCCGCTGTTCCCATGAACTACAATCTTATCACCTTCATTGGCGAGACCTCTCAGCGCATGAGCTTCTTCGGCCAGGGCGCAGGCCGGTATCCCACCGCATACAATGTGGTGCAGGATCTGGTGGACGTTCTTGCCGGGAAGGGGTTCTACGCCCCCTACGGCGGCCGGGCGGCGGCTGTAAACAACGAGGAGCTGACCTGGTACGTTCGCGGCGGCTGGAACGGCGAGACGAAGGCGCATTGGGGCAACGCGGCGGTGACCGCACCGGTATCCGTTGCCAAAATGCACGCCTGGCTGAAGGAGAACCCCGACGCATTCGCCGCGGCGATCCGCGAGTAATTAGGGAAACTCTGAATAAATCGTCTTCGGCTGAGCAGCGGATCTTTTTCCCCAGCTGCGCGGTATTAAAAGCGGGAAATACACGAAGTATTCCGCCACTTTTAATACCTTCATCTGGTGAAAAATCTCTCGCTGTCAGCTCTCGCCGATTTATTCCGAGCTTCCCGGAAGCAGCAGAGAGGATTCAAAAATGAAAGTAGTCAAATTCGGCGGCAGCTCCATGGCGGATGCCGGCCAGTACCGCAAGGTACGGGATATTCTTCTGGCCGACCCGGAGCGCCGGGTCGTGGTGGTCTCCGCCGCGGGCAAACGGTTCGGCAATGACCATAAGCTGACCGACCTTCTCTATCTGTGCTATGCCCACGTCCAGTACGGCGTGGATTGCAGCAGCATTTTTGACATGATCGCCTCCCGTTACCTGGATATCCGGGATGAGCTGGGGCTTGATCTGGCGCTGGAGCCGGAGCTGGACGCTCTGAAAAAGCGCATCGACGCGAAGGACGTGACCCAGGAGGAGCTGGTCAGCCGGGGCGAGTATTTCTCCGCCAAGCTGATGGCGGCGTACCTGGGCTTCCAGTTCGTGGACGCGGCGGATTGGGTGATGTTCAACATGGACGGCACCGTGAACCGGGAGGTATCCTACAAGGCGCTACGCAACCAGGTTCTGCTGGGCTACGGCGCGGTGATCCCCGGCTTCTACGGCGCCATGCCCGACGGCGCCATCCATACCTTCTCCCGTGGCGGCAGCGACATCACCGGCGCACTGGCCGCGGCGGCGCTGGACGCGGATGTGTACGAAAACTGGACGGACGTGTCCGGCATTCTCATGGCCGACCCCCGGATCGTGGACGATCCCCAGGCCATCCCCGAGGTCACCTATGACGAGCTTCGGGAGCTGAGCTATTCCGGCGCCCAGGTGCTTCACGAGGATTCCATTTTCCCGGTGCGGGAGAAGAACATCCCCGTCAACATCCGCAACACCAACGACCCGGACGCCCCCGGCACCATGATTCAGGAGTCCTTCTCCGGGGACGTTGACCCCGACCGGTTCATCACCGGCATCACGGGCAAAAAGGACTTTTCCATCATCTCCCTGACCAAACGGGGCATGAGCAACCAGGTGGGTGTCCTGCGCAGAGTCCTGTCGGTGCTGGAGCGGCATAATATTTCCGTGGACTACGTTCCCAACGGCATTGACAACGTGTCCGTCGTGCTTCCCACCGCCGCGGTGGAGAAGGAGCTGTACACCATCATGGCGGAGATCAAAAAGGAAGCCCAGCCGGATACCCTGGACGTCCACCACCACATTGCCGTGGTCGCTGCAGTCGGCCGGAAGATGGCCTTCCGTCCCGGCATTTCCGGACGAATCTTCAAGGCGCTGGGCGAAAGCGGCATCAACATCCGCATGATCAACCAGGGACCCGACGAATTGAACATCATCTTCGGCGTGGACAATAAGGACTTTAAGGAAGCCATCCGGGTTCTGTACAACAGCTTCGTAAAGTAATGTGTGGGAGGAATGAAAATATGAAAACCTATACTGTAGCCGTCCTGGGCGCGACCGGCGCCGTGGGACAGGAAATGATCAAGGTTTTGCAGGAGCGCAATTTCCCCGTTGGGAAGCTGGTTCCGCTGGCCTCTGTCCGGAGCGCGGGCAAAACCGTGAAGTTCCGCGGCGAGGACGTGACCATTCAGGAAGCCACCGACACCGCTTTCCGGGGTGTGGACATCGTCCTGGGCGCGGCGGAAAACGACATTGCCAAGAAATTTGCCCCCGCCATCGTTGCCTCCGGGGCGGTGTTCGTGGACAATTCCTCCGCGTTCCGCCTGAATCCCGAGGTGCCGCTGATCGTGCCGGAGGTCAACCCCGAGGACGTGAAGAACCACAAGGGCATCATCTCCAACCCCAACTGCTCCACCATTATCACCGTCACGGCGGTAAACGCCCTGAACACCGTCGCCCCCATCCGCACCATGACCGCCTCCACGTATCAGGCCGTCTCCGGCGCAGGCGCGGGCGGCCCCATCGAACTGATGAACGAGGTGGAGGCGCTGCGGGAAGGCAAGACCTACGAGCCGAAGGTGTTTTCCCACCAGATCGCCTTCAACCTGATCCCCCAGATCGGCGGCGAGCAGTTCGAGGGCTACACCAGCGAGGAAATGAAGATGCAGAACGAAGGCCGCAAGATCATGCACCTGCCTGAACTGAAGGTCAGCTGCACCTGCGTCCGGGTTCCTGTGGTGCGCAGCCACTCCATTTCCGTCAGCTGCCATTTTGACGTACCGGTCACCGTGGAGCAGGCGCGGGAGGTTATTGCCAAGGCGCCCGGCTGCAAGCTGGTGGACGACCTGAAAAACAAGCAGTATCCCATGCCTCTGGACACCTCCGATCAGGACATCGTGTTCGTCGGCCGCATCCGCCCCGACCTGACGGACGACAACGGTCTGTGCCTGTGGTGCTGCGGCGATCAGGTTCGCAAGGGCGCTGCCACCAACGCCATCCAGATTGCAGAGCTTCTGGTGAAGGAATAATCCTTTAATCATGTACGGGAGAGCCGACGGCTCTCCCGTATTTCCATATATAGAGGAATAACTTCCCGAAAACGTGTCCATACTCCGCCTAAAAAGGAGGAATGACAATGAAACTGCGGGATGTTATGACAAACCCGGTTATCCGAATCAATCCGGAGGAATCCGTGGCGGTGGCGGCGCGGACGCTTGGCCGCTATAATATCGGGGCGCTGCCCGTGTGCGGCAGCGACGGAAGGCTATGCGGTCTGATCACCGACCGGGATATCGTCACCCGGTGCCTGGCTGCCGGACGCCCGGCTTCGTCCACCCCTGTCCGGGACGTGATGACGGCGAAGGTAATCACCGCCAGGCCGGACATGGAGGTCGCCCTCGCGGCGGGGCTGATGGGCAGGGAGCAGATCAGAAGGCTGCCTGTCATGGAAAACGGGAGACTCTGCGGCATGGTCAGCCTGGGAGACCTGGCAATGCAGGACGAAACCAGCATCGACGCGGGAGACGCTCTGACGGAGATCAGCAATAATCTTTCCTCCAGAGACGGTCGTCTCTGAGTAAAAAACAATAAAAAAGACGGCCAAAAATGTAAAAAATCCTTGACAAAGCGAACTTTGGATGGTATTATATCCAAGCTGTCCGCGAGGGCGGCGCACAAAAAAAGTTTGTAAGAATTTGGAAAAAGTTCTTGACAAATGGAAAAAGATGTGCTAACATATGAAAGTTCGCTGCGGGACAAATGTGAACGCAAGACGAACGGCTGTATCTTGTAAATTGAATAACGCAAAGACGAAAAAAACACCTTGGACAATAATGGATTGTTTAAGCGTAAGCGAAAAAACAGCCAACGAAAATTCTTGAGTAATTTTGCTAGAAGCAAATTGTTCAGAAACTTGATTTAAGCTCTTCGGAGTTTAGATACAAATTTTTGAGAGTTTGATCCTGGCTCAGGACGAACGCTGGCGGCGTGCCTAACACATGCAAG
>ERZ839767.1763-NODE-1763-length-31302-cov-27.024578_pt1 | contig 31302 bp, 26 predicted proteins | sample MGYA00519879_ERZ839767 | MGnify/ENA primary metagenome ERZ839767 (study PRJEB31850, sample SAMEA3708852) | human gut metagenome | biome: human gut; feature: human-associated habitat; material: faeces | place: China | collected 2014 ... | reverse complement strand
CCCAATTTCGTAATGTCTGAGCAGATACGCCTATAATTTTTGAAAATTCATGTATGGAATAATATTTACTCAAAGTATCCACTCCTTTCAATAATATTCCACTCTAATATTTTATAAAACTCAACACCAATTTATATGATTTTATAATTTATATTTAACTGTTAACAACTCTCTTTCTTCTTTCTCCCTTAGAGCCTGTTGGGAAAATCATTCCTACAATCTGCACACTCTGTTTTGTTTCCACAAAATATATTTTATTCATCATATCGTGACTGTGTCGTATGTGCTGCGTCTGCTGCTTATATAAGTAGTTTCTTTATGATTCTCCAATTGCAGATACAAACCTGGCTGTGATTTCCGCAGGTCTTGTGATCGCGCCTCCCACTACCAGCGCAAAGGCACCGGCTTCCAGGGCTTTTTTCGCCTGTTCCGGATAATGAATATGTCCTTCTGCGATAATTCTGGCCGGACATTGTTCCGAAAGCTCCCGGATAAAGTCATAATCAATCGCATCGTATCCCTGCGTCTCCGGTGTGTATCCCCGCATGGTGGTACCCACAAAGTCTGCTCCGGCTTTCGCGCAGGCAATCCCCTCTTCTAAGGTTGCACAGTCAGCCATCATCAGCTGATCCGGATATTTTGCCCTGATCGCCCGGATAAATTCCGGTGCACTGCTGCCGTCCGGGCGTAATGCACCGGTTCCCTGAACAGCTATAATATCCACTCCACAGGCCACCAGTTCATCGACTTCCCGCATCGTCACCGTAATGTACATCGGTGTCCCTTCATATTCTCTTTTGATAATCCCGATCACCGGAAGCTCCACCACTTCTTTGATCTGCGTGATATCCCGTACCGTATTCGCCCGGATTCCCACAGCGCCCGACTGAGCTGCTGCTTTCGCCATCAGCGGCATGATTCCTCCCTCTTTTGTATACAACGGCTCATGCTCCAGAGCCTGACAGGAGACGATCAGTCCCCCTTGGATCTGTTCCAGTATTTCCTGTTTTGTCATGCTGTCAGTTATCCTGCCTTTCTTTTTCTCGAACACACGAAAACTTCTTCCGATTTTCTCTCGCTTCTTGCTGTCAAAAACTACAATAAGTTAAAAGTATTCCAATTACTGGATCTTTTTTCGATACATTCTTATTCTGTATTAAAAAGGTATTTGTTTCAACCCACAGTCGGTAAGTTCACAAGTTCACAGATTCTGCTATGTCAGCAGAACGTTGCCTGTGGGTCGTCTCATGTCAGATTTCGGATCCATTTATAACTTCTGAATCTTAAAAAGATAGGAAGCCCCTTGAAAATCTGATCTGACTGCACCGCTACGACTACCCATTCTACCGGTAATTTCCAGACAAAGGCTGCCAGGAAAGACAACGGCATCACGATCCCCCAGGTGGAAATCAGGTTTATGTACATATTAAACCGTGTATCCCCGCCCCCTTGAATGATACCGACAGATACCGGCATCTGGTAGGACATTCCTACCATAATGATACTCATAATGATCATCAGATGATCTGCAAGAACCATGGCGGTATCGGTAAGATTATACATCGTCAGAAGTGGTTTCCTTAAGATCAGCAAAACTACGGCCAGAAGAATTCCAATACAGACATCCAGCACGGATAACGTTCTTCCCGCCGCTCTGATTTCTTTCCGGTCACCTTCTCCGATCGATTTTCCGATCACAACAGACGAAGCGGAAGCAATCGCGATTACAATCACTTTCAGATATTGAAAAAATGTTGTCGCCACAGAGTTCGCCGCAATCGCATCAGCGGAAAGATGTCCGAGAATCGCCGTCTGCATCGGAACCGAAATTGACCAGAGCATGTTAGAAAGAATCACCGGAGAAGATACCCGGATAAATTCGGTCCAGAGTTTCTTATTTTCCGTTGAAAAGATTTCCCGGAACACATTTCCCCGGAAAATCTGTACCTTCTTATCCACTTTTATTACATAAAACAAAACGATCAGAAATTCCAGACTTCTGGCAATCAGTGTTCCGATCGCTGCACCCCGGATTCCAATCTCCGGAAATCCGAAATGTCCAAAAATCAGTGTATAATTAATTCCACCATTGGCCAGCAGCGATACGACAGAGATGATAAATGAGATCCGTACCGTCTCCACGCTTTTCAACATGGAAATCAGCAGATTACTGATCAAAAACAGCACAAACGTCCATTTTAATATGCCAAGATACGCCTGCCCTTCTTCGATAATTTCCGAAGATGTTGTAAATAATCCGATCAACTGCCGCGGAACTGCTGCACGGATGACCAAAATCAATACTGCTGCCAGCATACTGAACACCAGCGCGATACCGGTCAGTTTTCGGATTACACCGGTATCTCCTTTTTCCCAGTACTGCGATCCCATCACGATCAGCGCACTTCCCAGCGCGATCGCCAGCTGATTGATTACAAAGAAGATCTGATTCACGGTAGCCGCTCCGGACAGAGCATTCTGGCTGTAGCTGCCGAGCATCATATTGTCCAACATGTTGACACTGTAAGCTACCAGGTTCTGCAGTGCTACCATGAGCACTAAGTGAAAGAAATTCCTGTAAAAATTTTTATTTCTTGTAAAAACGGTTCCATAACTTTTTCATATTCTCCCCTGGAGTATTTTTCAGGCATATCACTGTCCTGTTTTCTTCTCTATTCCAATCCCTCCCAGTATACCCGGTTGATCGTTGCCTGGGCATGTTCCAGTTCTTTTTTCTGAATAATGGCATTCCGGTCACTTAAGATAGCCAGCATCTCATCCACCACATCCTCCGGCCGTGGATTCGAGATGCGATAAAGATATCCTAACATCCGCGTTGCGGTATAGTCTGTGTTCATATGTTTATATGCAATCTCCCGGCAAAAATCATCCGGGTAGCCTTTTTCTTTTAACGCATCATAGACAGCATCTGTTCTTGATTTCATTCGTGTAATACTCCTTTTTCATTCTGGTTCATCCCTGCCACTCATTATATCACAATCCCTCGTTCGTAGCTTAACTGTATTTTTTATATACAAAAGAAATGATTCTGAAGCGATGGCTGGATTCTTTCCATTATGTTTCTATTAATACATGAGTGCGATTATTGGAATTGCTGCGTTAGGAAGCTTTACATTCCACTATGTTTCTATTAATACCCGGTGCTACAAGTCCACAGGGAAAGACAGGTCCAACCTTTACATTCCACTATGTTTCTATTAATACTGTATATAGCATCTTCGGATGCATCGCCGGTTCCTGTCTTTACATTCCACTATGTTTCTATTAATACTTGCTTATCTTTTCCATAAGCCTTACATATCGCCTATCTTTACATTCCACTATGTTTCTATTAATACCACAGAGCACCTGAGCAGACCGGACAGCCAGTGCTTACCTTTACATTCCACTATGTTTCTATTAATACCTACGCAAGACTGGATGGCTGCTGGTATCTGGCAGCTTTACATTCCACTATGTTTCTATTAATACAGCAAGGTGGAAAACGAATTCCCAGGATTGTTTTACTTTACATTCCACTATGTTTCTATTAATACCAGAAGTGGGAAAACGTGGAGCTGTCCATATCCACACTTTACATTCCACTATGTTTCTATTAATACTCTGGTTTTCTGATGAAAGCTGTGACGCTGGATCCTGCCTTTACATTCCACTATGTTTCTATTAATACCAATGTCACACCTTTTCTGCACAGCCCCTTCCATCCTTTACATTCCACTATGTTTCTATTAATACTTCCGGCGACTTTTCAGGCGCATGGGAAGCGATAAACTTTACATTCCACTATGTTTCTATTAATACCGGAGCGATGGATGCCAGCTTCGGATCCGGTCTTCCTTTACATTCCACTATGTTTCTATTAATACCATGAATCCGGGCGGTGGAACTGGCGGCACAAACAACTTTACATTCCACTATGTTTCTATTAATACGATAGTTTCGAGACATATACGAATCAAGAGATTTCTTCTTTACATTCCACTATGTTTCTATTAATACTCGTTTATCGTCCTGGAATTGTGGCAGTCCAACATTCTTTACATTCCACTATGTTTCTATTAATACCCAGCATCGCACTATTTCCCGCTGGCTTATTTCTTCCTTTACATTCCACTATGTTTCTATTAATACGCCATTCGCCGGAATGATGTCAATGTGTGAATAGTCTTTACATTCCACTATGTTTCTATTAATACCAATTCTGCAACCGAGACCTTTTGCTATTTTTTCTCTTTACATTCCACTATGTTTCTATTAATACTGGTTCGTGGGTTCAAATCCCACTCTGCCAACTTCCTTTACATTCCACTATGTTTCTATTAATACTGCAAGCTCAGCAGCTAAAACATACATACCGATATGCTTTACATTCCACTATGTTTCTATTAATACTTTATCAGCAAAAAATGCGTACAGCTCTTCCATGGAACTTTACATTCCACTATGTTTCTATTAATACGGTCTTGTGGTTGCTGCTATCGGTCCGTTGTCAATCTTTACATTCCACTATGTTTCTATTAATACCAACGACGCAGCAGCGTAACAAGGGATATATAACAGGCTTTACATTCCACTATGTTTCTATTAATACGCAGGATGTACAGATGATTCTGGGACATGAAGATATCCTTTACATTCCACTATGTTTCTATTAATACAGGATCTGAACCAGATCCGGCACTAAAAAACACTTCTTTACATTCCACTATGTTTCTATTAATACAGAAAGGAAAACGACGATCTTCTTGATAGATTGTTCTTTACATTCCACTATGTTTCTATTAATACTCTACGACAGATTGACGATCAGAAGCTCTACGAACCTTTACATTCCACTATGTTTCTATTAATACTCAGAAAAGGGCCGAGAGGAGGGAAGAAAGGAATATGCCTTTACATTCCACTATGTTTCTATTAATACTGGCAGCAGTTCGTGATTGGACTGCATGACTGCACGTACCTTTACATTCCACTATGTTTCTATTAATACGACAGACCGGCGAGATGGTCTTGTACTGCGAATGACTTTACATTCCACTATGTTTCTATTAATACCAACTCTTGAATCTTTCCGGTCAGTTTCTCAATCATCTTTACATTCCACTATGTTTCTATTAATACGGAAGACACTGTTGACACTCTGACCATGGAAATCACTTTACATTCCACTATGTTTCTATTAATACTTCATGGCAGCCACGCTTTCGTAGATCTTCTTTATCCTTTACATTCCACTATGTTTCTATTAATACTAGTTCCCTCTTCCGCCAGGTTTACTTCCCAGATCTCTTTACATTCCACTATGTTTCTATTAATACCCCGCTCCTCTGAACCACCGATTAATTCTTCCATATTATACCATATTTTGTCGACCATGATATTTTTTTATCTTTTTATTTATTTCGATATAACACGGTTCACCGGAAGCACTATTTTGCTTATGTTTTTCACGTTTGTCGACCTCTCGTAGTTTTATCTCTATCTCAGGTCGACAATCACAAGATGAAACTGGTCAGGTCATCTTTTCTGCCCCAGAATTCCTTGTCCATCCATTTTTCCTGACGTGATTTGAAGAGAATAACAGAATCCAACTCCGGATCGATATACTGTTTCAGTTCCTGCTGCAGGCTTGCCAGCTGCGCTCTGCTTATCTCCCCTTCAAATACAGAGTTCTGGATGTGTGTTAAATATCTTTTACATGTCTTGAATATTTTTGACCATCGCTTAGTTCCATGGTCTTCCTGACTTACATCATATACTAATACGATATACATACTTCACCACCATATTCGAAATCCCTCATACTCTTTTTCGCCAATCAGATGCTTAATTAATTTATACGCTTCCAGACGAATCAGGTACTGATAGGAGACCTGTCTTCCCAGTTCTTTATGCATCACCGTTTTTTTGAGCCGACTTTCCAGTTCCGACACGATAAGTTTGGAGGCATCTTTTTTCAGATGAAGAAAATTCAGTTCTTTCGTAAAACTGTTTTCCGTGATCTGATTCCGATTCAGCAGGGAAAAAATCAGCCGGTCACCAATCAGTGGTTTAAACACTTCTGCAAGATCAAGACTTAAAGAAAATCTTCTCTCCCCCGGTTCATGCAGGTAACTAATGGTGGGATTTAGCTGAGTACGGTAGAGTTCTCCCAGCACCTTGGTATAGATCAGCGTATTTACGAAAGAGATCAATGAATTGATCATATTATCCGGGGGATGCATCACACGCTTTTCAAACGATATTTCCTGATTAATGATAATATTCCACGCAGCATAATATTGTTTTCGGATATTACCTTCCACACCCATCAACGATTCGATTGTAGTCGTACCGCCAATCTGTTTTCGAAGCGAATCCACTTCTTTCATATAAGCAGAAACATCTTTCCCTCTTCCATTATAATATCTGAGATTACGATAAATATTATCCGCCGCAGCCTCGATAAATTTCCTCGCCAACACAATCCTTTTCTCATAATCCGTGTAATGTTCAACCTGTCTTACCAGCAATCTCCCTGCCAGCAGCGTTTCCCTCGGATAATAACTTCCCGTATAAAAATTATAATAATTGAAAAAATGCATCGGAATCCCATATTGTGAAATATAATTGATAAAAGCTGTATTGAAAGACATTTCCGACATCACATAAATATCAGAAATCCGTTCAACCGGTATATCTCTCTTTTCTCCATCGTGATTCGTAAACTGAAGTGTGTTATCTTTTCGTTTTAAGTCCCCATTATTATAAACATAAAAACTTTGTTTCATATCACTCACCTCGTATTATATAAAGCACAAATCATAATACGCACATTTCTTGCATATTTTCTTATTACAATCATCCGGTGGTATATCCATCTTTTTTATCTGTGTAATTTCGCAAATGATTTTTTCTATTTCCCCGCAGTCTTCATCTGTAATTTCCACACTCATTGTCTTTTTTAATAATGGATAATCGATTTTTCCTTTCATTCCGATCACACCACGCTGCTGCAGATAATACAGATAATATTTCATCTGCCAAATCCCTGCTTCTTCTACAGACTTACTCTTTTTCACCTCATGCAGCTCTCCGGATTCTTTCATAAAATCAATGTTGATTATCTGATCAATAGAAATGTGTTTGTCATTCTTTTTGTAACTGCTCTCGTCCAACAGTTTTCCGAGTAACACATCTTCGTTCTCCGTCTCCATTGTGATTTCATGACAGAAGTACCAGAGTTTTCGTTTGCAGACGAAGTAATAATATACCATCATACCAGTTATATTTTCTTTCACGTCGTACCTCCTATAAAAAGATACTATCTGCCTTCTCTCCAAGCAAAAGACCTCGTCCTTGCAGTGTTTCACAATCAACCTCATAAACAAACTGTGTTCGATGGATGTCTGTCGAGCCAATTGCTGCCTTATCTATTCCATCCGGATGTCCAAAACAGGTCCTCAGATTGATTCCCATGGTTAAATCCTGCAACTTTGTCCGAATCTCCTGCTTTCTCTCTTTTGATAGATATCTGTCTTCTACTTCTTCAAACAGCTCTTGATTTTCTTCATAGATGGTATCCGGAATGACCGTAACACTCTTGATATCGCGCACCTTCGCTTCCGATAGAGTATATTCCGCCGGATGGATCTCCGAGAATTTCTCCATACAGTCTTGAATTTGCCTGTAATATTCGGTATTCCGTATCGCTTCTGTCCGATACACTTCATTCATATATTTCGTCTTCTGTTTTTCTGAAAAAAGGATATCTTCATACTTTTTCAGTTTTTCCAGCGATCGCTGATACAAGTTCTCCTCGTAAATACTTCCGTTTCCATTTTTGTTATCATATACAAAAATATTGGAAAGTTCAGGAATCCTTCTTCCCTTCCGGTTACATCTTCCCATACGCTGCAACAAGCTGTCTGCTGTACACATTTCCGTGTGCAGAATATCAAAATCGATATCCAGACTGGCTTCAACGATCTGCGTGGTGACCCAGATCCCCACTTCATCCGATTCTGAAAACTCCATAATCTTTTGTTCCAGTAAATTACGGTCTCTGCGAATAAAACGGGAATGTAACAGCCACACAGAATCGTTCCTTTCCCGCAGTTTTTCATAAACCTCCTGCGCCCTGGAAACGGTATTACAAATCACCAGTACTTTTTTGGTTTTCCCCTGCTTTGCAATCTCATCCAGATACATTTCCGAATACCGGATGCTTACCTTATGACGAATGGGAATATCCGGATCTTCTGTAAAGTCTGCAAACAAACAATGATCTGCCAATCCGTATTGCTCCATAAAATCTTTCAGTACAGGTGGAAAAGTTGCCGTAATAATCGCATATCTGCCGCCCATTTGCTGGATGGTTTTCAGACCGTATAAGATCGTAGCAATACTTCTTGGATCATAAGACTGTATTTCATCTATGATCAGCTTGGAATACTTCAAAGTTGCTGCAAAGATCTCTGTCCCCAGCGCCCTGTAAACAAACGTAAACAACTGGTCGATCGTACACACAGTAACAGGATTCGCTAACAACTTTGCCTGTTCCTGTTTTTCCCAGGCAGATCCCGGATTTTCTTTCAGATACATCGCCATGCTGTCCGAATGCAGAATCGCCGCATGTTCATAAACATATCCGTTTTTTATTCTGGAATAAATTGCATTGGAAGAAACTTTCAAAGGCAGCGTATAAAATCCTTTCTCCCCGTCAAGCCATAACAAAGCGGCTTCTGTCTTTCCGGATCCGGTGGGTGCAATAACAACAAGGTTAGCATCTGTATGCTCTTTCATGAACTGTTGGGCAGACCGTAAATCCTTTCCTTCCAGAAAACTCTCCACTTCTTTTTTCAACCTTTTTTCCCTGATATCACACGCCAGTTCCGCACTCTCATATCCGGCACTGACCGTATAATCAAACTTATTCAGCAATCCTTTTATGAGAAGATATTCATTCCAGACTGCAGGATCACATAGGAACTTCCCACTATATCCGTTATTGTGAAACAGAAGCTGGTTCAAGTTGCTGCAGTACAGTTTTGTTCTGGTCTGTCCAAGATAATCACTGATCTCTTCCAGATAATATTTCTTTCCATATGTACGAAGCTCCGAACTGTCTTCCTGGTCTTTTCTCGTATGGTGATGATAGACTGCCGTGACAAAAGCCCCAAAATCATCTTTCGTAAAACTATCGTCCATTGCAAAGAATTCGTTTTGTGACAGAGTAACTGCGCTAAGATGTCCATGAGGGATCTGACTGATAGATTTCACATTTAACTTCCGTTCTCCGGCAAGTTCCGGATTTATCATTGCCTGAAAGACCAGATTCGCCTTCCCCCAATCATGAATGCGGCAGGATTCTATGACCAGCCGTTTCTCTTTTTCAGAAAAATACCGGCCATATTCTTCAAAAAACGCTTCAGCACACCGCACAATATCTTCCTGATGGCTGTTCAGTGTTTTTTGTTCTTCTTCCGGTTCTTTTATCTGTTTCCCCCGCTCTTTATCGGATAATCCATTTTTCTTCGATTTTGCATAGTATTTCATTCCCACGCCTTTCTGACCTTCTTTAACAGAACACTAACGCTGTATCTTCCTCGAAATCGTCCACGTAGGCACCCTGCCCCAGTGTATTTCCTGCAGGATAATAAAAAGCATTGACTCTTCCATTTTCCTTTTTCCACCGCCGCAGACCCTGTTTGGTAATCTCATATTCCTTTGTCAGATGGTACACCGTCATACGACTTTTCTCAATCCCCAGTGTCTCTGCCATCGCTACCGGTATATACATATCCCGCTTGAGATCTACTTCCTCTTCCTGATGAATTTTCACAATGTCAACCCGTTCGATATCCAGGAGATCCTCATATCTTCCCAGGGATAAATACCTGCCCGGATATAGAAGAGATTGATATACATGTGCAAAATCTTCCTCTGCCGGAATAATATGGATCACCATGTGATTATCACAGACCAGTTCTACATTCGCGATTCCCTTAAACACGCCATATTTTCCATCCACACACAGCTGATGTCTTCCCTCTTCATACTTCGTACCGGAAGAAAAGGAATATCTGGTATACAGTTCCGACACCATTCCGCTGTTTGTTCCCTGAATACACAGTTTCATCGGATGAAATTCCTGGTATCCGCAGGCCGCATGGATCATTCCAAGCACCGTAGAATACGGAGGAAGCGGGAATGTCTCTTTTATGATAAAGCTGCTCGGTTTTCGATAATTTACCAGATTCTGAAAACACTGAACTCTAATTGCTTTCTCCATAATACTGTTCCACTTCCTCTTTTAAATGTCTGAATGCTGCACCTACAGATTCTCCGGATAATTTCCCCCGGATCTCATTTTCATTGTCAAAAGTTCCTGTTACGACACCGGTAAATGTGTGGGTACGAATCGCGTCGTCCTCTAACAGTTCCGCCAGAGTTTCTACATTGATCTGATCATTTTCTATCCGGATCCTGTTTTCAAAAAATGGATTTCTCCGTTCATATCTGCCACCGATCACAAACAACGGACTCAGATTTTCCCTTCTGCCTTTGATATCCCGATACAAATACTGCACGGTATCCAGAAGTGTTTTCACACGATCTGCTTTTTCTTCTCCTGTGATCTGCACTTCTCCGTCAATCCCTACCCGGTCCAGATCGACCGTTATGGTATAAGTATAAAATGACCGCTGAATTTCGCTCTGTGCGATTTCATTCTCCAGCTTTCCTCTTGCTGCCAGTCCCATGTTAGTTAAGAACTCCAGATTACCCAAAAACGGCTCCAGTGCAATAGCATTACTCAGCCTCACCACAGCACTTCTTGTAGACGCTCCGCCTTTCTGGTCGCCGTCTTTTGCGACTGTCTTCATATAGCCAAATAGATCGATTTCCGGATATTCCGCAATCGTTGCAGACGGTGCAAACTGAACCACACCGCTTTTTCCATCCACCGGAGTCTGATCCCAGTCTGCCTGCCGGACAATGTTATAACGCATCGCCTGTCTGGAAATATACGAATACTGCTCGTGGTTTCCTCTTGACATTTTCTTTAATGTAGAAATATTTCCGATTCCCTCTCCGTAATTGGCACTTTCCGCAAGAAAAACCATAGTTACTGTCAATCCTTCTCTTCTCATTGTTCTACCTCTTTCTTTCCTTCATAAGATCCGATCAGTCCTAAAACAAATGCGTATCCATACTCCGAAAATTTTTCTTTGTCCTGTAACATCCGAATCATCCCATTCGGTATCAGGAGTTTTTCCGATCCATAGGAACTGTACAGTCTTGCAACGATATCCATAAATTTCTCTGTATTTTTTACCGACAGCGCATTAAGCAGCTGATACTCGATACCACGCAGACTATCTCCGGTCGTGTCTTTTTTTGCGGTCATGATCGCTTTTCGTAATTCCGAACCGCTCTTTTTCATACTGATGCAATACATAAGAGCCTCCTTCTCTTCTTCTTTTTTGTAACTGATCTCTGTTCCCTTCTGAATCTCATATACCCAATGTATATGAAAGTTTGATGCAGCATTCCCTGCAATGGCTTCTCTCAGCAGGGAATCTAACAAAATATACTGATTCTGATGGCCCAACAGGTTCATAACAGCCTGTTCATGCACATTTACAAAATCATTTCTGATCTTTGTGAACGGATACTGACCAAGATTTTTCAATGCTTTTTCTACATCTTCCCTTTTCAGGATATTCAGTATATCCTTGTTGATAATAGAAAGTTTATATCTGTCCTTATCCCCGGTTCCACGCAGGATCACCTGAATATTGGAAAGTTCCTGTCTTTTCTCATTCAATATGATATTCAGAGTTTCCGCAAACCACTGGGAATATCTCTGATTCTCTTCTTTTTCTCCTTCCAGACTGCTTTTCCTGTTTTTGGAATTTGCTGCCAGCAGAGTGAACATATCACTGTTATTATTGACAAACACAAATTTATTGGCAAACAGTCGGAACCCAAGCGGACTTGCTGCATACAGAAACGTACAGACCGGGCACAGGAACGCATCCACATTACAATTCCAGAACGCAGACCGTTTTCTTGTAAAATCATCCCCGACTTCCTTCATAAATGCGATGGACACTTTCTCTTTTGTGGTTACAGGTTCTACACAGTCAATACACAGATCCTTTGCTTTTGTATGATCTGTCATAAAGTATTTTCGGAATGGTTCTGAAAAATCTTTTTCAAACTGTTCCCTCATATCTTTTTTTGCATTCGAGCGAAGCAGAAAACTTTTTCCATCCCAGAAACGATTGATATAGTTGTAGACTACACTTTTCATAATAAACGTCTCTTTGCATTTCTCCTGCTCCAGAAACACCTGTAACTTCGAAAGCCTTTCCAGTAATTCTTCCGCTGTCATTTTATCCGTCAGTTTTTCTTTTTTCAGTGTTATATAAACTTCCGGATGTTCGATCTGATCTTTGATATTTTCAAAGCCGGCCTGGTAACTGTTCGAGAGCAGTTTGTCATTGATAAACTTCAGATCATCCTTTTCGGTCTTTCCCGGATTCCATTTTTCATTCTGAATTTTCCCGATACAGCACTTGATTTTCTCCATTACGCCCTGGTAAACAGTAAACCTTCCAAAATTTTGCACACATGCCCGAAAATACAGACTGGTCCAGTCCGCATTTTGAATAAATTCGTAGTTCAGCCACATCTCCTGACCGTCTTCCGATATGCCAAAGTCAACACCTTCCTGCGCCTTTGCGCAATCCAGTATATATTTCAGCCCGACGATTCCGGCGTTTTTCAGAAAATCACCTGGCGTAATTGCATATTTTTCCATAAAATATCACCTCTCTCTACCAGACGATTTCCCATTTCCCATGGCCTTCCGATCTGCGGCTTCCAAGTCCTGCAGAGTACAGGAAATCTAAAAGCCGGGGCGTTCCCTGTAGTTTGTATATCCCAATGCTGGCATTTGTTGGTCTTCCCCATACTTTCGCAACAATCTTTTTTCCTTTCACCGGAACAATCGAAAAACAATCCACATCTTCATCCCATCCGATCTTGTTCAAGAAGAACTTCAGATTATCTTTTAATGTATCCGAAAACTCAGGATCCTCGCAGGTATAATAGATATCCGTATTATTTTCCGGATCATGTTTTCTTGCCAGTAAGGAACTTTGCATTTTTATGATAAGCTCCGATTCTTTAATCTCCGGAATCTTTTTTGCTTTCACTTCACGCAGTTTCATCGAGTTTCCTCCCATGGGATACTCTATATTCCGCATTAACTGAAATGCATTAAAGAATTCAAATAATTCTCCCATGTCCGCATCGGAAAATGTTACCATAAACCGACTTTCTTTCAGATAAATCTTGTCTGCTGCGAATCGTGCTCCCGGCAGATAGCATGACCAGCAATATGTTTTCATGACGGATTGCTTTTTTGTATAAAGTTTTTCGAAAAGTTCCGGAGAATATTTCTCTACAGATGCCTTTAAAAAACTTAGTAACAAACGATCCACCTCTGCCGGGATTTCCGATTCTTCTAACAGAAACTCTAATTTTAGCTCTGTCATATCAATCCCTCCTTCTGATCCCACTATAACACTTTTTAAAACTGTTTCAATGGATTAATTTAATTTTGCATTTACTTTTCGCCTGTATTTCATTATAATATTTTGCGTACATTTTGGAATGTAAATTTGAAGCAGTTTTTAACACCTGCAAAATACCTTTAATAGTCTCATATTGGAATATTTTTTTCATTGCTTTCCCAATACATCTCAAAAAGCAATACATAAAAAGTGTGTAAGCCCCGGATTGTTCTCACCAGGCTTACGCACTTTTTATATCATCTATAATCAATAGTATATTATTTTCCTTCATCCATCGCCTTACACTCACGCTCCCGGATTTCCCATGGTTCATAAGGCTGTTTTAATTCTGCGATCAGATCCCGTCCATGTTTTTTCAGGTAGGAGATACGGATCAGAATATAGATCACAAACAGTACCACTGCACCAAGGATCATCAGCCATACGGTCATTCCCAGTGTACTGATCATCGCATATGCCAGATAGGCTGCGACTACAAACGCAAAGGCTGACAGCGCATATACCAGACCGATGGCCATCTTGAAGGTAGAATGGTTGCAGGCATGCGGGTATTTCTTTTTCAGGAAGAACGGTACCAGACAAAGAGCGATATCCGACAGTGCATTGACGAAAGAAAATACCGTCATCAACACTCCAAAGCTGGATCCGGTTGCTACACAGCAGATAGAAAAGAGCATAACGAAGCAAAGAATCACCGGTGATACTCCATTCTTATTCTTCTTTCCAACAAAAGCAGGGAACAGATCATTGTCTGCCGCCGCCTGAATCTGGGCACAGGTCAACATAATAACCGGAACCATCGAAGTCAGGACACCAAACAGCGGACCTCCTACGATGAAAAATGTCAGAAGGCCGGAAGGAAGGAATGCTTTTCCCACCTCTGAAAGTGTGGTCAGTTCTCCTGCCGGCATGCAGCCGATGGTAACAACACCCATGCCGATATAGATAAATGCAACAATCGTTGGGGACAGGAGCAATGCCAGCGGAATGTTCCGGTTCGGATTCTTTACATCATCTGCGATCTGGGAAACCGCGCTTCCACCGGACAGCGAAGATGCCAGCACACCGACTGCTGCCGCAAAGCTGGTCAGTTTCACTCCCGGATTGAAGATTTCGCCCAGTGTCAGTCTGGAGGTATCGATGCTTGGCATGCCGACAAAAATATAACAGCCCATAGCCACCATCAATACTACTACCATGATATTATTGACAAACGCAAAGGTATGATTGCCCTGCCATGCGATTCCCGTATAGATCAGCAGAATCACAATGCTGATCAGCGTTTTGTATCCTTCCAGTGCCGGGAACAGTGCGACAAAATAATCGCCAAACAACACCGCAAACACAGAGATCAATACCGGCTGTAACAGATTCTGTGCCGCCATAAATACACCAACCGCCGGATGGATCAGCTTCGTCGGTGCGATAAAAAAGCTTCCGGATGCCGGTGCTACCGACGACAGATAAACATTTGGAATCGTCTTGGCTAAGGTGTATACAATCGTCGCCAGCAGTGCCAGTACAATTCCGGTTCCAATATCATTGATCACTGTGGGCAGTGAACCGAAAATTCCGGAACCGATGATCGCACCGATTCCCGTTCCGATACAGCCCAGAAGACCGATCTTCTTTTTTGTATTTGTTTCCACGTTTTTCCTCCTGGTTCTGCCCGGAATCTGATCCTCTGTTGCATTCCTGCCAGCATTCCGGGCCGTTCTTTTGATCTTTCTCTTTTAAAATTCTGTTTCAAAACGCAAAGTTAATCCATCGGATCATCGATTGATCTGCATGGCTCATTTTGCAAAGAACCTTTTCAATCCCATTCTAATTTTCTGGTTCCGGCTTTACCGGGACGAATTTTGCACGGTTCATCACCGGATGCTGCAGACGGAGTGCGCCTTTTTTCGGACATACCATCACGCAGGCTCCACAGTAATAACATTCTCCCGGAAACATCACGATCGGAGGTTTCCCTTTTTCCGGATTCGGCAGAATAATATCGCACTGGCAGATCTCTGCACAGGCGTTGCAGCCGATACATTTTTCTTCATCGTAGATCAGTGGTGTGGCACTGCACGGAATCACTTCAACTTTCATCTTACTCATCTTGCCTCACCTCCGATATAATCCTGGTTTCTCTTCTCATACTCTGTTTTCAGATCACCGAAATAATCCCCCGGAACGGTTCCCCGTACCGGAACGCCATTTTCCTGACGGATCGTGATGAAGCAATGGTCTTCTTTCGGATCCATCTGCGGATAATCGCTTCGATAGAAACACAGCTGTTTGGAACTGGATTTTCGCATCAGACAGGCCTGAAGGATCATCTCGGAAACGTCCAGAATATCCAGCACTTCGTGGGTACGCATCAGTTCATGCGGGTTGTTACAGTACAGCTGCGGAACGATCTCTTCTCTGTAAGACTTCAGCAAATCGATTCCCTGGATCAGAAGATCATCATTCTTCACGCCACCGCAGTAATTCTGCATCGCCTTGGAGATCGCCATATTCAGTTCTTTCCAGGTGACACCTTCTGTACGGTTCATCGGTGCATACAGACGTTCTCTCTCCGCATCCACTTCTGCCTGGTCGATCTCAGCCAGTTCTTCGATCGTATCACTGTAATCTGCCGCTTTTCTTCCCGCATAGTATCCTGTGGAACATGCAAATCCGGCACAGTCGGATGCAAACAGCTGATCACCGGCCGCATAGATACCGTCAATATTGGTCTTCAGATCCCAGTCATGCATGATTCCGCCCGGCGCACCGAACAGCTGTCTCTCCTGATCCAGGAAAGCTGCTGACTGCCAGCCATTGCCATAACTTTGCAACATATGTTTTTCCGGGTCAAATCCACGTTCTGTATAATATTGAAGGATCGGAATCTTGGTCTTTCCTTCCTCTCCGACCATCATGCCCCAGATGACTTTCCGCTCCATCTCCGGCATTCTGCTCAGATCCGCATAAAACGGCAGTTTATATCCCCTCTTGATCAGTTCGTCAAAAGGCATCGTCTCCGGTCCGCGGTACTCGTACTTCGGTTCATCGATCACGCCGCCTTTTAAGAAGAACTTCTGTCCTTTTACCGGATAATAACGCTCAGATACAGTCTTCAGCACATTGCCGTCACGATCCAGATACGGAATTTCCACGCCTCTGGCATCCACCATCGTTGCTGCATACCAGGTATTATGATTGTTTCCTGTTCCGTAAGGAGGGAAGCTTCGTCCGGCTGCGGAGAATTCACCTTTCACCGATTTTTCCATCATGGTAAACTCCATACCGGCTCTCCATCCCATGGCATGACCGCTTCCGATGGACTGCATCGGCCGGAATTCGCAAAGTCCGGTAAGATCCGGGTTAAATAACCACACGCGGGCCGGTCTTGACATCGTCAGCAAAGTAGCTTTTGCCCGAAATACCAGCAGTTTTCCGGTGTGTACGTTCATACCGATGGCACCGATGCCCCGTTTCTTTCCATTTTCTATCGTTGTAAGAAGGGCGGTAGCTTCCGTTCTGTCATAAATCGTGACACCGAGACGTTTCAGTTCTTCATAAAGCGCCGGTTTGAATGTAGAACCCCAGACACGCAGCGTAAAACGGTTCTTATAATCATAAGCAAACATCAGCTTCGTCTCATCATCCCGGAATTCCGCACCCTTAAACTCATCTTCCGTATCACGGATCTTGCCACCGAAACTTTCCAGATCCAGCATACGGTCATACCCTTCTCTGCACTCAATATAATGTGCGATACCGTTGCTGTAATGATCCTGCTCATCCACATAAGCATTGGCAATTTCTTCCGGTGTCACCTGAGAACACGGATTGGTACAGGCTGACTCCCAGTGGTCAAATCCTGTTCCTGCCGCTCCGCTTCTCTTGGTTGCCCCTTTCTCTACCAGTACTACTTTTTTCCCTTTTCTTGCTGCCGCGATCGCCGCAAAACATCCTGCAAGTCCTCCACCTAAAACCAGAATATCGGAATCTACTGTTTCCGTCTGTCCGAACTCATCCGGATAAGGCCAGTTATATTCTGCCATCTTCTATCGTCCTTCCTTTCATCCCTTCTTTGCTGACTCTGTGATACCTGTATCATCATCTTTCGTATCTTCTGATCAACCATTCATCTTTACTATATTTTGCATTTTGCAAAATGTCATATGTTAAATCAGACTATAACACTTCAACGCGTTAGTGTCAATGAGAAAGGCACACTTTATGGGCATAAAACACAAAAAAGCAACACTTCTTCTACAGATTTATGTTATTTACACCAATTCTACGCTGCATGAATCCGATGATCAGAGCAGATTTCAAAAAATTTCTGCAAAATGTACATCACAGTTCGTGAGAGAATAAAAAAAGTTCTGGCATACATCTGTCTGCATGCAGCCTCTTGCTTGACAGTTATGTGCTATGTTAAAATATTTCACATAATACCCGCGCACAATGCCTCTGGAAAGCCCCAGTGGTTATCGCAACAATAACAATAACAATAACAATAACAATAACAATAACAGGAGATTTTATTGATGGGATTAAATAAATCAACTTTATCAGAACAGATTTATCAGATTTTGAGAAATGATATTTTGACACAAAAGATACCATGTGGAGAAAAGCTCACCCTGAAGGTTCTCCAGGAACGCTTTCAGGTAAGTTCTACCCCGATCCGGGAAGCTCTGACCCGGCTGACCCAGGATCAGCTGGTTTCTTATTATTCTAATGTAGGCATCCGGGTGATCAGCTTTACTGCCGATGATCTCCGGGAAATCTATACTTTTATGGGGGATCTTGACGGGCTGGCGATCCGTTATGCTTCTGCCTCTCCGGATCAGGAAAAATTACAGGCAGAGGTCACAGAGATTCTGAAAACGGAATGTGCAGCTGCCAAAGCCGCTGATGTGCAAACCTGGAACCGGTATTCCGACGAATTCCATCTCGTTTTTTACCGCTACAGCAACAACTCCAGACTTGCAGAGTCCGCCGAACGGCTCCGAAGCGGAATTTCTATTTTTTCCAACCAGTACTGCCGCGAAACCGTGATCCAGACTCGAATCGATGAGGAACATCTGGCTATTTTTCAGTCTTACAAAGGTGGCGATATTGAAAAAGCCGTCCAGATGATGAAAACACATCTGAACGACTCCCTGAATTATGCCCTCCGGTTTTTACCGAAAACTTTTTAATATCCTATTTTTTTCTTTTTTCAAACCCATACACCCATTTCCCCCGCAAAAACAGATACAGGAAAATGCCGGAACTGATGCTCCAGGTCAGCGGGTACGCCCAGAATACCACACGGATATCCGGAATAAAATGAACACCGACGGTAATATAACTTACCCGGAACAGACACCAGACGCAGAGCATGACGATCATCGGAATCGATGCATTGCCGGATCCCCGAAGTACCGCTGCGATACAATGAGAAAACGCCAGCAGAAAATAGAACAGCGCGATGGTTCTCGCCTGCATCACTCCAAAATGCACCACCTCCGGATCGCCATTAAACGCTCCGATCAGTGCCGGTGCCGCAACATAGATCACAGCACCACATTCATACAGGAAGAAATGATCAGATAGATCAGTGGATGCCGGCTGTCACCGACAGACTGCAGGATTCCCACAAAAATATTATACATAACAGATCCCAGCGATCCCGCAAAATAGATACGGAAATACGTAACCGACTCCATAGGAATTCATAATCACTAAGTTCAGTCAAATTGTGCATTGTTAATGTGCTCAGTAATTGGTACTATTCTCGTAACCATCTACAGATATCAACCACTTGCACTCCTTTATAATCATAAGTTTCATGATGTGTTCTTGCAATTATCATCTTAGGATATGCATCTCTTATTGCAAGCAAAGGCGAATATTCTCTTTCAAATGTTTTTTCATCTGAAATATTGTCGCTTACCTGAATATATATTTGAGCCTCACGTTTCTTAGCTACAAAATCCACTTCCTTTTTATAGAGTTTTCCCACATATACCTCATATCCTCTTCTACGCAACTCCAGATAAACAATATTTTCGTAAACTCTTCCAAAGTCCATGTTTCGTGTACCATTGACTGCATAACGAAATGATGTATCACAAAGATAATATTTACTATTATTTGCCAGATATTTTTCCCCTTTTAAATCATACCGTTTTGCCTCATAGAACAGAAAGGCATTTTCCAAATAACCAATGTATTTTGACACCGTCTTTCTGGTTATCTCACTCTGGTCATTTTTTAAAGTTTTGCTGATATTATTAGGCGAAAGTAAATTACCGATGTTATCCATCATGAATTCAGATATGTTAGTGAACTCTGATTTATTTCTTATCTTATACTTTTCAACCAAATCTCTGATAAGAATGGTTGAATATACATCCCTAACGTAATCATACTGTCTGTCCTCAGTCTTATACACATAAGCGCCAGGCATACCACCAGTTCGGACATACTGATCAAAAGCTTCATCATATCTATCTGTAATTCCATAATAAGTTAGATATTCCACGAAAGAAAATGGATATACTTTTATTTCCATCGTTCTTCCGGTAAAAAGTGTTGCTAAATCTGAACTTAACAAAAATGCGTTTGAACCGGTAATATAAATATCATAAATTCCTTTTGTATAAATACTATTAATTGCAAGTTCAAACTGCGGGCATAGCTGAACCTCATCAACCAGTAAAACATTCGTCATTCCCTCTTTGTACTGATCCAGGATGTACTTATGCAATGCATGATACTCCAACAAATGATCAAACTCTAATTCCTGAAGGTTTATCATAACAATATTTACCGCTTCCTCTAATGACTGCAGATAAGAGACAAACTCTTGCAGCAATACTGATTTACCGCTTCGTCTGATGCCCGTAATTACTTTTATATCCGGTGTCCCATACAATTCAATCAGTTCGTTTAAATACTCTTTTCTTACGATAAGCTGCATGCTACTATCTCCTATTCCCACTTTTAGAATTATTTTTATTTTTCGGTAATATATTTTATAGACTGATATTATCACACTCTGTGCCTTCTGTCATTATTCTATTCCCACTTTTTTAAAATTATTCATTTTTTGGTATTAATTTTGATTTCCTAGACATTTCCCACACTTTTTAATGGAAAAAGGGGCTGTAAAAAAACTTCCCTTTTCATCTATACAGTCTGTTACTTAAATTTCGATTGAGATTTCACCTGTTCTAAGTGATTTAATAGCTGCTATATTTTCTGGTAAAATTGTCATGATTTCCGGTAGATTTTTCCTATCTGGTAACCAATCCCGCCGATCAGCCACCCGGTTATTACGAATCGAAAGAGCCGTCGAGATGATGAAATCTCATCTCGACGGCTCTCTTGCATATGCGCTTTCCTTTTTACCGGAAACGTAATTCGATCCCCTTGCCCGAAAACACTTAATATCCCTCTCTTTACTATTTGTTCAGGAAGTGCTCCCTGTTCGGATACTCCTGCCGATATGCCCGGAGGGCGGCTTCCCGGAGCAGTGTGAATTCTTTTTCCATGCGAAGCAGGCGAGGCGCCTTAAAGGCGATCACGCTGATCTGTTCGGCGATCTTTTTTGCGATTCCTTCTTCAGATAACTGACCCATACCGAATACCAGAGAGGTAAATCCTCTGCCCCCTCTGCTGACCTGAATAAATTTCAGGAATACATTGTACAGTTCATCCTCAAGAATCTTCTGGTATCCCTTCTCTGACTGCATGGCTTCTGCCAGGCACAACGTGGAGAGGATCCTGGCTCCCATCTTCCTTCTGTCGCCACCGGGATCCAGAGAGGTTCCTTCCGCCAGATATTTCAGTTCCATCAGACATCTGACAAACTCATCCTTCTGGAGCCTGCGCTGTCCGTATCGGGCTGTCCAGAGCCGGGTTCTGTATTCTTCTTCCCAGGCTTCCTCCTCTCCGATATGTTCCTTTAAAATCTGCTGCCGTTTCGCCGGATCTGTTTCCTGATAAAATTCTTTGGTCCATGTATGTTCCATCTGTTTTTTCCTCATTCTGTGAAGTGGATATGCATCATCCACTTTTTCTTTCTGTCTGTACATGCAGTCTTCCCGCTTACATTTCTGAGTGGGCAATTGCCTCTTCTGCACTCAGATATTCATCTATATTGCTGCTGTCTACCTTCTGATATTCTGAAAAATAATACCGGTCTTCTTTCAGGTTTTCCTGATCAAAATCCTCTCCCTCGAACAGTTTCACCGCCATTTTTGCCATTTCCTTTGCCTGATCTACTCTGTCATTGAGGATGCTGCCCTGCATCTCTCCTGCCTTTACGGCTTTCAGTGCATCTTCCAGACCATCGATTCCGAAGATCACCGGCCAGTCTTCACGGGCATAACCTACTGTCCGATAGGCTTCCACAGCCCCCAGTGCCATCTCATCGTTGTTAGATATGACGAGTTCGATCTCTTTTCCATACTGGCTGATCAGACGGTTCATACGGTTCTCCGCCTGTCCACGGTTCCAGTCCGCTAACTGATAACTTAGCTTTTCCAGTATGACATCATTCTTCATTAATGTCTTTACGGAATACTCCGTTCTGCTGATGGCATCCTGATGACCTGCTTCTCCTTCCAGAAGCACGTATTGAATCTTTCCGTCCTCGTTTTTATCTACTTCCGGATGGCTGTTGATGTATTCTGCTGCGATCTCCCCCTGCATAATCCCGGACTGTTCTGCATCGCAGCCCACATAATACAGCTTTTCCCACTGCATCAGGTCTTCCCTCACCGGTTCCCGGTTAAAGAAAATCACCGGAATATCTTCGTTTCTTGCCATCCGGACGATCCTGGACGGAGCTGTCCGATCCACAAGATTGATACAGAGCACATCACAGCCTGCATCGATCATCTCTTCTACCTTTTCATTCTGTTCCTGTTGATCGTCATTTCCACTTTTTGTCGATACGATAATCCGTCGCTGCTTGTTTTCCATGGCTTTCAGCTGTACTTTCAGCTCATCGGTCAGTCCATTGATAAAGGGGTCATCCTGACTGTAGGTTATCACTCCGACCCGCAGGGTTTTCTCTGTCTGTTCTGACTTCCCGGAACACCCGGACAGCACGAGCACCGCACTCCCTGTAACAGTAGCTAATACTACTGCCAGCCTTCTTTTCTTTTTATTCATAGGAATATAAAAACCTTTCTAAATCATCATCCATAGAGAAATCTTTCTTACTGAATATCTGATATTCTGTTGTGTAACCTTTCATTTTATAAAACTTATGTTCTATCTTTCCGGCTATTTCTTTCACACTTTTATAGCCGATCTCATATCCGTCCGGCACAACAAGACCCTGGATGTTTCCTTTATCCAAAAGCGCGACTGTCTTCAGATTGTAACCTACTCCATAGAGTTTCGCACCCTTGTATTTCCCATGTTCTGCCTGTTCTCCGAACTCTTCCAGTACCCCGGGATCCAGTATGACAAGGGCATCCGCCTTTGTTTCCTCCTTCATCCGCTCCGTAATGTTCTGCTCTTTTCTCCGGTAAATACACCAACTGATCTCACTTCCGCTGCCTTCCAGCGCCTCAGTCAATCCGCTGATCTCCGCCTGTACAGCCTCGGACATTTTCCAGTCGGCTATGATTCCGATCTTCTGCTTTTTTGTTTTCAGCTGTTCTCCCAGCTGTCTTCCGATTTCCCGATGATCCGGCTGGATCGTGGGACTTGCAGTTTCTCCTTCTTTTACCGCCAGACTGTCTGCGATCAGTAAATAGGGTTTATTTCCACATTCTTTTTTCAGCATATTTTCGGTCTCATGACCGGGTGCGGGATATATAATAAAGCCATCGATGTCGTTGTCCTTCTGTTCTCTGATAAATTCCCTTTCCACCTCCGGTCCGTCGATCTCTTCCGTGTTACAGATGATCATATGGACGTTGTTCTCTGCTGCAGACTGTTTCATACCATTGATCAGGGCATCCCAGCGTTTGTCACCGGATTCCGGAAGAATTACGGCGATCCTGGTCTCTGCTACGTTCTGATCAAAAATCTTCCATACAAAGAATACTGCCAGCATCAGCAAAAGAAACTCAATCATAAGAAATTTTATTCTATTCTTTTTCATCTGCCTGTCTCCTCTGTATATATTTTTGTAATTCCAGTGTTTCTGCATTTTCCGGCGTGTATGGGATTGCAGGGATACGAATCGTGACTTTTGTTCCTTCGTCCGGTTCGCTTTCTATGAAAAGTCCATATTCTTCCCCAAACATCAACCGGATTCTGGAATGTACATTGATCACACCCACACCGGAGCCATGCTTCGGAACCTTGCTGCTATCCGTCAGAATATTTTCCAGAACTTCCTCCCGCATGCCCATGCCATTGTCTTCGATAGTGATCAGGATATCCTCGTCCCTCTTTTCTCCGGTGACAATGATCATACCGTCATCATCCTCATCCATGTTGCCGACACCATAATAAATGGCATTCTCCAGGATGGGCTGAATCACCAACTTAACGATGCAGTAATTTTCGATCTCTTTATCAATCCGGAATTCTGTTTTGAACCGCTCTTTATACCTGGCCAGCTGGATATTCATATAGCTTCTGCTATGCTGCAGTTCATCCTTGATGGGAATGATGGTCTTGCCCCGGGACAGGCTGACACGAAGTAATTTGGCCAGTTCAGAGATCATGCGAACCGCTGCTTCATTTTCCTGGGCTTCCACCATCCACGTGATCGACTCCAGTGTATTGTACAGAAAATGTGGATTGATCTGGCTTTGCAGAGCGTCCAGTTCGCTTTTTCTTCGTTCATTTTGCTGTTGGATGATCTCATCCATCAGTTCTTCGATCTGCTCATAAGATTTCTGTACCGAATGTCCCAGATGGCGGATCTCGGATGAGCCGCCGATATAGATATCCGGCTTTCCTCCTGCCTCATAGGTCTTGACAGAAGCATCCAGCTCCCGGATAGGCTTGGATATCTTTCGGGACACAAGCTGGTTTCCCTCCAAGAGCATGACCAAAAGTACCAAAATGGTGGCAAATACATAGTAGCGAAAGTTCTTATAGTTTGCCACCTGTACGCTCTCCGGCACAACACCGATCATCTTCCAGCCTGTATAGGCTACGCTTCTAACGATCACGGTCTCATTCTGACCATTAGAACGGATCTCATAGGTTCCGTCCTCATATTTTTCCGCTTCCAGGCTATTTTCTTCAAATAATCCGCGGTTTAATTCCGTTCCTCTTGGATGATAGATCATCTCTCCGTCCTGACTGATCAAATAATAGTAGATTCCGCCGGAGCAATCATTGATCTGTTTCATTACGTCCCTGATCACAGAATATTTCATATCCAGCAAAAGGATACCGGTTTCCGGTATCTCTCCCTTGTTAACATCTACATACCTGCTCAGGGAAACTACCCATTGATACCGATAGGATCCATCCTCAAACAGTTCCTGGATATGCGGTGTGGAAAAGTGTATATTTTCAATGACATCTTCCGCATTTTTAAACCATTCCTGCGTCTGTACCCTTACATTTTTCTTTTCTGCTGCCACCGGCTCCGATGCGATCAGATTTCCTTTTTGATCATACAGCGCCACACTCTGAATCTTATCAGAGTTGGTCTCATAGAGCAGACTGAACTGCTCCGAGAATTCCCGGCTGGATATATCAAACTGCTGGACTACGTTATAGTTTGCCCCATTGAGGATCTGGCGGATATCCAGCAGGTCTGCATTTAACCGGTCCACGGTAGCCTCCACGGTAGCTTCCGTGTTGTCCACTGCTGTCTTTTCCAATGCCAGCTTGAATCGATGGTAAAGCAACAATCCCATGACAATGATCGTAACCAGCGAAATCGCCATAAGGACAGACAGAATGATCGACTGTATGTTAAATACGATATTTTTCCGGGAATCCAACCCTCTTTTCCTATATTTCATACATGTTCCTCTTCATCTATTCCCTTGTCTCTATATATTTCGTACCTTTTTTATGTCTTCACTCTTTCTGCTTTTCGCTTTGTTGTTTCCCGGAAGCTCTGTATTTGGAAGGAGAAACACCGAACTTCTTTTTGAATACATAACTGAAGTAGTTGGCATCCTGATATCCGACTTTTTCTGCGATCTTATAGCTTTTTTCATCGGTGTTCAGCACCAGCTCTTCTGCCCTGTCCATCCGATAATCGGTAAGATAGGAGACAAAGGACTGGCCAGTCTCCTTTTTAAAGCTGGAGGAAAAGTAGGAATTTGATACACCAAGATCTGCACACACATCATCCAGCGAGAGATCCGGCTCCATATATCTGTCTTTTACGATGTTCTGTGCATCGGTGATGATACGCCTGGAGGTACTGTTTCTGGTGCTTCTCAGTTTTTCGCTGATGGCAGTAGACATATTGATAATCCAGTTTGTCATGGAGTTTTCATCGAACTGGGTGACTCTTTCATAAAGATTCTGTACATTGCCGGAAATTTCATTGAAGTCCATGGAATTATTGGCACAAAACTTGAAAAATCCGCTGACGATCTCCATGGTAGCCAGATTGTACTGGCTGATGGTGGCTGCATTCTTATGGAGCTTTTCTGTCTCTTTGATGGCTTCTTTCCGGATCTTCTCCTGATTCCCTACATGGATGGCTCGAAACAGCTCCTGCATCCTTGTTTCTTCTAAGGGAACCGCCTTTTTTGACTCTTTGGGAACGATCTCTGCGATATTGATGGCTCGTTTTGTTCCGTACAGGACACGGTAGGACACCGCCTCTCTGGCTCCCTCGTAGGAAATACTGATATCGTACAGATTGTTGCAGACAGTTCCGATCCCTGCGGTAACTGCCGCCCCTATAATTCTCCATGCCCAGCGGCAGAACCGGTCACACTTGTCCGTCAATTGAGCTATTTCATCTTCTGAATGGAGTTCCATAATCAGAATAGTATTACCCATATAGATGAATTCCTGGCAGTTGCAATTCTCGGTCAGCCGCTGTTTGATCTCCCGCTCCACGGACATGGATAACAATAAGGGATTCATGCCATCCGGCACATCATTTTCCGAAGTATGAAAAATCATGCAGCAAAATAAAGGTCCCTTCATATCCACCCGATAGTCCAAAAGGAATCGTTCATAGTCCTCTTCTCTGACCCTTCCCTCGATCAGGGAAATAAAGAAATTTGACTGCAGCTTTGGCAATACCTCCTGGAAATAGTCTTCCAGTTTTTTTACATTTAACTTTTCTTCCCTTTCCCTGTCCAGTGTGGTTTTCAGCTTCATCAGGCTTTCTGACAGCTCGGTGGCGCTGATGGGTTTCAGCATATATTCTTTGATCTCCAGATGGACAGCCTCTTTCGCATATTCAAATTCGTCAAAGCCTGTGCAAAGCATAATATAGATATTGGGATAGTCCTGGTTCAGTTTTCTTGCCAGCTCCAGTCCATCCATGTAAGGCATTTTGATGTCCGTCAGTACCACATCCGGCTGAAGCTTTTCCACCAGTTCCAAAGCCTTCACGCCGTTGGTGGCGCTTCCCACTACGTCAAATCCCAGATCATCCCAACGGATCTTTTTTTTCATAACATCGATGACCTCTACTTCATCATCGACAAGAATCACTTTATATTGTTCCATCCTTATCCTCCTGTTTTGCGGAGCATATTATTATTCTTTCATTATAGCAGAAGATTGCTCTCTGCTGAATGAATAGTTACAAAAATTTTGTAACTATTCAGAGCCCCATCTCGATTCCGCTTACGCTGCATCTCGATGTTGCTTCTCGCCATATGAAATTCCAGAAAAATAGCTCATTCATATAAACATGATTCGCGATTTTTCTTCCATTTCGCATGGCTCTGAATAGTTACAAAATTTGCCAAAACAGAATAAAAGACCGCCCATGTCATCCAGCGGATGACCGGGCTGTCTTATATTCTGTCTGTTTCAATATATTTTATTATTTTTTCTGTACATATTTCAGACAGTCAAGTGTTACGGCTGCCAGGATGATGATACCTTCAAAGATGAACTGAAGGTTGGTATCAATACCCAGAATCGTCAGGGAGTATGTCAGAGATGTAAAGATCAGTACACCGGTTACAACTCCGGAGATTTTACCGATACCACCAGTAAAGGAAACACCACCAACTACGCAGGCTGCGATGGCATCCATATCCCATCCCTGTCCATAAGCTGCACTACCGGAACCAACCATACGGTTACATTCCAGCCAGGAACCGAATCCGTACAGGATACCTGCCAGAATAAATGCTCCCATAGTTACTTTGAATACAGAGATACCGGATACTGCTGCTGCTTCCGGGTTTCCACCTACAGCATACAGGTTTTTGCCAAATGTTGTTTTGTTCCAGATAAACCATACAATGATAACTGCTGCAACTGCCCACAGAATGATGGTCGGGAATTTGCCGATCTGCGGGATGAAGGTATTCGGGATCACAGAATCAATTGCACCGAAAGATACACCCTTGGTGGCATAAGTTACCAGACCGAAAATGATCAGCATGTTAGCCATTGTAGAGATAAACGGATGCATTTTGAATCTTGCCATGAAGAAACCGGCAATCATAGAAAATACAGTTGTAAAGATTACACACATCAACAGTGCGAACAGTGCTTTCGCTGTGGAAGGCATGGTAGAGAAATCAAATACCTGTCCGAATACGGCACCTGTATTGATTCCGTTATGCATGATAATGGTTGCCGTAACCATACCCATACCAACCATACGTCCTACGGAAAGGTCGGTACCTGTTAACAGGATCAGACCGGCAACACCAAGTGCAAGGAACATACGCGGCGATGCCTGCTGTAAGATATTCAGGATGTTGGTAACTGTCAGCAGCTGTGTATTTTTGACGATTGGTGTGATGATACACAGTCCGATAAAGATCAGGATGATTACGATATACAGACCATTTTTGTACAGGAACTGGGATAAATTGAAGGAATATCTGTAATTTTCCAGTTTCTGTTCTCTCTGCTGAAGGAATGTGAACTTGGAGGTTCTCAGCAGATCGATCAGATGATATTTATGCATGAATGCATCATGTCTTCTGTCTTTGATCTCCTGAATTTTGGATTCGTGAGCCATCTGTGCGTCAAACAGTTTGTTTTTGAACACATATTTCTCAGCCTTGATATCTTCTGCATCTTTCAGAGAAGCAATCTTTTTCTGGTGCTCGCTCTTCAGATCTGCTTTGACTTTCTCATATCTGCTGTTTTCTTCTGCTTTTGCAGCTTTGCAGCTGTTGTTTACTACATCGTAGTAATCTTTCTTGTAGTGTTTCGCCAGATAGTCCTCAGCTTCTGCAACCAGCTTTTTGATTTCTTCTTTGTTGGCTGTTTCTACTTTTTTTGCACTTTCCAGCTCTTTTTTACTGTTTTCAATGATCTTATCTCTCTGGATTTTGGATAAGTTCTTATTTTCTTTTGCGATAGCGATCTGGTTTTTCAGATCGTTCACTTTATCAGATCCGTCTACGCGTAATGCATCGATTTTTTTCTGGATCTTTTCCACATATTCATCGATCGGTTTCAAAAGTTTTGCTTCTTCTTCAGCCGAAATAATAACGCTGTTTTCTGCCATTTCCAATTTTCCTCCTGTTACAGATATTTAGCACTGAGTCTCAATAATTCTTCCTGGTTTGTTTCTTTTGTGTTTACGATTCCGGCAAGGCGTCCGTTAGACATAACACCGATTCGGTTGGTAATACCAAGAATTTCCGGCATCTCGGAAGAAACAACGATGATTGTTTTTCCCTGTTTCGCCATATTGATGATCAGTTCATAGATTTCATATTTTGCTCCGACGTCGATTCCTCGTGTCGGATCATCCATCATGAATACGCTTGGTGAACGCTCCAGCCATTTACCGAAGATGACTTTCTGCTGATTACCACCGGAAAGATTGGCGATCATATCATCCGGTCCCATACATTTTGTATGCATGATCTTGATTTCTTCAGCTGTTGCACGTACCATCTTATCATGTGATAATGCGATTCCGCTCTTATAATGATTCATATTCGCAATGGTAGTATTGAATGTAATATCACCCTTCAGGAACAGACCATTCGCTTTTCTTTCCTCTGTGATCAGCGCAAATCCGTGATCCATAGCATCTTTCGGAGAGGAAAAGTTCAGCATCTTTCCGTCATATATGATATTTCCTTCTGCTCTTGTACGAATTCCGAAGATCGTCTCCAGAAGTTCTGTACGACCTGCACCAACCAGACCATAGAATCCGAAGATTTCTCCTTTTTTGATATCGAAAGAGATGTTCTGCAGTTTTGGTGCATATTTTGTTGATATATTCTGTACAGAGAGAATAGTTTCTCCCGGTGTATTGTCTACAGGTGGAAATCTGTTATCCAGAGAACGTCCAACCATGGCGGCGATCAGTTCATTCATATCTGTTTCTGCACTCGGCTTGGTCATAACCAGACTTCCGTCTCGCAGTACTGATATTTCATCACAGATTTCAAATATTTCATCCATTTTATGTGAAATGTAAATCAGAGAAATCCCCTGAGCCTTCAACTGACGCATCATCTTAAAGAGTTTTTCAACCTCCGGTGCAGTCAGAGATGAGGTAGGCTCATCCAGTACGATGACTTTGGAATGATAGGAAATTGCTTTGGCAATCTCACACATCTGTCTCTGAGATACAGACATTTTCTTCATTGGCTGTGTCAGATCAACTGTGATTCCCAGCTTTCTGAACAGGTCTGATGTTTCTTTTTTCATTCTTCCTTCGTCGACAACCCCAACGGAATTCTTCGGGTATCTTCCAAGGAACATGTTGTCTACAACACTTCTTTCAAGACACTGATTCAACTCCTGGTGTACCATTGCCACCCCGTTCTCCAGTGCATCCTTTGGTCCGGAGAAGTTTACTTCTTTTCCGTCCAGTACGATGGTTCCTTCATCTTTCTGATAGGTTCCAAAGAGGCATTTCATCATCGTCGATTTTCCGGCACCGTTTTCACCCATCAGTCCCATAATGGTTCCAGGTTTGACATTCATACTAATATGTTTCAAAACCTTATTTCTACCGAATGATTTGCTCATGCCGTTAATCGATAAGATATATTTGTTCTTATCTTCTTTCATAGCTGCGCTTCCTTTTCTTAGTAAAGAAGGGTATCATTGCTGACACCCCTCTGTAATTTCATCAATTTACGCTTTTATTCTGTCTCAAATTATTTGGAGAGAAGTGATGTATATGCTGCTGCATTGTCGGTCTTAACCATGTTAATTGCGAAAGCATCATACTCGCTCGGGTTTCCGAGACGGTTTGTGATATTAGACTCTGTCTGTCCGTCTCCACCGATGTAATCTACGTTCAGGTTCAGCAGATCATCATAGTTCTCCAGCAGTGGCTGGTATGTAGAACTCAGGAAGTTATCCGATGCATTGTAGATATCCAGCCATACTTTTTTGGATGGGCTCTTGCTTTCATCCAGCTGGTTAGCAACTTTGTCATAAACCTTTGTGGAATCTGTGAAGTCGTTGTAGTTATCAGCTGTTACCGCAATATTTAATGCATAGTAAGATCTGTCTTCTTCGCTGTATCTGTAATCTTCACCTTCTGTCAGGCAGTTACCTGCTTCATCAGCTGTACCGATACCTGTATCGATGTCTACACCGTCCAGTGCGTTACGCAGAACTCTCAGTGTCAGGTAAGCCTGAA
>ERZ839767.1760-NODE-1760-length-31335-cov-3.082289_pt1 | contig 31335 bp, 24 predicted proteins | sample MGYA00519879_ERZ839767 | MGnify/ENA primary metagenome ERZ839767 (study PRJEB31850, sample SAMEA3708852) | human gut metagenome | biome: human gut; feature: human-associated habitat; material: faeces | place: China | collected 2014 ... | reverse complement strand
TGGATTCAATTTCTTTGTCTGTTCTTCCTGTCGCAAACATCTGCATCGCATCCAAAAATACCTGATTTTCCTTTTGGCGTGCATCCGCATATTTCTGCTCCAACACCTCACCAAGAACAGCCTCTTTCATAATCTTTAGATCTGTCTCGTCCCCTACTTGAAACATTGGATCTAGATCGATCACGTGAAAATAATTGCGTATGATATGTTGGCAAAAGCTGTCAATCGTCGTGATCTGCGCATTATGTAACAATCCGATCTGCCGCTGTAAATTATCGTCATCCGGCGTCTGTTCTAATTTTTGCTGTAACGCCTCACCGATTCGCCCACGCATTTCTGCTGCAGCCGCTTTTGTAAATGTCACTACGAGAAGACGGTCAATGTCAACCGGCGCCTGCTTATCTGTGATCCGCCCAATAATTCGTTCTACCAACACGGCTGTTTTACCGGATCCCGCCGCTGCAGAAACTAGTATGTTACTATCTCGCAAATCAATTACTTTCTGTTGATCCGCAGTCCATTGTGGTTTCATCGCGTCTCCTCCTTTCCTGATGCCTCGTTCCCTTTCCTATCCTCTGATGGAACAACATCATTTACTTCGTTCCCTTTCCTATCCTCTGATGGAACAACATCATTTACTTCGTTTCCTTTCCTATCCTCCGATGGAACATCACTCTCTCTGCGTATCTCCGAAAATACATCATCGTTTGTCTTTGGCCATATTTTTCGATATGAATTGCCGGCAAGTTTTGCATCAAATCCACAGATTCCATGATAATTGCAATAATCACAGGCACAAGATTTCATACTGTCCGCCTTTTGGTACGGATGCACACTTGTCTCTCCTGCTCCGATCTGTACACCGATCTCCTGCAGCTTACGCTCTGTAAAGTCAATCAATTCCTTGAAATTTTCCGTTGTGATCGTAGCCGCATTTTTCTTAAGCATTCCATCTTTTTTTGTTCCGACCGGTACGACCAAGGATTTTGCAGAAGCCGCTAATGTCCCCTCTTCTCCGGCCAACGTCGCATCTAATGATGGCAGAACCGGATCTTCCTCATTTACCAATCCTCGCATGAGCAGTTCATTCAGCAGATATGTTCTCTTCTCCTCGAAATCCAATCTGCTTGTCACAAACGGATCTTCTATATGATAATATAGGACACCCGCTGGGATAACCATTTTCTTACTTCTGCGTGTCTGTTTATCCACTGCTGCCCGAAGATACACCATAAGCTGTAATTGCAGTCCATAATAAAGGTCCGACAGTGACAGATCCTTCTTGCCGGTTTTGTAATCCACGATCTTAACGTAAATATTTTCCTCAGTTTCCATCGTATCAATACGATCCACGCGGCCAATATACGTCTGCTTTTCTTTGTCCATCCGGAAGCTTACCTCACTGTCTACCGTATCGAACTTCCCCAGTTTCATTTGCTCCGTGATCGCCCAAACAGTCCGAAGCATAATACGGCGCAATCGCTCTACCAGACTGGCATCCCTCTCCGTATCGTACAATAAACCGTTTTTGTATTCCTCCACCGTATGGTTCAAACACTGATTTGCCAATATATGCTGCTGCTCTTCATCAACATCTGCCCACCCGATATGCCGGTCAAGAAGCGTCTTTGTATAGCGTTCCAGTGCCTCATGCACAATATTTCCAATATCAAAAAACTGAACTTCATGTTCTATTCGCTCCTCTAGCTGCAGCCCATACTGCATGTAATACGCAAATGGGCAGGCACTGAACTTTTCAAACTGCGATACGCTGCCGGTGATCACTTCGTGATACAATGCCGTTGCAGCCTCTTTCGAGATCTTACTCTCTGGTGCGATATATAATGCAGCATCTATCAGACGATCCAGCTCACTACGATGATACAGCGCTTTCTTCTGTCCGTCTTTTAGGACACACGTTAACTCCTGCTCCTGCAAGCGATATTGTCGATACAATTCGTTCCAAGCAGCATTATCTTGCCATCCCATTCGCAGACCTCGGATCAAATACCCTCTGCCGTAATCATCTCTCAAAATATCGCGCAATCTACCACGCGACTCTACTACATTTTGAATCTGAAGTTTTGGAAAAATATTCTGAACCCGATCGATCAAATACGCCGGCTGTAAAGCAGTTCCATCGTTAGCAGTTGCACTATATGTCAAATACAGCCTCTGTGATGGTTTGGTCAAACATAAATACAGATAGAACTGTTCGGTATATATTTTCTCTCTTGCGGTAGGTGCCAATGCATAGCTTTCTCCCGTCAAAAACTCTCGTTCTGCATCGGATAAAATACCGCCGCCATCTCCGGTCATTGGAATATTTCCGTCATTAACACCCAACAAAAATAGATACTTAATTCCATACAAACGTGTTCTTGACAGATCTCCTACCATGATCTGATCCACTCCGGGCGGTATCAAACCAATACGCGCCTCATCAAATCCGGTATTCAGTATTTCAATAAACTCTGCCAAAGGCATTTCTTCATCCCCCAGCAATGCCACCAAGCGATCAAGTACTTCTATGATCACATCATAAATCTGTTCATATTCTTTGACCGCTTCAAAATTTCCCTCTTCCCTAAACCTCTCTATACGTTTCTGAATTTGCAAATAAATCTGCTCCTGCTCCATGAAATCACAAATTGTTTCCGCATATTCACGCACACGGTGCTTGCCACGCGCAATACGTCCATAGAAATCCGACAATCGATCCCACGTTTCCTGTCTCAGCCAATTGATCGTTTCCGAGGCTTCTGTAGCTATATCTTCTGTCTTTCTTCGAAAAACATATCCGGTGTCCCATTCTTTTTCCCAGTTTTTGTGCCCTCGAACTCCAGATGCCAGCAGAAAATTGTCCAAAAGCTGCACAGCATTTTCCCACTCTTTTATCCCATTTGTCGGACACCCTGTACGCTGTATAAATCCACTCTTTAACAGTTTGATCGTACTCTCATAATCAAAATCCTTACGCAACACATCTAACATACTGCTTATCGTATCCACAACCGGATTTGCAAGTATGCTCTTCTTTTGGTCTATGAAACAGGGCATCCCTTTGCGCTCCATTTCTCCTTTGATCAACGTCCCATAAATGTCCATATTTCCGGTCACGATCGCTACGTCGCGATATCGAAAGCTTTCCTGTTCACGAAGTGTCATGATTTCCTCGATCATAAAATGCACCTCGTCCTCTGGCTGCCGCAAACAATGGACCGTAATATTTTGCACCTCTTCTTTATATGGTCTGACCGGATAACGGAATAAATTTCGCTCCAAATATCCAAGCTCAATATTATCCGCAAAACGCGTCTCCTCTTTTACGGTACCTGTCCAAATCGGTTCTGCAATGTCGCAATGCTCTTCTCTTGCTATTTCTGTTAAATGATAAATGGTTTTCTGACTCAGATAAAAGAGCTTATATTTCTTGTCCATTTTCCAAACCTGTTCCCGCTTGTCCAATGTCACTGTAACATTCACCTGACCACATACGCGCAACAGCTTTCGCAGCAGCTTATACTGCACCGGTGTAAATCCTGTAAAACCATCCAGATATAATATACTGTCTTTCAAAATATTGGACCGTTCTGCCACATCCGCAAATACGGTGAGTATTTCTTCAGAGGTAATGTAATTATCCTGCAGATAATCCAAAAATGCGGCATATGCCACTTCTACATCCTGCAGTTTCTGCCGCAAAACCGGATGCGATTTTGCCGATTCTTTCATCTGTTCCAATCCATCCGATGCAATATCATACTGCATTAATTCCGATAAAAATGATTTTATCTCCGCCACATATCCCTTTTTATGTATATTTCGCCCAAAATATGTCAACTGATCTTGTAGCCCCATCAATACCTTTTTTAGTATCATCGTCTTACCCAGATCATCGATAACCGGTGCCATTCCTGCACCTGTCTCGCCAAACACACGAAAAGCAAGGCGCGGAAAACTCTGCACCTCTATATTCCACAGACCGTGACGCTCACTCAATGCGACAAGATTTCTTTGTGTTTGCATTGTAAACTGCTCCGGCACAACGACAAAGATCTGCCTCTTCATATCTTTGCTCGCCATTGCTGCGGCCTGATGCTCTATGTACCATGTTTTGCCTCCACCGGCATTTCCTAATATAAATTGTAACCCCATATTTTCCTCCGTATTTATCTCTTTCATGATTTATAGTATACCACGTTCAAAATATTTCGGTCTATCACTTTACGGTTTGATTTGACGCACCTTGTTCCTCTAAAATTTCCTCTACCGCATCAACAATGATCTGTTGCGTGTACTTGGACTCTTTCGTCAGCTCCACCTCTTCTGGCGCAACTCCCGCCGCAAGCTGGTTGGATACACTTTTCACTGCCGGCTCCATTAATGGATACATCGTTGTAATACTTTCATCTAATGGAACAATCTTTACAGACTTAATATGATCCGTATCTAATGCCACCTCTAAACTGGCAGTGCTCTCCCCTAATGTGATATCCTTCGTATATATACCTGCCTGATATCTTTCATTTGCACTAGCGGTATCTTGTTTACCTTCTGATCTTCCTTTTCCAACAAACAAATATACGATGAGTAACAGTAATATAATTCCAACACCGGCAAAAATTGCTGTATATATCAATTCTTTCATTCGCAAAACAATAATTTTGGTTCCATGCATCCTTCTATCCCCCACAACGATTCACTCAGCCAGCACCTTTATAACGGTACATAACCTACAGCCTTTATTATCCTATTATTATGAATGCTCTCTACGAAATAGAACTCGCGATCCACGCTTTCTTTTTACAAATTTACTTTCTTCGTCCAAATAAAAAAGCAAAGCCAGCGCTTTGCGATGATGTCACACTACACAACAGCAGTTTCCTATTAATTAAAAAAGCAAAGCCAGCACTTTGCGATGATGTCACACTACACAACAGCAGTTTCCTATTAATTAAAGAAAACAGCCATACAAACAAATTTTCCTTGTCCGTATAACTGTCCTCTTTTATACAAGGCGTTCATCTAACGCCAGACTCATCTATTCTCAATTCATTATTTTCATTACTTAGGATCACTTTCCTCTTGATCTTCAAACGCCTCTTTCCAAATTCCCTGACGCTCATTTGCCTTTTCCTGCTTACTTTCTTCCTCACGCAGATCATTTTCTCTCTCAATATTACGGAAAAATTGTCTGGCAAATCCACTGATCGTCAATATAAAGCATGCCGGTCCCAATATAATGCCAAAAAACAATAATGTCCAATGCAATTGATAGAACACCAAATATTCTACAAACAATGTCACAAGCAAAAACAAGGTTTTCAAAAAATATTTTACACAAATTGAATACGAATTACGCAATGTGTTGACGATCGTATTTTCGTATCTCGCTAACAGCGCATATGCATATAAAAAATGCATTACGGTCATTACAATAGCGATCACGCCGACTACGGTGCACAGCGTTCCATACCTTTCACTAACACGCGCTAATTGAAAATCCAAATAAATGGCATATGTAGCAAACAATTGTATAAGCCCAATCGCACTTCCCTTAAACAAATTTGCCTTAAACTCTTTCAAAAATGGTCCTGCAATATAACCTTCCTCTTCATCCACCATTTTCAGCGTAATTGTAAACGCTGCGGTTGTAGATGCTCCAATCGTTACGATCGGAATACTACAAAGTATCCACATCGCATTTAACTTCAACATATCAAACAAACGGCTCATAAACTTATATAATCCGCTGTCCAAACTAAATAATTTACTCATATTATTTCACATTCCTGCACATTACATGTGCATTTAATCTCCATTCTATGATTAAGCTGTTAAAATGCTGCTTAACACTTTTATCTAATACATAGATACAGAATGGGCTGCTTGCATTAACAAACAGCCCGTTCCATTATTCTCAAGTTCATATAAACTCAAATTTTACCGTGTAATTGCATCTTCCAATGCTTTTCTTCTGGAAGCCTGGTTACGTGACCACTCAACGCATTTATCATAACCATACTTCTTAGCGCTCTTCTTCATACCAGCAACAATGCTATCAAACTTTTTGTCAGATTTAGCATAGATTGCTTTCCAAGAAGAGTTCTTGATCTCAGTTGTAACCTGATTCCAAGTAGTCTTAAGAGTAGTATCCTGAGTCTCCTTGGAGAATGATGTACCAGGAGCTACAGTATATTTACCTTTCTCCATGTACTCATTGATCGTTGTACAACCAGTCTTATCACGCCAATCTTTCTCGATATCGCTAGATGGAGTAGCGTTGTAGCTTGCCCAGCTCTCCTTGTTGTATGTCTCACCGTCAGAATCCGGGTTAGAAGCATCGAGAGACCATGTTATGTTGTTGATCTGCAACTCGCCATCATGGTAAGATCCCTTATAACCGCCACCCATTGTGGTATTTTTATCGTTCTGACATTTTACTCCGACATCTGTCAAGTATGCATGTTTCTGATCATCATAATCCCAAGTATAACCCTTTGGACCATATTCCATTGTCATACGACCCTCTGGAGTAGCGAGATAGTTGATAATTTCCATACATTTCTCAGGGTACTCAGTCTTAGCACCGATAGACCAAACTCTATCTCCACCCTGTGTATTCATACCATAAACGATTGGTGAAGCATCTTCTGGTTTCATGCAGTACATAAGCTTGCCGGCAGATGTATGCTCTTTTGTGTTGTAACCAAGAGATCCACTGTAGTTGAAGATGGAGAACAATGTACCACCATTCTGAACCTTAGCGATCATCTCATCATATGTCTGTGTCATAGAGTCAGGGTCGATCAATCCATCCTGATACAGATCGTTGAACCACTTCAACATCTCAAGATATGGACCTTTCTCTTCCAATGCATCATGATACTTACCATTGGTTGGATCATACAATCCAAGTGCCAACTCATCGTATCCATAATATGCAGTAGCCATAGCCTTAACATACATTACCATTGCATCATCCCAGTCTGGCCATAAGGATACAGCGTATACCTTATTACCGGAATCATCAGATGGGCAAAGCTTCTGCATGTTCTTCAGCATTTTGTGGTAATCCTGAAGATTTTTAACCTTTGGATAACCAAGTTTCTTGTATAGATCCCAACGAGTATCCCATGTATAGAAGAAGGACTCATGATCTTTACTGTTCAATGCCACGTTAGCACCAAAACCATAGAGCTTGTCACTGGCACCATTTGTGATCGTCTTTGTCAACTCTTTGTTTTTCTTAAGAGCATCCGGCATGTTTTTCTTGATGTATGGGCCGTACTCATCTAATACATTGTCATCTTCCCATCCGAATAATAAATTATTCTTTACGGCCAAAGGATACTTATCATTATCAGCACCCCATACAACAATATCACCTAAGTTACCACTTGTCATACGTGTCTCAAACACGCCATCTCCCTCAGGAATGATATTCAACTCTACGTTGAATTTCTTCTTAAGGATGTCTGCAGACCAACCGATCTGCTTTCCGGAGAAGTTTGCCAACTGACTGTATACGTTCAATTTGATAACTTCGTTCTTTTTGCTTCCACAACCTGTTAATGCAGATGCAGAACCAATTACCATACTAGAAGCCAACAGTACAGAAAGTAACTTCTTTGAAAAAAGTTTTCTCATAATTTTCCTCCATTCTGAAGTGTTTTAATTCTTCTTATTATTAAGTTCGAATGGCATTACACCATTCGAACTCATTCACTTTACGATTTGGTTCACTAAACCATCAGTGTACCAATATACATTAACCCTTTACAGCACCAAGCATAATACCTTTTTCGAAATATCTCTGCATGAAAGGATATACGCAAAGGATAGGGATAACAGATACCATGGCTACCGTGTACTTGATAACCTTGGTATTCAATGCAGCAGCTGCTGCATCTGATGTCTGTGCACCGGTTGTAGAGTTCATGATCGAGCCCAAGTTACTTGATGTGTTCAAGTAGGTATACAATCTATGCTGCAATGTAAACAACTTAGCGTTACCCTGCATGTAAATCAAGGAATCCTGGAAGGAATTCCAATGACCTACCGCACCGAAGATTGCGATTGTAGCAAGAATCGGCTTACTCAAAGGCCAGATCAACTTGCGAAATACTACCATATATGATGCACCATCAATAAATGCACTCTCTTCCAACTCGCCCGGTATAGACTCTATATACGTCTTAACGAGGATAATGTTGTACGGAGCAACAATTCCTGGGATGATGTATACCCAGTAGTTATTTGTAAGACCTAACATAACTAAGTTCAAGTATGTTGGGATCAAACCAGCGTTAAAATACATTGTGATAACGAGGAAACGATACCATAAACTTCTATGCCACATTTCCTGCTTTGTCACCAAGTAACCAACGAATGCAGAAGCAAGTACCATCAATGCAGTACCAAGAATCGTTCTGCTGACAGATACCAAGAACGCATTTCCCAGATCACCAACTTCACGCAATTTCAAATAGTTATCAATATTCAGTCCCTTCGGGTAGAAATTGATCATACCCTTTTTAACCAGATCATTACTTGAAATCGTATTGATAAACAAGTAATAGAACGGGAAGATACATGTTAATGTAAACACTGTAAAGAATATATAGTTGAGTACATCAAAGACAACGTCTCCGACAGATCTCTTGTACATTCTTTTATGTTTCTTGTTGTACTCTTTTTCTCTTTTAGCATCTAACTTTTCCTGTGCTGTCTTAGCCATACGATTTCACCTCCTATACAATACTCTCGCCGCGCAATGCCTTAGATACACTATTAGCACCAAACAGCAACGCTACGCTGACAACGGATTTTGCCATACCAATTACCGTGGATAGCGGGATACTACCGCCATTAATACCTAAGTCGTATACCCACAGATCCAATACACGGATCGTATCCATGTTGTTCGGGTTACGGAATACAAGGTACTGATCCAAACCATTGCTCAAGCAGCCTGCGATTGCCATCAACAGCAATACGAAGAATGTAGGAAGCAAACCAGGTAAAGTAATGTGACGCATCTTTTGGAATCGACCGGCACCATCTACTGTTGCCGCCTCATATAAGGACTGATCGATACCGGAAATACCTGCGATGTAGATAATAGCACTCCAACCTACACCTTTCCATGTTCCCCATGCCCACATCTTAAGCCATGTATGCTTAGAACTCATCAACCACGCTTTACCCTGTGCGTTCTGTGCAATAACACCAATCTCCTTCAAGAATGTGTTAATGAAACCATCTGTAGAGAAGATAGCCAATGCAACCGCATACACAAGTACCCAGCTGATAAAGTTAGGAATCGTCGTGAATGTCTGTACAAAACGGCGGAATCTCAAGTTCTTCATCTCGCAAAGGAAGATTGCAAAGATCATAGGAAGCCAGCTGGTACCCACTCCCAAGAAACTCATGATCAATGTATTTCTCATGGTATTGATCATATCAGTACGTGTAGCTGAGTTCTGGAACAAATATGTAAACCACTTGAATCCTACGAAGCTACTCATAGAAAGCGTATCTCCTGATTTATAATCGAAGAACGCATATCTCCAACCATACAAAGGCAGGTAGCAGAATACAAATGCTAATGCAATGAATGGAAGGAACATAAGGAATAACTTATACTTTGATTCCATCTCATACTTCTCACCCTTGTCAACACTAGGAAGAGAAATAAATACAACAATTGCTGTAATAAGCATAATAGCTGTTAATACTGCATAACCATAAAATGCTGTTGGGATCTGAGGTAAGATCTTGTTAGCCTTTGTTGGATCTGTAGAAGAATTTACCAGCATATAACTCACTACAGTTACAACTAATCCAAGTGTCTCAGCGACTGAGCCACCCAACGTAAACTGAGCACCTGTTTTCTGCATTCTCAGATTACCGAGGGACATACAAGCTCCCACGCCGAGTAAAATGATACCGATCACCAATATAATAGATGCAATCATTACAACGGCAAAGCTGCTTTCATTGACCCAGTTCATACGGAACGCTCTGGCGAACTCACTTGTCAAACTGTTGTAGGATACTGCTGATGTAAACAGGGATACATTTGAACTGATCATCTTAGCAACTCTAGTTGGATTAAATGTCGGGAAAAATGCACCAACGATCAACAGAATTGTAATGATTCTCTGACAGATGTATAGTCCTGAAGCAGCTCCTTTCTTGTTTTCTTTGTCTTTCATAAATAACCTCCTCGTATTATTTATCGTGCGCTAAGTGCTTTTTAGTGCAAAATTGCTCAAAATCACACCAACGTAGTTACTTCATCATGTAATTATACCTAAAGAATTCGTTAAAAAATACCATAATCTTTCAAGAAAAAATACACGATTTTTTCACACTTTTAACAAAAAATATATAAATTTTTGTGCAATTTATCAAATTTGAGTAAGATTTCCACGATTTTGATTTTCTATAAGGATCAAAGGGGCATAAGTTCAAAAAAATAGCCTGTTAGGGAAATTCAGACCTTTTCACACTTTAATCCTATAAATCAAACAGAAAGGGAGAGATGAGACAATATTGTCTCACCTCTCCACACGATCACTCTCCCAAATGGGATATGCGTTTCATTAGTCTTTCTTTCTCTTAACAACTACTACGATACCTGCAATCACTACAACTGCAACTACTACGATAGCTGCTACTGCTCCACCACTGATAGAAGAAGAGCTACTGCTGCTGCTAGAAGATGAAGAAGATGCGTCTGCTGCAGGCGTTGGTGTTGCTTCTACTGCATCAGGATTATCAACGTCAAATCCGCTAACCTTGAATGTGATCTCTACAGAATCATTAGGTGTTCTAACGCTTGGGCAACTAGGATAAGCACCATTATCCTTCTGATATGAGTTAAATGGATCAAAACGGAACAATCCACTCTCATCTGTGTACTCTGTTGGAACGAAGATGTCGTCCTGAAGTGTTACAGATGTATTATCGATCTTAAGCTTCCAGTCCGTTACCTGGATCTTGCCGTCTTTGTATGCAGACATCGGAATATCTGTACTTACATACAGCATGGACATTACTGCCTGCTGGCTGCTCTCTGCACTTGTTAATACACCGCCCAAATCCTTAACGCCAACTGTGTAAACACCGTTGCCTTTAATCTCAGCATCTGTTACAGTTGCACCTGGAACTTCTGAATTTGCATTGTCTTTACTCTGATACATCTTACCTTCATAAGCACCGTTTGGAAGATTTTTACCATTCAAACCATTCTCTTCCTGATACCATTCATCACGGAAGATCCAAGACTGTGTCTGCTGTAAACCAAAGTATGCATGATATGTAGTCTTACCAGATGCATCGAATGCAGCCTTTGCTGCTTCCTTTGCTGCTTTGCTGACTGTTCCTGCACTTGCATTTGGTGCAGATGTTACTGCAAATGTCAACGCCATTACGCTGGCAGAAGCGATTGCAATGATTTTTCTAATTGATTTTCTCATTGTTATTCCTCCTAATCAATATATTTGTTTGCTTTTCGTTTTGCTGCCTGCAAAACTATTCACTTGCTTATTTTAGCAGAACGAAGCGATATTAAAACCATAATTATTAGACATATTTACCCGAAAAATTCCTTGCCACGTATATTTTTTTCATATTTTTACCAAATAATTGTCCTGTTTTGGATGCGATTTTTGCCAATAACCGCTATTTATTATGGTAATTCCTGCTCATCACTTCGCTCGATTGCTGTCGAAGCATTCTTCGGGATCCGTATTGTCACAACTGTCCCCTCATTCAAACGGCTATCCACCTTTACTGCATACTCTTTTCCATACTGCATGATCAATCGCTGATTCACATTGCTGATCCCAATATGCCCCCTGCTTCCATCTGTTTGTGTCAATGAGTGGCGCAATTCACCCAATTGATAATAATTCATCCCAGTTCCATTATCAATCACTTCTATAATAATGTCTTTTTCATCTTGAGACACTTTCACTTCAAGCCTTCCGTCCTTCGGTTTATTTTCCAGGCCATGTATAAAGGCATTCTCCACAAACGGCTGAATGATGAGTGGCATCACTTCCTGCGTCATATCTACGTCATCATCTACCACAATTTCGGAATGGATACGATCCCCAAAGCGATAGTCCTGTATCCTCATATAATTATCGATCAGTTCTATTTCCGATTGCAAACTTACCAGCTTATGACTGACCTGTATATTCCGCCGCATGATCTTTGCAAGCATTTTGACCAGATCTTCAATCTCCGGCTGATGATTAACCCTCGCCTTCATTCTGATCGTTTCTAATGTATTGTATAGGAAGTGAGGGTTAATCTGACTAGCTAACATTTTAAATTCAACTTCCTTTTGCCGTGTATGCATTTTCTCTTTCTGCACTTTTTCTTCTACCATTGATTCTGTCAGATTTTGGATATCGTCCATCATCGTTCCGAGTTCGGCATAAATTTCGCCGATCTCGTCGTTTCCCCCCACCATTTTTACCCGATCATAACGACCGGTTGCTACCAAATGCATCTGATGACGCAATTCTTTCAATCGGCTGGAAAAGCTGGTCGAATATCCTATGATCATCGCAAACGAGATTAGCATTCCAATTCCCACGATCAAATACGCATTAAAGGTAACCTGATTGATCTGCTCCGTGATTCCGGAGTAATCCTGTACACTGACAAGAGAGTAGTAATTGGTCGTATTTTGCGGATGTACTTTCTTATACGTAACAAATCTGTCTTTTCCGATAACACTAAAACGCGTATTTCCCGTCCATCTTGTCGTACCGCGCAAATATGTTTCCAGCGCGAGCTCCTCTGTTCCCGAAACTTCATAGTTCGTATACAACACATTTACATCATTGTACAGAAGAACCGTATTTTCTTCCCGCTCTGCAATTGCCGAATTGATCAGATCCATATTCATCTGCACCGCCAATATGCCAAGCTGCTCCCCGTCAGCACTAATGATCTGTTTTGCGACCTGTATGCACTTTTGCTTTTCTTCTCGGTCTTCACCATAACACCAGATCAATCCACCTTTTTTATCACATACATCGCTATACCAAGACTGTTGTGTGACAGATGGCCCCAGATAAGTAAACGGCCGATCATAACATAGGGTTTCATTGCTGACATAGATCACTATATCCGAAATCGACTGCTTATAATCCTGCATATAACGATCAATCTCCCACAATTTCCCCTTATCTTTCTGCCATTTCTTTTCATCGGTATAATCTTTTGTGATCATATTAGACAGCACCGTATTTATATTCATGTTTTCGCAAACCTTTTCCATATCCGGCACAACATCTTCAAGAATACTTGCCATCAAGTGCAATTCTTGTTTTTGCGCCTTCTTATTTTGTTCGATCAAACTGTTGGCTGTTCTATTGTTTAAATATACAGTTACGCCAAAAAAGGGAATAACGCCACCTATCACAAAGACAAGTATCATCTTCCCTCTAAATCGGATATTCTTAAATAATTTAGTCCTCCAACTGCTTTTCACATCAATCCTCCATGCTGCGAACCGGCTCCGTCTCCATTATATTTTAAAACGTAACTGCTGTGGCTCTCGCATTGCCTTGCCAGACAAAGATGTCACATTCGTTGTGATATTCAGGATATACGTCTCATCTTGTGCATATGGCTCAAGCGGCTCAATTTCGATAATATTTTCTAATGAATTGTATCGGATCGCTGTCTTAAGCGGAGACAGATTTTCCGTTGTGACATACAAATTTACATTATTTACGGTTTTTGGATCCAACGGAACATTAAACTTTACCTTCCAAAGAAAATTTCCCGTTTTGTATTTCAGATCCTGTTTTACTTTTCCCTCTAAATCTTCTGTCATCCCCTCTATCGATAAATAATCCGTCATATCGTTACCACCTTTCTTAACGGTCTCGTCAAACATTGGGAGTCACCCATCTTTTTGTTATCGTTTTTGTATTTAAAGTGTACCACAAATCATGCAGTTTGTGTAGTCCAAGGCGGGTATCATGTGGTATACTAATACTACTTATATCGGATATGTCTGCCAGCATGTAAATTCTGCCGGCTAACGGATTCCAAATCTCAATACAGGAGGCATTTTTTTGAGCAAAATAAATTTTAAGCCGGGTAATATGCTTTACCCACTTCCTGCGGTTATGGTAAGCTGCGGCGATATCGCACAAGAGTCTAATATCCTTACCGTTGCGTGGACTGGCACCATCTGTACCAACCCACCGATGGTCTATATTTCCGTGCGGCCCGAACGATATTCCTATGCCATGATCCGCGAAACAGGCGAATTTGTGATCAATCTCACTACCAAAAAACTTGCACGTGCAACGGATTTTTGCGGGGTACGTTCCGGTCGTGATCTTGACAAATGGAACGAATGTCATCTAACTAAGATCCCGGCAGATACCGTGCGCTGCCCGATGATCGCCGAATCGCCCGTTAACATTGAATGTCAGGTAACAGAAATAAACGAACTTGGTTCTCATCATATGTTTTTGGCCAAGGTCACCGCCGTACACGTGGACGATGCCTACATTGATGAAAAAGGGACCTTTCATTTGAATGATACCGGTCTGCTTGCCTATTCACATGGCACTTACCACGAATTAGCCAAAGCCACGGGGAACTTTGGTTATTCTGTACGTAAGACACACGGAAAAAAGCAAAAGCGAAAGAAACGGTAAATAATTAACATAATTTTTTGGGGAACATATAATGTATTAGGAGGTCGCGCTTAGGCAGCGTTTATTCCTATCTTTATCGCAAATAGCGATAGAATGGAGTGCAATATGAAAATAACATATCTGAAGATTTGCAATTACAAATCGATCGAACAACTTGAGATCACTGATATTGAAAATGCTTTGATCTTAGTCGGCAAGAATAACACCGGAAAAACAGCAGTAATCGATGCCATTTTACTGGCAATGGGGATGCGTAACTGTGCAGAACATGAATTTTTAGATGCCGGCAAACCCATCTCCATCTCGGTTCATATCGAGTATTCCGAAAGCGATATTATGCTGCTGCACTCACGGAGTGTATTGTGCAAAGTGAAAGATTATGAACGATGGCTTGCAGATTTCCAGAGCAAGATTCCGTCCTATCAGGATGGTATTTTGTCATTTACTTTTATCGTCACACCAAATATGGCAACACGATATTCCGATGGATTTTCAAAGCATAACGAATATATCCCGGAAGTACTGCCCAAAATTTATCATATTGACCAAAACCGAAATCTCGAGGCGCTGCAGAATGATGTATTCAGTTTCTATGACAAAGAATCTTTTCAGAAATTAAAAGATAATCAATGTACGTTTGACCCTGCCCGTACCTGCAACCGCTGTTTTCAGTGTATTGGGCTGATCAATAAAAAAACACCGGAGGAACTGACCGTTTTCGAAACTGTGCGCCTCTTACAATACAAATTGTTTCACACCAACCTTACGCAATTTGCAGAAAAAGTCAACCGTTATTTCCATGCGAACGGAAGTCCTTCACAGGAAGTCCGCTACGTACTCGATTACGACACCGACAACCTTCTGCATGTTTCCACACAAATTTATAACAAGGATCGGCATAATCTCGTCGGACCACTCAATATGCTGAGCGAAGGGTTGCGCAGTATTTACGCACTTTCCCTCCTTGAAGCCTATATTGATGAAGAAAATACGCTTCCAAGCATTATTATGATGGAAGATCCGGAAATCTATCTCCATCCACAGCTTCAAAAGAGTGCCAGCGAAATTTTATACCGCCTTTCCAAGAAAAATCAGGTTATTTTTTCGACACACTCACCAAATCTCATTTTTAATTTTTCATCCCGGCAGATACGGGAGGTCGTTTTGAACGAGCGTTACTTCACAACGATTCATACTGAAACAGATGTAGATGAGATTTTGGACGATCTCGGCTATACCGCGAATGATCTGATGAATGTCAGCTTTGTTTTTATCGTGGAGGGCAAGCAGGACAGCAACCGTCTGCCGCTTCTTTTAGAAAAATATTACTCCGAAATTTACGATGAAAATGGCAATTTACAGCGCATTTCCATTGTTCCCGTCAATAGCTGCACCAACATCAAAACTTATGCAAATTTGAAATATATCAACAAATTGTATTTAAAAGACCAATTTTTGATGATACGTGACAGCGATGGCAAAAATCCAAAATATCTCAAGAAGCAGTTGTGCAGCTATTATAGCAAACGCTCTTCGGAAGATGTTGGTAATCTTCCGCGCGTCGAACCCAAAAACGTACTGATCCTTAAATATTATTCATTTGAAAACTATTTTTTGGATCCAAAGGTTATGGCAAAGATTGGCGTGATTAAAAATGAAGAAGAGTTTTACAATATATTGTATAAGAAATTTAAGGACTATCTGTTTAAGCTTAACAGCGTAAAGCGAATGCAGCGTACTCTCAACATCCGCATTCGCAGCAAGCAGGACATCAAAGACAATATTGAGTCGATCAAAATTTATGTGAGAGGTCACAATCTGTTCGACATTTTTTATGGCAGATATCATGGTAGTGATGAGCAGGCGATCCTCAAAAAATACATTGATGTTGCTCCTCGTGAAACCTTTCAGGATATCTTTGATGCAATTGACTCTTTCGTGTATTTCGAAAATCGCCGAAAGTAATTTTCGTAATAAATGTTTTTTTGGTTGACATGTTAGCACTTTTAATTATAATATAGTGATGTGTTGACTTCTGTTTATTTGGAAATAGCCTAACAAACTGTGTGAGGTGTAATATGGAAAATCAGTATATAATCAAAGGAGGAACACCATTAAATGGTGAGGTGACGATCGGCGGTGCCAAAAATGCTGCGTTAGGCATCTTAGCTGCTGCTATTATGGCAGATGAAACCGTTGTCATCGATAATCTTCCGAATGTTAGAGATATTAATGTTTTGTTAACAGCAATTGAGAGCATCGGCGCTACTGTAAAGCGTATCGGTCCTCATGTAGTATCTATTAATGGCAGCACGATCAATGATATGACCATTGATTATGACTCCATCCGCAAGATCCGTGCATCTTATTATCTGCTTGGCGCACTGCTTGGCAAATACAAGAAGGCGCAGGTTGCTTTGCCGGGTGGCTGTGAGATCGGAAGCCGTCCGATTGACCTTCATTTGAAGGGATTTCGCGCACTGGGTGCTACCGTTAGTATTGAACACGGTATGATCAATACCTCGGCCGACGAATTAGTAGGAAACCATATCTTTATGGATACTGTTTCTGTTGGTGCTACGATCAACATTATGCTGGCTGCCTGTATGGCAGAGGGCAAAACAGTTATTGAAAATGCTGCTAAAGAACCACATATCGTTGACGTAGCCAACTTCTTAAACAGTATGGGTGCCAATATCAAAGGTGCCGGTACTGACAAGATCCGTATGACTGGTGTAACATCGCTGCATGCGAGCGAATATTCCATTATTCCGGATCAGATCGAGGCAGGTACATTTATGGTTGCCGCTGCCGCAACACGCGGTGATGTTTTAATTAAAAATGTAATTCCTAAGCATTTAGAGGCAATTTCTGTAAAACTGATGGAAATTGGTGCTACTGTTGAGGAATTTGATGACGCTATCCGTGTTACAAGTGATCATCGTTTAGGACACACCCAGATAAAGACACTACCTTATCCGGGATTTCCTACCGATATGCAGCCACAGATCGCAACATTATTGGCTTTGTCCGATGGAACAAGCATTGTAACTGAGAGCATTTTTGAGAATCGTTTCAAATATGTGGATGAATTATCGCGTATGGGTGCTTCCATCAAGGTTGAGGGTGGCAATGTTGCAATCATAGAAGGTGTGGAAGGCTTTACCGGCGCTGCTATTAGCGCACCGGATCTTCGTGCCGGTGCTGCACTGGTCGTTGCAGCATTAGTGGCAGAAGGCTACTCTACCGTTGACTGTATCCATTACATTGAACGTGGTTATGAATGCTTTGAAGATAAATTGGCCGCTTTAGGTGGATATATTGAAAAAATTCCTGTTGACGATGAACGTGCAGTTCAGAAGTTTAAGCTCAAAGTAGGTTGATTGAATTTCATTTTCTCTATAAAAAGGATGTCGTCTGATAATAAAAGACGGCATCCTTTTTTATTTCGTTCTAATTTACATTCCTTGCTTTAGCAGTCGAGCTGTGACTGCTATGTGAAAATATCTTAATATAAAATCATAACATCATTTGTATCGTCACGTCGGACATTTCGCGTAGATCCAACACTTTCCCACTGACACATACGGAGGGTCGCGCCAATTCATCCGCATGCATTGCAACAATCGTGCCCTTTTCCCCATCAGAAAGCACTACCTCGCATCCAATAAAGGACTTTACAATCCCCTCTAAAAACGGATGCAAATACTTTGGATCAAAACGCTTGTCCCCATCCTGTTCTACAACCATGTTGATCACCTCAAACGGACACAATGCCCCACGATAAACCCTCGCAGAAGTCAGTGCATCATATACATCGGCAATTGCCACGATCTTCGCAAACTCATCAATCTGATCTCCCCGCAAGCCATCCGGATAACCACTTCCATCACAACGCTCATGATGCATCAACGCAACTTTTTTAATCCTCTCATCCAACTTCATTGGTTTCAATAGATTATAGCCGCGTCTCGGATGATTCTTAATTTCTGTATATTCCTCTTCCGTCAAAATGCCGGGCTTTTTGATGATCTCTTCCGGTATTTTCATCTTGCCAACATCATGCAGTAATCCCGCTAACGTCAACACATCCAGATCATCCTGTGGCATATTGATCCAATGCCCAAACATGTTGCATAATATTGCCACATTCAGACTATGAATAAAAGTTGCATCATCATATTTGCGGATCTTATGCATCATATGAAATGTCCGAATCGGATTTTCGCTCATAACTATGATCTCTTTCGTCTGATTCAGCAATTCATTACTACTCAGATCCCCATCTGCATTCGTGATAAACATAGAAAGCGAATCTTCCAGCGTCTTTGCTGACTGGATCACATTTTCATTAAATTTATTATAACTTATGGATTTTCTAAGCAGATCAGCAATAACCTGCATATCATCCGGTAAATTGGTAGATCTTTTCATTTTCACTCCATTCCACGATGCCACCCTGTGAACACTCATGGCTCCCATCTATCTTCTACTATTTGCGATTTTCATTATAATCTATATCATATTATAAAGTCAACGCCCCTCAGCTTGCAATGAAGCGTAAAAAAGAGTAAAATAATATGGATATTGGGTTCTTATATCAGAACTCCATGATCACAACAAAAGCCATGCTTTCTTGCATGAGCAGAAACGAGGATTATCATGAATAAGCGAGGACACTTTTTTGTATTTGAGGGTATCGACGGAAGTGGCAAAACAACGCAGATTCATCTATTACAGAAGCGCATTGAGCAACAGGGCGTTCGCTGTATGGAAACCAAGGAGCCGACTGATGGTCCCATTGGATCTCTCCTGCGCCAATGTTTGACAGGCCGCATGAATATCGATGAATACTCGATCTCCGCGATGTTTGCAGCTGATCGTCTTGATCATCTGCAGAATGAAACAGATGGCTTATGTCACAAGATCGAAGAAGGCATATCCGTCATCTCTGACCGCTATGTTTTCTCCAACTACGCTTACCAAAGTGTCTCCGTACCTTTAGAATGGCTTGTCCAATTAAATGCACAGGCAGCTAAGCTTCTGCGCCCGGACTGTCATATATTCATTGATGTAGATCCAACCACTGCTATGGAGCGCATGGCCGCAGGTCGTTTTCACACAGAACGCTACGAAACATCAGATCGCCTTACAAAAGTACGCGATAGGTATTTATCGTTGTTTGAGCAATTTCAAGACACCGAGCGTATTCTTATTGTTGACGGCAATCGTCCGGTAGATACTATTGCCAATGACATCTGGGCACAAGTATCGGCTTTGTACTCGTAGTGATCTAAGGCTTGGAGGATTCATATGGATTTAAAAATACATAATCTGCAGCAGATCAGTCAGCCGGAACGCATTACGCAGACTCCGGAAGCAGACGGCAGCTTTCGTTTTACCCTGCTAAGCAACATCGAGGAAAGCGAATTGCAGGCAGCCCTCTCCGGCATGATGGAAGAGATCACGCAGCAGGGTTACCGTCTTGGCAAACGCAGAGACATCCGCGATATGAAACAGTACCGCAAATTGATCCAGGAATTTATGAACGAGATCGTCAGCCATTCACACAAGTTCAGCCGTGAAAACTTTTTGGATAAACACGGAAGACACCGCGTATATGGCATTGTAAAGCAGGTCAATCAGGCACTGGATGAGCTCGCCGAAGAACTGATGAATGAAGAGCAGGATCACCTCGCCATTCTTAGCAAAATAGACGAGATACGCGGATTACTGCTGGACATTTTCACTTGATATTTCAACCACAACAGAAAGGATGACAGATATGATTCGTTTTAATGATATTATAGGACAGGAGCCAATTAAAAAACATTTACAGACCGCATTGGCGCAAAATAATGTTTCTCATGCATACCTGTTTTGCGGCGATTCCGGTTCCGGACGGCATACCCTGGCAAAAGCCTTTGCCAGAGCATTGTTGTGTGAACAGCCAACTCCGGATCACGATGCCTGCGGGCACTGCAAATCATGTCTACAGGCTGCTTCTGCTAACCACCCGGATATCCGTGTCATTACACACGAAAAGTTCAACATCCGTGTTGATGAGATCCGCGAACAGCTCAACAACGACATTCAGATCAAACCGTATAGCAGCAAATATAAAGTATATATTATCCCGGACGCACACCGCATGAATGAACAGGCTCAAAATGCACTGCTTAAAACGTTGGAAGAACCTCCTGCTTACGCAGTGATCATTCTTTTGTCAGATAATGAATCTGCATTACTACCTACGATCGTATCCCGCTGCATCACACTGCAGATGAAGCCTGTTTCAGAAAAGGATATTGCTGACTATCTGGTACAGAAATTGCAGATGGAACAAGATGTCGCCGAAATCGCTGCAGGATTTTGCCAGGGCAATATCGGTCAGGCGATCCGTTTTGCGCAGTCGGAAGATTTTCAGATCATGAAAAATCAGGTGATGCAATTGTTAAAACAGATCGATGATCTTCCATTATCTTCTATTATGGAGATCGTACACGGTTTTTCCAAAGAAAAGGGTAATTTTTACGATTACTTAGATCTGATGCTTCTGTGGTACCGTGATATTTTAATGTATAAGGCGACGAAAGACACAAATCTGCTCTTATATCGTGATGAATACAGCACGATCACGAAGCAGGCAAGCAAACGCAGCTATGAAGAATTAGAGCGTATTATCGAAGCGATCAATAAAGTAAAGCTTCGTCTTGACGCAAATGTTAATTTTGAATTAGCCGTCGAATTGATGCTGCTTGTGATCAAGGAAACGTGTTAAATATAACAGACTAAAAGAAAGGCAAGACAATTCTATGATAAAAATTATTGGCGTTAAATTCCGTAAGCCCGGCAAGGTATACTACTTTGATCCAACCGGCTTTACGGTACAAAAAGGGGATCACGTCATTGTGGAAACAGCACGCGGTGTTGAATACGGCACTGTTGTTCTTGGTCCCAAGGAAGTAACCGATGATCAGGTCGTGCAGCCACTCAAGCCATTAATGCGCGTGGCAACCGAGGAAGATGCTGCCGTATGTGCTTCCAACGAAGAGAAAGAAAAAGATGCATTTCAAATCTGTCTGGAAAAGATCAAAAAACATGGTTTGGAAATGAAACTGATCGATTCGGAATATACCTTTGATCGCAATAAATTATTGTTTTATTTTACAGCGGATGGTCGTATTGATTTCCGCGAATTGGTAAAGGATCTTGCATCCGTTTTCCACACAAGAATCGAGCTTCGACAGATCGGCGTTCGTGACGAAACAAAAATGCTTGGCGGTATTGCTATATGTGGTCGACCGCTTTGCTGTCACTCTTATCTGTCCGACTTTGTGCCGGTTTCTATCAAGATGGCAAAAGAGCAAAACTTATCCCTCAACCCGGCTAAGATTTCGGGCGTATGCGGACGTTTGATGTGCTGTCTGAAAAACGAGCAGGAAGCTTATGAACATCTCAATCGTTCCCTGCCTCATATCGGAACAAAAACTACAACTCCGGAAGGCTATCCCGGTGAAGTTCAAAGTGTCAGCGTACTGCGCCAGCTTGTAAAAGTTGTCTTTACAAATGACAATGGTGAAAAAGAGGTTCGCGAATATCCGGTCGCTGAATTACAGTTTGACCAAAAGAAAAACTTTGGCAAAAACATTCCGCAGCAGACTCTTCCGGATGAAAAGTTGGATGAAGAGGAGCTGATCTGGAAGAACTTTCTCAGGAAGAAGAATTGATCGATGAGGAAGATAAACCGGAGCAGGCGAAACGCAATCGTAATAATCGATCAAACAACCGTCGACGTAGTTCCGGTAACCGCCGTAACGAATATCCAAACAACCGTGAACGTGGCAGCAACAATAATCGCGAACGTAACGGCAATAGCAATCGCGATCACGGTGGCAGCAATAACCGCGAATCTAATAATCGTGACCACAATAATAACGGCGGCCGCGGCAATCGTAACAATAACCGTGGTGACAAAAATAATAACGATCATCGCCGTGACGAGCATGGTGGCAATGATCGTACACGCAAATATCACAACCGCAAACCACGCAGAGAATCAAGAGAACACAAAGATGCAGAATAAAGATTGTCTCCTACGAGAGGGCGAACGACTGGATGATCTGTGTCAAGGATTACAAATAATACAGCATCCCGGTAAATTCTGTTTTGGTATGGATGCTGTATTATTAAGTTCTTTTGCTGCACTGCGAAACAAAGATACCGTCATGGATTTATGTACCGGTACCGGAATCTTGCCTATTTTGCTGTCAGCCAAAACAAAAGCTGACCACATTGATGCTTTAGAAGTTCAAAAAGAAAGTGCTGAAATGGCGCGCAGAAGCATTATTTTGAACGAATTATCGAATAGGATCACCATTTACGAAGGTGATGTCAAAACCGCTTCTGATCAATTTGGCAAAAATTGCTACGATGCTGTCACCGTCAATCCGCCGTATATGAATCAGGGACATGGTCTCAAAAATCCCAATATGCCAATGGCGATTGCCAGACATGAGATACTATGCACCTTAGAGGATGTCATACGCGAAAGCGCAAATCTTCTCAAACCAAAAGGGCGTTTTTACATGGTTCACCGCCCATTTCGGCTTGCAGAAATCTTTGTTATCATGAATAGCTATCGATTAGAACCAAAACGAATGCAGCTGGTGTACCCTTTTGCGGACAAGGAACCAAACATGGTGCTTATCGAAGGCGTGAAAGACGGAAATCCGATGTTAAAGATCACGCCGCCTTTGATCGTATACCGCCCTGATGGAACATATACCGACGAGCTGCTTGCATTATATGGCATGACAAGAAAATAATTATAAGAATAAAAGAGGTTCATTATGTCAGGTACTTTATATTTATGTGCTACTCCAATCGGCAACTTAGAAGACATTACCTTACGTGTTCTTCGCACCTTGCAGGAAGTAGATGTTATTGCGGCAGAAGATACACGCAATACGATCAAATTATTAAATCATTTTGAAATAAAAACTCCAATGACAAGCTATCATGAGTACAACAAAGTGGACAAAGCCGCCTATCTTGTTGAACAGCTTGCTAACGGCAAAAATATTGCCTTAGTTACCGATGCGGGTACTCCTGCCATTTCGGATCCCGGAGAAGAACTGGTCAAACAGGCTTATGCTGCGGGAATTCCCGTCACCTCTCTCCCCGGAGCCTGTGCGTGCGTTACTGCACTCACTCTGTCCGGTTTATCGACCAGACGTTTTGCATTTGAAGCCTTTCTGCCATCTGACAAAAAATTACGCCGTAAAATTTTGGATTCTTTGTGTACCGAAACACGGACAGTAATAATTTATGAAGCACCACATCACTTACGTGCAACTCTTCAGGAATTATTCGCCGCTCTCGGAGACCGCAGACTGACTATCTGTCGTGAATTGACAAAAATTCACGAAGGTGCAATGCAATTTACACTGTCAGAAGCGATTTATTATTATGATCAAAACGCACCAAAAGGTGAATATGTTCTCGTCATCGAAGGACGCAATATGGCAGATCTCGAGCAGGAATCACGTGATGCCTGGGCACAACTTTCCGTTGACGAGCATATGCAGCACTATTTATCCGAGGGAATGGATCGCAAAGATGCTATGAAACAAGTAGCCAAAGACCGCGGTGTCCCAAAAAGGGAAATTTATCAACAATTATTAAATAAAGACATTTAAGTATATATTCTGTAAAAACGGGAAACATGATAAAGTAACAAATGTTATTTTAAAGGAGGTTACTTTATCATGTATGACAAAAAACATCGAATACGAAATTCATATATATTGATCAGCTTGCTTGCAGGTGTCTGTTGGATACTCGCTTTAACTGCCATCTTGTTTCAGTTATCTGATACTTCTGCAAACGCAGGATCTGCGGTCCCCGCCTATTCATCCCACTCCCCTGTATACTCTAATACCAATTTCCGCTTAAACGCTGTTTCAGAACACACCTATGAACTAACCCCGAAAGACTCTGTCAAAACAAATAATAAGCTCAATAATTCTGACGCATTCCCAGAAGGTTCCCAGGTTAGATCCTATTTTGCTACTCTGCTTCATGATCCCTCACTTCAATTAGTTTCCTCCCACATAGAAACCAATTATGCAGACTATTATCTGTATAGCACAAAGCTAAATAAACTTGGCTTTCCTGCGTCTTCTTTTGGTCAGAATCTGCATATTGCTGTCACAAAAAACGGACACATATACCTTGCATCACCACAGATCGATTATGACTTTTAATCTTAGTGCAGAATACGTTTTTTATGGCAATCACGACGATTTCTTCTGCATCTCATCTCCTTACACAACATGACCTGTACCAATGCATTGTAATATGGATCGTTACACCGTTCTCCACAGATTTTTTGCACCATTCGCCCTATTATTATGCGATCAGGATAGCAGTCAAACATTGGACTTCCATCATATTCCATCTGATCACACATTTCCATTACTTCTAATTGTATCTTTTTGGCTTCCATCGGCATTAAGTACTGATCATCCCATTCTTTTTGCTCTTCTGTTACCTCCGTAAATTCCAGTGGAAATGTCATCATCGTTCCTTTTCCATATTTATGCAGCATAAGATCGATTCTCCTAAATCATTCTTTGCTAGTTATCCTATGCACATTTTTCGTAAATCGTGATAAGTTATGCACATTTTTTGAGTGATCTACACACATTTTCACAATATTTACTTGTTTATGATCCCCAAAATTTAAGAATATGTTCATTGCCTTTTATGGACAAACATCTTATACTATTGTAGTGAATATTTTTTGAAAATGAATTTCAGTTAAGAAAATTGAGTGTGATAGGAACTTTTCCTTATAACATTCAATCTTGAGGAGGATGCCATTGAAACATTTATATAAATTTATTGCTTTAGTATTTATTTTTATGATAGGGATTGCTTTTTTCAGCAAAAGTATTCCATCGATTTCCGTAAGTACAACGACTGCAAGCAGCATTCAGGATTCTACATTTCCTATGGTTTATCTGCAGGTAGGAGAATCGTTTATCAATCCACTGCACGGATACAGCAGCGAACTTAACAGCAGCACAGTTCGAGAATCCATCACACCACTGGACACCGGCAAAACTTTTGCCGTGAATATCGCCGAAAACGATTCTAAGATCAAGAAACTTTCTTATGAATTGCGCGATATTGCCAATAATAAATCCATTGAAACCGGAGATATTACTGCCTTTGACAAAAACAAAAAATATAAAGTTGCTACCGTCCACTTAAAAGAGGCAATGGACACGAGTACTGAGTATGGATTCTGCATGACACTTATAACCAATTATAGCAAAAAGATTCATTTTTATACTCGTATAAAATATTATGACAATGACTTTTTCCTGTCCAAAAAATTGGACTTTGTAGCGAAATTTCATGCAGCAACTTTTGACCAGGGTAAGTCTCTGGATCTTTCGCAGTATTTAGAGAGTGGCACAAACGATGATTCTTCTTATGAATCCGTTGATATTCATTCCAGCCGCAAGCTTATCACTTGGGGAAAATTAAAACCTAGAAAATTAACGGATGTTGTGCCTACTGTCAAAGAGCTCAACATTGAAACTGCTGCCATCTCTCAGACATACTTTGTGTCTGCCACAACAGCATCCGGTTCTGAGACGTATCAGGTGAAAGAATTTTATCGTGTGCGCTATTCCGGCGGGCGCATATATTTGTTATATTTCAAGCGAACTATGGAAGCAATTTTTGATCCTTCCCTGATTTCAATCAACAAAAGTGAGGTCAAAATTGGTATTTCTTCCGCTGAAGATCTGGATATTACTTCCAGCGACTCCAATAAAAAATTCGCTTTTGTTCGCAATGGCTCTTTGTGGTATTACGATCTCAAAAAAAATGAGCTGAATAATGTATTTAGTTTTGAAACCGGCAACAATGATTATATCCGCGAATACTACGACCAGCATAATATTCGCATACTAAACTTAGACGATGATGGAAATATCAGCTTTGTCGTTTATGGCTATATGAACTGTGGTGATTATGAAGGCCGAGTTGGTATCCTCCTCTATGATTACAGCGTTGCTGATAACCAGATTACCGAGCGTGTATATCTGCCTCTCACCACGACTTACGAGCAGCTTAAAGAAGACTTTGGTGATTTTTGTTATATTAACAACAAAAACATCTTTTACTTCTCGTTACAGGACACGGTATATGCGTATAACATATCATCCAAGCGATATGATATCCTTACACAAAATGCCTCAGCTGATAATTTCTTAATGTTGGAACAGGCTCACTGCTTTATCTGGTCCAATGCATCGGCAAACGGTAACGCAAGCAAGCTGACTATTCTTGACCTTAATTCCTCCAAAGAATTAACGTTAAAGGCTCCTTCCGGCCAAAGTCTGGTTGCCCTTGGAACTATAGACTCTAACGTCGTATATGGATTTGTACGCAACAAAGATATTCACGAATCAACGACCGGTGATATTATTCGTCCCGCTTACAAGCTTGTTATTTCCGACTGTACAGGAAACATTTTACGCGAATACAATACCCGAAATACCTATGTAACAAATGCTGTAGTCGATGGAAATGTCATCCGACTAAAACGACTGAAACGTGTTTCCGGTGCCTGGAAAAAGGCATCTGATGATAGTATCATGAACCAGAAAAATACAGCTGCGCAGGCGATCAAGCTAACTACGCGTATTACCGATAAAGCATTGACCGAAAAATATATTTCCCTGCCAGCCGGTTATGTGATGCAGTCTCTTCCAAAAACTCACTCAACAAAGAGTGTAATGATCACGGAAGATACTACTTTTCATCTTAAAGAAGAAGATACAAACGCCACTAAGAAATACTATATTTACGCATATGGCGGAATTACCGGATCCTATGGCGATGCTTCTAAAGCGATCACTCTCGCTGATGAACAGATGGGCGTTGTTATGGATAGTGATTCTCATATCATCTGGGAACGTGGCGGTAAATTTTTAAGCAAAGAAATTGCCGGAATCACATATCCATCCGGTAATATTTCTACAATAAAAGCAAGCACGCAAATGTTATTGCAAGCCGCTCAAGTAACTACAACAGTCTCCGAGTTAAAAGGATCAACCATTATGAAAATGCTGCGATCCCATCTCGACACTCCGGTAAATCTCACCGGATGTACTGTCGATGAAATACTCTATTTTGTCAGCAGTGAAAAACCTGTCATTGCGATGGAAAGCAGCGGACACGCCGTCCTTATCATCGGCTATGATTCTTCCTCCGTTACTTGGATGGATCCTGCCACACACAGAAAACGCAAAGTATCATTAAATCAGGCAGAGCACATGTTTAAGCAGGCAGGATATGTATTTGTCAGCTATGTCGATTGATATCGAAATCTAAATTGATCTATAATTTCCAAAAGCTCTACGCAGATTTTGCGTAGAGCTTTTTAACTCAAACCTTACTCATTAAAAACTGCTATCGGGTCACATATTACTTACTAATGCTTCCCATACCTAAAGTTACTGTTCTAACCACATATTGTGTATTAGGTCAAGAACAAAGAGTCGCTTGCGACTCTTTCGCGCTCGAGCGGTGCTGTTTGCAGTCACAGCATAGTGATTACTACGCTAATGCGGAAAAAATTTAATATAATATTTTTTGTGTATTTAAACAAACATATGTTGCATTTTTTGTAATGTTTGTCAATAGACAACTTCTTATTATTTTATTACAATACTCATTACTCACAGATTTATATTAACTTGCATTACAAGAAAGGAGTCTCTATGCAGTATATACAACAACTATTGTCTCGAATCAACCTTCTATATCTTTGTCCCTTTGTTCAAAAGATATTGCACCTCTCGCTCATACTCTGCCTTGTGGCACTTACTCCGATGTCTGCCTATGCAGCTGGTGACTCTCTCACTTCTTCTATTTCTCTTTCATTCAATAGCACAAAGAAGTTTCAGTTAGAAGCCTATGAACATTTTTACGCCTATTACACCGTGCCGTCCTCTTACTCCCGCACCAAAAATACGCTTTCTGTTACAGTTAGTAATCTCTCTAATTTTTCCATCTCCGTCATGAATAGCGACGGATCCTCTATATCCACCACAAGAAAGAAAAATATCTTATATTTCAAGAACAATGCTTTTATTGCAGAAAACCGCTATTTTATAAAAATTCATAATCAGCGTAATATACGTTCTGCCGGCTCTATTAATATTCGATACACCACCGATACAACTGCTTCTCCCAAAACAAGCCACAAAGACGCCACCAATATTGCGTCCTCTCACAAGCGACATCAGCAAAAAAGCACTAAGAGCTCTTCTTCCCGAAATGCCAGCCGACAGAAAACCACTAAGAGCTCTTCTTCCCGAAATGCCAGCCGACAGAAAACCGCTAATAACTCTTCTTCCCGGAATGACAGCCGGCAGAAAGCCACTAATAACTCTTCTTCCCGGAATGACAGCCGGCAGAAAGCCACTAAGAGCTCTTCTTCCCGGAAAGGAAAAACGGCTGCTACGAATAATGCGTCCACCTCTTCCAAAAAATATATATCTTCCAGCACCACTCTTTCCCCTGTTACTCCAGCCATACACTATATTCGGCTTAAGAAGGGAACTTCTATCGCATTAGCAGAAAGAATATACACAACCGTCCCAAATCATCCCATTTCGTTTACACCCTCTTCCTCGTCTCTTCATATCACCGACGGTATCGTGTATGCAACCTCTGCCGGATTGTTTTATATTATTATTCAAGATGGATCTTATTCTTCTTCATGTACCGTAAAGGTTGATCCTTGAACTGTTACTGCCATAAGGTTACGTATTCCTCTTCCTAACTCAAACTTCGAATGTGCGAAGTTTGAATTCCTAGGAAATAACAATAGATGGCTAAAACCTTTTCCATAACATGATAACTATGTGATCAAATAATAACTCAAAAAGGAGCACTTGATATGATACACTTCAAACTCGATTCCAACTGGAAAATATTATCTGTAATACGTTGTTCTAATAGTCATGCAACGCTGTCCGTGCAGCATATTTACTCTGGAGAAATTAAAGTTTTATCCATATATGCCAAAGAACACTTTCAACACAAACTTTATTTTGACATATCCCACATTAAGCACAGACATCTATTGCCAATATCACAAATACAGTTAAAGCATGGATGGCGTCTTGTCTATTTTCCAATGCTCACGCCTCTTAAAGACTATATTCGTTCAAATGCACTTTCCTTGTCGGATATCCTATCATTAGCTCACCAACTATGCTCTGCATTGGAAATTCTCCACCAGCATAATATATTACACTTGGATGTGTCTCCGGATAATATCTTTGTGGATTATGATGGTTCTTTTGTATTAGGTGATTATTCCTCGTCCAGATATGTTTTTCAAAACAATTGGGATAATTATTTCACGCCACATTTTGCACCTCCTGAATATCAGCTTTTCAAGCCATCCATTCAATCGGATTTGTACAGCTTTGCCGTTCTCCTATTTGGTTTGCTTCACAATGGAATGATTCCGGATAATATTGCCTCTTTATCTCTCTCCGATTACGCTGATTACCAGAAAAAGATGGAAACTCATGGAATTTCGTATCCAACGGAATTATATTCTTGTTTTCAAAAGGCACTTCACACCGATGTTCATCAACGTTATCACGATGTTACTAGTTTTGTAGATAATTTAGAACAATTATTGCATCCTCTATTGGCACTTTCCTCCTATCATCTCCAATTAATTAAAGTTACGGAACCATTCTTCAATATTCGCACCACATCTCTAGCCAAGTCGTCCTTAAAGGATACCAATTGTCCCAAAAACACAGCTAATTCGCCATTTCATTTTGCGAAGCCACACATAACCCTCCCGATAAGGTTCAACTTTCATCGAAGGCAAAGACCGGTTCGATCACCTAAATTTCAATTTTTTAAATTTTCTTGTATTCACAAGATTCTAGGAATATCGATCTGTTGTGCTATTGTCCTATTATTTTTTGTCGGGAGCAGATTATTACATCCTTTTCGAAATCAAACCTCACAAAATACATATCCGGAATCCGAAACCGAACATAACTTTTCAGCAAAAACAGCATCCGGCCCTTCCATCGAAATTTTAGACATTAGTAATAAGCAAGCATCTACTATTGCTGAATTATGTAACGAACAGATGTTAGAGCAAAACTGGTCCATCCTCTACGGTGAAAATAACAGGTTTTCTTCAGTTGATGAACTCAGTGACTTTTCTAATACAAAGCAATTATTTCTTAGTGGAAATAAAATTTCATCCTTAGAACCATTAGAAAACCTCACCACTCTGGAAACTTTAATTATATCCGATAATAGTTGCACCGATCTTCTTCCGATCAGTAACTTAAAGCAACTGAAAGTTTTAGATTTGTCAGGCAATCAACAATTAGCATCCATTGATTGCCTTGCCTCTCTGACAAAACTTCAAACACTTATCCTTTCGGATACATCTGTCGATCCCGCAAGTATCAAAAAGTTACAAGTTTCTCTCCCCACGTGTAACATTATTTACTGACAATATCAATACCAAGCATTATGCATACGCAAGCTGCTA
>ERZ839767.1759-NODE-1759-length-31366-cov-6.927310_pt1 | contig 31366 bp, 33 predicted proteins | sample MGYA00519879_ERZ839767 | MGnify/ENA primary metagenome ERZ839767 (study PRJEB31850, sample SAMEA3708852) | human gut metagenome | biome: human gut; feature: human-associated habitat; material: faeces | place: China | collected 2014 ... | reverse complement strand
AGTGGGGCAAAAAGACGGCTGAGGCTCGCAGGCACAATTGTGCGGTGTTGCCCTATGTCCTTGTTCGTTCAGCGTATCTTTTCCCCATTCAGCACCGCTTCCACCAGGGTATCCCCGTGGTAGCGCAGGGTCAGCAGGAAAAACGGGGCGTTCTGCCACAGCAGATCCAGAAAAATCCGGTCGCCCTCCCACTTGGGCAGGGTGTCCAGGAATTCCCGCTCCACCCATTGCAGATCGCCTTCATTGCATTGAATCATTTCCCCCGTAAAGCCGTCGGCGGTGAACAGGTACATGTATTCGCCCTCGCAGCAGTCGTTCAGGAACGTTACCACGCCCCGGCATTGCCAGGAGGTCAGGGTTAGACCGGTCTCCTCTTTCGCTTCCCGCAGAAGGCACTCGTCCGGGGATTCTTCGTTCTCGAATTTTCCGCCGATGCCGATCCACTTGTCCTTGTTGATGTCGGCCTTCTTTTTCACCCGGTGGAGCATCAGTACCTGACTGCCCCGGGTGACATAGCACAGTGTGGTGTTAAGCATCTTCATCCTTCTTCTGCATCAGCCGGATGGCGTGGTGCAGATTCTCCACCTCCACCGTCTCGTGGCCGTCTTCTTTTTCGCCGTCCAGCGTCCAGGGCATTTCCGGGTCGGCGAAAATCCGCACCTTTTGGGCGCTGCGGAATGTGAGCATGGCGCAGTTGTACTTCTGGCTTTGCAGCGCCTGGATGCACTCATGGATCTCCCCCAGATTCTCCGGCGCGCGAACCAGCAGAATTTCAAACAGACCGTCGCCCATGTCCACCTGCTTGGGATCCAGGGTCAGAATGCCGCCCACGGAGGTGGAATTGCAGATGGCGCCGAAGAGGAAGTCCCCTTCCACAACCTGACCGTCGATCTCCATTTTCACATGCTCGTTGCGAATCTGGGACAGCTCCGTAATGCCGCTGAGAACATAGGCGGTGTGCCCCAGTGCGTTTTTGACATTCTGGGGTGTGGCATAGCTGGATCTGGTAAACGCGCCGAAGGAGGCGACATAGGAAAAATACCGGTCGCCGAACCGCCCCACGTCGTAGCTCACCGGCTCGCCCTCCACGATGGCCTGAGCGGCCTTGAGAATGTTGGTGGGGATTTTCAGGCTGGAGGCAAAGTCGTTGGTGGAACCGGCGGGGATATAGCCGATGGGGGTGTCCGCCCCGGCGCTGAGAAGGCCGGTGATGGTCTCGTTCAGGGTGCCGTCGCCGCCGCAGCAAACCACCAGATCAACATTCCTGCCCTTTTCCCGGGCAACGGCGGTGGCGTCTCCCTGCCCCAGGGTCATGTGGGTGATGACCTCATAGCCCGTCTGGGAGAATGTCAGCAAAATGTCCGCCAGGTGCCGGTTGGCCCGTTTCACCCCGGCAAACGGATTCATAATGAACAGCATCTTTTTCATGTCGATAACCTCGATTATCCTGTGGTATTCCCTTTTGTCTATTATACCATTCCCGGGAAAATGCGCAAGTCGTTTTCTCTGCCTTTGGTAAATTCAGGCTGAAAATTTACGATTCATTCACACAATTCTGTGCTGCGCCGGAAATAGGACTTGACGCCTATTTTACCCGCTTTTTGCTTTCTTTAGACAAGAAGGTCTGGACTTCTCCCAAAAGAACAGATATAATACGATTATATTTACATGGGAACGGAGGCTCCTCAATGAAGCTCAACACCAAGCGCACCGTGCTGGTCGGTTTCGCGTTTCTGTCCATCTGCGCCTTCTGGCAGATGTACGACAATCTGATCCCCAAAATTCTCACGGAAACCTTCGGCATGGGAGAAAGCGTTTCCGGCATGATCATGGCGGCGGACAACGTTCTTGCCCTGTTCCTGCTGCCTCTTTTTGGCGGGCTGTCCGATAAATGCACCTCCCGCCTTGGCCGCCGCCGTCCCTACATTCTCTTCGGAACCCTCGCGGCTGTGGCGGTGATGATGGCGCTGCCCATTCTCACCGACAGCTTTCACGCTTCCCCCGATGCCTGGAAACAGGTGTGCTTCATCATCGGCCTGGGCATTCTGCTGGTCGCCATGGGTACCTACCGCAGCTCCGCCGTGGCGCTGATGCCCGACGTCACCCCCAAGCCCCTGCGCTCCAAGGCCAACGCCATCATCAACCTGATGGGCGCCCTGGGCGGCATTATTTACCTGATTATTACCACATTTCTGTACAAAACAACCGCGGATGTGCACGTTTCCTACCTGCCCCTGTTCACCATTGTGGGGGGCATCATGCTGGCCGCCCTTGCCGTCATTCTGCTGTGCGTGGACGAACCCAAGCTGGTGGCGGAGCAGCGGCGCTATGAGGACGCCCACCCCGAGGACAACCTGACCCAGGTCACGGAGAACGGCGAAACCCTGCCCAAGGACGTCAAGCGGAGTCTTGGCTTCCTGCTGGCCTCCATCGCCCTGTGGTTCATCGGCTACAACGGCGTCACCACCTGGTTCTCCGTCTACGCCGGCCGCACCTGGCACATGACCCTTGCCCAGGCCAACACCTGCCTGACCATCGCCACCGCCGGAGCAATCCTCAGCTACATCCCGGTGGGCAACGTGGCGAGCAGGGTCGGCCGCCGGAAGACCATCCGCTTCGGTACTCTTTTGCTGGCGGGCAGCTTCTTTGCCGCGTTTCTCTATACCATGCTGTCCGATTCCTTCAGCCCCGTGCTGTACGGTCTGTTCGTCCTGGTGGGCGTGGCCTGGGCGGCCATCAACGTCAACAGTCTGCCCATGGTGGTGGAAATGTGCAGCGGCAGCGAGGTGGGCAAGTTTACGGGGCTGTATTACACCTTCTCCATGTCCGCCCAGATCATGACCCCCATTGTGGCGGGCTGGCTGCTGGAGCATGTGGACTATAAGACCCTGTTTCCCTACGCAGCCATTTTCGTCTTCGCGTCCTTCGTTACCATGGGCTTTGTGAAGCACGGCGACAATAAGGTGGAAGCGAAAAAGGGACTGGAAGCCTTTGACCTGGACGATTAACACTTTGGAGGGACAATTATGACTCTGTTGGTAATTGTATTGATTCTCGCGCTATTGTGGGTGCTGGCCGTCCAAGGGCGGAGCAGCCACCTGGGCATGAAGGCGCTGCAAGGGTGGAACTACGCCCACCGGGGGCTTCACGGCGACGGCGCTGCCGAAAACTCCATGACCGCCTTCCGCCTTGCCGTGGAGAACGGCTACGGCATGGAGTTTGACCTGCATCTGCTCAAGGACGGCAATCTCGGAGTGATGCACGATTCTTTGCTCAACCGCACCACCGGGCAGGCCGGGCGCATCGAAGACCTGACCACGGAAGACCTGAAAAACTACCGCCTGGAAAACACGGAGGATACCATCCCCCGGTTCGCGGACGTTCTGACCCTGGTGGACGGGAAGGTTCCCCTGATCATCGAGCTGAAGCCGGAGGACGGCAATCACGCAAAGCTCGCCGAGACGGCCTGCAACATGCTGAAAGGCTACAAGGGCGTATACTGCATTGAGTCCTTCGACCCCCGGTGCATCGCCTGGCTGCGGAAAAACCGGCCGGACATCATTCGCGGGCAGCTTTCGGAGAATTTCTTCCGGGATCGCACCGATCTTTCGGACACGCTTAAATTTCTGCTGACCCATAACCTTGCCAACTTCCTGTCCCGCCCCGATTTTATCGCCTACAAGTTCGCCGACCGGAACAGCACGCCAAGCAACTGGCTCTGCCGCAGGCTGTGGCGGGTTCAGGGCGTCAGCTGGACGCTGCGAAGCAAGGAAGACCACGACACCGCCCTGAAAGAGGGCTGGCTGTCTATTTTTGAAGGCTTCCGTCCATAATACAAACCGCCGGGATTTTAAGTAATCCCGGCGGTTTTGCGTATCATAACCCCGATTGTAAACTTTTTATGACCCCCTTGCAATTTGAAAAGGGATATGCTAATATGTAGCACGCTACATATTATTTACAAGGTGGTGACCATCCTGACACATCACTATGGCTATCTCTTGAAGGTTCTCAGCGGCTGCATGAAGACCTCCATGGACAACACCCTTGCGTCCATGGACTTAACGTCCGCCCAGGGGCATATCATGGGCTACCTCGCGCAGCGTTCTCAGCCGCCCTGCTCCCGGGACATTGAGGAAACCTTTCACCTGAGCCACCCCACCGTTTCGGGGCTGCTGTCCCGGCTGGAAAAGAAGGACTTCATCGAGCTTCGGCCGGACGAAACCGACCGCCGCTGCAAGCGCATCTATGTGCTGCCCAAGGGAAACGAGCTTCACGAGACCATGAGCCGGGTCATTCTCGACAACGAAGCCCGGGTGGTGGCAGGCTTTTCCCCGGAGGAACGGGAGCTGTTCACTTCCATGCTCCTGCGCGCCATCGACAACATGGGCGCAAGCGCCTGTATCCGTAAAATCAAGGAGGAATCTGATCCATGATAAGAAGACTTTCCCGGTGCATCCGGGAATATAAGTGGGCGGCGCTGCTCAGCCCGCTGTGCATGGTCGGCGAGGTCGCCATGGAGGTGCTGATCCCCCTGGTCATGGCCGACCTGTACGACTACGGCATCAAGCTGCAAAACATGCAGGTGGTCGCAGCCAAGTCCGGCATTCTGGTGCTGTGCGCCCTGGCGTCTCTGGCCTTCGGCGTTCTGTCCGCCGCCTTCGCGTCCAAGGCCGGTACCGGCTTTGCCAAGAACCTGCGCCACGACATGTACCATCAGGTGCAGGATTTCAGCTTTTCCAACATCGACAAATTTTCCACCGCATCCATCGTCACCCGGCTGACCTCCGACGTGGCGACATTGCAGAACACCTTCCAGATGATGATCCGCATGGCCATCCGCTGCCCCATGATGCTGATTCTGGCGCTGGTTTCCGCCATGGGCATCAGCGTGCGGCTGAGTCTCGTGTACTGCGTGACGCTGCCCATTCTGATCTGCGCCCTGCTTTGCCTGATTCCCAAGGTGTTCCGGATTTTTGACCGGGTCTTCCGCACCTACGACAAAATGAACAATGTGGTGCAGGAGAACGTTCACGGCATCCGGGTGGTCAAATCCTTCGTCCGGGAAGACCGGGAGACCGAGAAGTTCACCTCCGTATCCGGCACCATTTATAAGGACTTCTGCAAGGCCGAGCGCATCATGTCCCTGGCAAACCCCATCATGCAGCTGTGCGTCTACGGCTGTATGCTGGCCATTTCCTGGATCGGCGCGCACCTGGTCATTGCCTCCGGCAATAACCCCGACCTGGGTCTCACCACCGGCCAGCTCAGCTCCATGTTCACCTATACCAGCCAGATTCTTTCTTCCCTCATGATGCTGTCCATGGTGGCTGTCATGCTGACCATGAGCCGCGCCCCGCTGAAGCGGTGCTATGAGATTCTCACCGAGGAGCCGAATCTGACTTCTCCCACGGAAAACGCCGTCATGGAGGTTCCAGACGGCTCCATCGACTTTGAGAACGTGAGCTTCCGCTACTCCGCCACCGCCAAGTGTCCCGCGCTGAAGGAAGTGAATCTGCACATCCCCTCCGGCGCAACGGTTGGCATTCTGGGCGGCACCGGCTCCAGCAAGAGCACCCTGGTGCAGCTGATTCCCCGCCTGTACGATGTCAGCGAAGGCACCTTGAAGGTGGGCGGCATCGACGTGCGGAAATACGACCTTGAGGTACTCCGGGACAACGTGGCCATGGTGCTGCAAAAGAACGAGCTGTTCTCCGGCACCATCAAGGAAAACCTCCGCTGGGGCAACCCCAATGCCACCGACGAGGAGCTGGTTCACGCCTGCCGTCTGGCCTGCGCCGACGAATTCATCCAGGGCTTCCCCGACGGCTACGACACCCACATTGAGCAGGGCGGCACCAACGTCTCCGGCGGCCAGAAGCAGCGGCTTTGTATCGCCCGGGCGCTGCTGAAAAAGCCCAAAATCCTCATTCTGGACGACTCCACCTCCGCCGTGGACACCCGCACCGACGCCATGATCCGCCAGGCCTTCCGGGAGGAAATCCCCGGCACCACCAAGCTCATCATCGCCCAGCGGATTGCCTCCGTGCAGGACGCGGATATGATCGTCGTCCTGGACAACGGCATGGTGAAGGACGTAGGCACCCACGAGTCCCTGCTGGCCTCGTCGAAAATTTATCAGGAAGTCTACTACTCCCAGCAGAAAGGAGGGGAAGAATAATGCCTCCTGTCAAAATGCGCGGCGACGGCCGCAAAGCCAAAAACCCCAAGAAAACCCTCCTGCGGCTGCTCAGCTACATGAAGCCCTATCTTCCCACCCTGGGCGTGGTGCTGCTGTGCATCATCGCCAACGCCGTCGCCCAGACCGCCGGCAGCCGCTCCCTCGGCACCCTGGTGGACAGCTATATCCTGCCTATGGTTCAGGACGGCTCCACGGATTTTGCACCCCTGCTCGGGTATCTCACCAGGCTTGCCTGCATCTTTGCCGTGGGCATGGTTTCGTCCTTCCTGTTTATGTTCCTGATGGTCAAGGTCAGCCAGGGAACCCAGAAGCACATCCGGGACGAAATGTTCTCCCATATGCAGACCCTTCCTCTGCGGTATTTTGACACCAACACCGCCGGCGACATCATGTCCCGCTACACCAGCGACATCGACACCCTGCGGCAGATGATCTCCCAGTCCATCCCCCAGTGCGCATCCTCCCTGGTGACCATTGTGGTGGTCTTTGTGGGAATGCTCCAAACCTCCTGGCTGCTGACCGTCGTGATGCTCTTTACCGTCACCGGCATCGTCTTCGTCACCATGAAGGTGGCAGGGAAGTCCGCCAGATACTTTGTCGGCCAGCAGCAGTCTCTCGGCGCGCTGAACGGCTACGTGGAGGAAATGGTCAACGGCCAGAAGGTGGTCAAGGTCTTCACCCACGAGGAAGCCTGCAAGGAGCAGTTCGACAAGCTCAACGAGGAGCTGTACCGCAACGCCCGTACCGCCGGAGCCCTGTCCAACATGATGGGACCCATCAACAATAACCTGGGCTATGTCCAGTATGCCATTCTGGCCATCGTGGGCGGCGCGCTGTGCGTGCTGTCCGGCGGCAATATGCTGTCCCTTGGCAGCCTGATGAGCTTCATGCTCCTGTCCCGCTCCTTCAACATGCCCATCAGCCAGGTCTCCAACCAGATCAACGCCATCGTCATGGCGCTGGCGGGCGCGGAGCGCATTTTCGAGCTGATGGACGAGAAGTCGGAGACGGACGACGGCTACGTCCGGCTGGTCAACGCGAAGATCGACGAAAACGGCAATATCACCGAGACCCCGGAGCATACCGGCCACTGGGCGTGGAAGCACCCCCACAAGGCGGACGGCACCGTCACCTATACCGAGCTGAAGGGCGACATCACCATGACCGACGTGGACTTTGGCTACGTCCCGGAGAAGCTGGTGCTGCACGATGTGACTCTGTACGCCAAGCCCGGCCAGAAGATCGCCTTTGTAGGCGCCACCGGCGCGGGCAAGACCACCATCACCAATCTCATCAACCGCTTCTACGACATCGACGACGGCAAAATCCGCTACGACAATATCAACATCAACAAAATCCGCAAGCCCGACCTGCGCCAGTCTCTCGGCATCGTCTTACAGGACACCAACCTGTTCACCGGCACGGTGATGGACAACATCCGCTACGGCAAGCTGGACGCCACCGATGACGAGTGCATCCACGCGGCAAAGCTGGCCAACGCCCACGACTTCATCACCCGCCTGCCCGACGGCTACAACACCATGCTCACCGGCAACGGCGCCAGCCTGTCCCAGGGTCAGCGGCAGCTGATCGCCATTGCCCGGGCGGCGGTGGCCGATCCCCCCGTGATGATTCTGGACGAGGCCACCTCCTCCATCGACACCCGCACGGAAAAGCTGGTGCAGGACGGCATGGACGCCCTGATGAAGGGACGCACCACCTTTGTGATTGCCCACCGCCTGAGTACGGTCATGAACTCCGACTGTATCATGGTTCTCGACCATGGCCGCATCATCGAGCGGGGCACCCACGAAGACCTGATCGCCCAGAAGGGCACCTACTATCAGCTCTACACCGGCGCGTTCGAGCTGGAATAACAAAAAATCCCACGCAGTCGCAAGACTGCGTGGGATTTTTCCTGTAAAGCGTATTTTGCCGTTACCTCGGCACCACGCCGTTGGTCTGCGCGCCGGTGAAGGTAAAGCGGTAGCTGACGTAGTTGTCCTTCGGCTCCTGGGTCATTTCCAGCCCGGTGAGATAGCAGTACCGGATGCCCCAGACGGGATGCTCCAGATTTCCCGGGGTGGTTTCTTTGAACAGCTTCGCCAGATTTTTGAACTGGGTAAAGGCGTCGTCGCCGAAGAACGCCCCGGTGCCGGTGATGGTCAGCTTTTCCTCCCCCATGGCGTCAAAATAGTATTCTCCGTCGTCCCCCTTGGTGTAGTGGGGTTCCCGGAGATATTCCTCCTTGTACACCGTGGGATTGTGAGGCCAGACAAAGGTCTTGTACTTGAGCTTGTCCATTTACTCGCCCTCCTGCTCCTGCCGCAGCATAGCAATGCCCTTGCGGATTTTTCGCAGTCCCTCTCTGGAAAATTCCCGCTTGACGGACGTCCAGCGGCAGTTGTAATACAGCTCCGTCTTGACGTCCGTGGAAATCTCCAGGGTAAACGCACCCACAGGCTCCGCCTTCTCCGGCGTACCGGCGGGGAACAGCTCCTCCAGCTGAATGTACCACAGGCTGCTCCCCTGACTGGCACCTGCCGGAGCCGACTCGCCGGTAACATACTCCGCCTGAACCCCCGACACCTCTTCCTCGGAAAAGGCGATGGCATTGGGCTGGACGATATCGTTGATGTACGCCCGGAACCCGGGGCCGAGGCTGCACGTGCTGGCCTCCGTCACACAGGTGAAGGTCGCCAATATCGCCACCACGTACACCTGGCTGATCCCGTCGTAGGTGCAGCCGTTCTGTATGCACACAGCCCCCGACCAGCGCAGAATTTCCGTCGCCCGCAGAGCCTCCACCTCGCAGGCGGTGCCGCCCATGGCGGCGGGGCAGATGATGTTGACCTCCACCGTCACCGCCATGTTGGCTCGGTCCACCTTTTCAATGTGAACCGCCGCCACGGGCTTCGTGATCTGCGGAAATTTCTGCCCGGGGAAGGCCACGTCCGCCGTGAACTTCGCCTCCCGCAGCCGCCGCAGCACCAGCTCTAGGATTGAGATGCCCAAGTATCGTTCACACCCTTCTCCACGCACAGCCCCCACTGGTAGACCGGCTGATTGCGGTAGTAATAAAGCTCCGCCCGCCGGAACAGATACGTCTTATCCCCCAGGGTCAGCGTATCCCCCTCCTGCACCTGGGCGCCGACGGGGCCGATGTAGGCGTACTGCCCCCGGGAGATCTCTCCCAGGAGCGTCGCCTCGCTTTCCATGCTCTGCCAGCTTTTGGCGTTCACCGCCCGGAAAAAAGCCCGGACGGTTTTCGTCTCAGTGCCGCTGGTAAGTGTCATATCCGTGCCGTACTGGGAGATGATTCTCTCAACCATTCTCCGCATATCAGACCCCCCGGAAGGAAAAGCCGTCCCTGAGATACGGCGCGATCATCAGCTCCGCCTGACGCTGTAAGCACTGGGAAGCCGCGTCCCGATGATTGCTTCCCTGCTTCACCGTCAGATCCCCGGCCTTGAACTCCTCCACCTGAGCGTCGCCCTCCACGCCGTTCATCTGTGCCAAGGCAAGCAGACTGGCCGCGGCAATAAAATCCGCCTTGCAGTCCTCCGGGGTCAATCCCTCCCGCAGCCGCGCCGTCAGGGAGGAGACGGACGCGCCGCACAGCAGCTTCAGCAGATTGGTCTGCCGCTCGTCCAGATCTCCCGCCAGCAGCGCCGCCTGGGCGTAAACCTGTTCCGTCAGCGTCATACGTTCAGGACGCAGGACGCGCCGTCGCAGATCTTGCCGAAGCCGGAAATGGAGGTAATGGCCGCCCGTTCCAGCTGCCGGTCAATGAGCTTGTCGTACTCCACCAGCACGTCGCCGGCGCGAACCAGCTCCAGAGCATACCGGTTGTCCAGGCCGATGATCACGCCGTCGGATACGGCGGAGGTGCGGTGCAGCTGAGCGCCCAGAGGGGTGCTGAGCTTTCCGGTCCCCTGGAAGTTCAGGCCGGTGAGAGGGTTCTGCAGCTCGGGGATTTTCAGCATATCGGTCATGGTGGCGGTGGAGCAGAGGATGGTGTTCATGGTGTAGGGGTCAAACTGCCCCCAGAACTCCACCAGCTGGTCGTAGGCGAGCGTACCCTTTGTGCCGGAGATGGGAGCGGTGCCGACGGTGTACTTGGCGGCGGCATTTTCGTTGCCGTCTCCGGCAATCAGCACGTTCACCGCATCAGCCAGCTGCTGCTTCTGAATGTGGGCGCCGATCTGACGCAGCATCACGCCGAACAGATCCAGCTTCTGGAAGCGGATGGCCTCGTAGGACGCCACCAGCATTCTGCCCCGCTTGCTCAGCTGCACCAGATGCTCCTTGGTCTTGACCTCGGTTTCGGGAATGGACGCGCCCTCCATCACGTCCTTCAGCTCCTTGTCCGCGTCGGTGGGAATGGAGTAGATGGAGCGGTAGTCCATGGCGTCGATGACGGTGGTGGTAGCGGTGATGGCAGGCAGAATGTCGTTTTCCTCCATGCCCTGCCGGACGGTGCGGGCGATGTACTCCGGGAACAGCACGGCGGAGTCCATGGTGCGGAAGAACTTCTCCACAGGGGAAGAACCCGCACCCTTGGCGCGGATGCCAAAGCGCTTCAGCTGCCGCTGAAAGGCGTCGGTGCCTTCCAGTGCGGTACCCCGATAGTTTTCGCTGGGGTCCAGAGATTCCAGCACCTGGGTAAAGTTCATACCCTCCTGCCGGTACATGCCCTTTTCCAGTTTCAGATTGTCATAACCCATTTGATATCCTCCCAAGTAAATTTATGGCTGCCGGCCTTCGCCGGAGAACCTATGATGTATCGCGGCAATTTCATTCACGCAAAACCCCTCGCCGCCCCCGAGGCTTTACAAAATCCCTAAGGCAACACCGCACAATTGTGTCTGCGAGTCTCAGCCGTCTTTTTGCCCCACTTCTTCAGTTTGAAAAACGAGAAATACATACAGTATTCCTTCGTTTTCCAAACTTTGAATTGGGACAAAAATCCTGGCTGAGCCTTCTTGTCAAATTATGCGGTGTTGCCCTAAATCAAAAATCCGCTTTCCACTTTTTCCTCTTTCCCCCGGCAGCCGCCCAGCTGGGTCGTAAGCGGCATACTCTCCGCCAGCCGTTCCTCCAGCGCCGACTTGAGCCGGATCAGATCCTCCGCCGCAGCGGTCTTGGCGATGCTGCGCAGCACCGGCGCTTCCACCCCCAGCTCCAGGGACAGCCCCAGACGCACAATGCTGTCCTCCAGCTCCTTCTGGTATCGCTTCCCCAGCTCTGCCTGCTGATACAGCGCCCGGTATTCCGCCTGAGCGCCGAATTCGTCGGCCAGCTCCTTGAGCTTCGGCTTTCCGCAGCCCAGACCCTTCAGCACACCGGCCTCCCGCTGTGCCGGCACCGCCACGAAGGAAAATTCGTAGGCGTCCATCGGCTCCTGCAAAATGGCGCAGCAGACCTGCCCGTCATAGCTTTCGCCCTTCCGATGGCCGCAGGAGCCGTAGTCGCTCCCGCAGACGGAGCAAACGGAACGCCCCATGGCGCACCCAACGGATACCTCCTTTTTGATTCCCGCCTCGATGTCGGCGATGATCTCGTCGTTGGCATCCCCCCGGCGGATGTACGCCCAGGCCTTGATAAACGCCGCGCCGTCCTCCCGTACCACCTCGGTCTGGAAGATACGCGCCACCTGCTTGTCGCTGCTCCACTTGTGGTCAACGATCCCCGTCTTGCCGATGAACAGCTTGGCAAGCCCGGGCAGCGCGGCGCTGTCGAAGCGCTCAAAGTCCCGGTCTACCTGATCGTCGCACAGCCGCAGGGAGAACACGTAAACCTGCTGGGCTGTCAGATGCGCCTTGGCAAGATTGTTGATGGCCTCCAGCTGTACCGCCGTAGGCGCGCCGCTGCTTGCGGCCTGCGCCGCCTTGTTGATTTCCATGCCGGTTCCTCCATTCAAGAATTTTCATTTTGGGAAGCATCCGCCAGACATTTTTCCGCCTGCGCCCGGTAAAGTGCCGCCTGCGCCTCCTGCGTGATATCCTGCAAGCTGATGTCGTCCCACTCGATCTCCACCCGGTTGTCCAGCCCTTCCAATGCAAGGTAGGTCTGACAGATCTTCCGCATGGCAGGCTCCACCGTCCGCCGCAGCGCCCACAGCTCCGAGGTCAGCAGATCCGCCTGCTGGGTGCTCATCCGCTCGGTGGTGCTCCAGTTCAGTCCCAGCAAAAAGGGCGGAAGTCCGGTTTTCGCCACCAGCTGCTCCAGAATCTGCCGTACCGGGGTCTCGGAATCCAATATCGGCGCTTCCCCGCCGATGACCTTGATCTCCACATCCCCCACGGCCACGAAATCCCGCACCGTGCCGTTCTTGTTGTCCTCCATGGCTCGGCTCCACTCCGCCGCCACGGCTTTTCCCCGCTCCTGCGCCGTCACCGGGTCAAGGTTTTCGCCGCCCTTGCAGATGACGCTGTAGCGGATGTTTCCGGCGCGTTCCCAGTTGACGCCGATGGTGTTGTAGATTTTCAGAAGAATGTCCGCAAGAAAGGGCATCCCCCGGAACATGCTCACGCCGTAAGGATGCGCCGGTTCCGGATTCATCGTGGTGAACAGCAGAAGCTGCTGATAGGGGAGCGGCCGCAGAAGGCCGTGCTCGTCGGTACCCCACAGCACCGTTTCCAGGGGACTCTCCCCCTCCTGGGCTTCCAGTGCCGTCACGTCTCCCCAGCATACCGCCCGCAGCTTTCCCCCGGCGATCACCAGCTCGCCCACCGCCCGGCCGTAGGTCAGCAGACTGTCCAGATACCCGCTCAAAAAGCTTTCGATCCCCATCTGTCCCCGGCCGCAGGGCATCATCTGCAAAAAGCCGTTGAGGCTGCTCTGCGCCTCACGATCCCGGCACCTGACCTCAAATCCGCCGCACAGCCGTACCATTTTCCCCACCGCGGCGTCCAGCACCGGAATGGCCTCCCGCATCTCCCGGTAAATCCGTTCCTCCCCGGCGCCCAGGGGCGTAAACCCCTTCATCACCCCAAAGGGGTGGGTGTTCCCGGTGCGAAGCTGGCACACCGCCGCAACGCCTCCGGTTTCCTTCTGCTTCCGTTTCAAAAAATCGCTCCCTTCAAGCAAATATTACCCTGACGCTCCCGTCAGCGCCTTCTCTCCACCGCCCACGCGGAAAACCCCTCCTGCCGCTCGCCCAATACCGTGGCGGCAAAATACCGCATGTCGTCCATGGCGTGGTCATGCTCCTTGCGCACCTTGTCCTTCCCCCCGCCGGATAAATCCCAGACGTACTCGTCCATCTCCCGCAGGCAGTCCGCGCACCCCTCGCAGATCACGATTTTCCCCGCCTTCAGCAGATCGGAGGTCAGCCGAATGCCGCTGAGAACATCGTTTTCCGCCTTGCGTACCCGCCACCCCTTCCGCCGCAGAACCTCAATGAAGCTGGCCGCCGAGGGGTCCACGATCACCGCCGTGATCCGCCGTCCCCCGGCAAGCCCCTCCAGCGCCCGGGCGTATTCCTCGTCGGTCATCTGCCGCCGCGCCTCCCGGGAGTTGAAGTAAAACTCCTTCACCCGGTACCAGACCCCATCCCGCAGCCCCCACAGCCCCATGGACGTGGGATTCACCGTCCCGTAGTCGCAGGAGACATACCACTTTTCGCAGCCTTCCGGCGCCTTCCCCACCATTTCCGGAGAGAAAAAGTCGTAAACCCGCCCCTCCGCCTGCGCCCACTGCCCGAGAATAAACCGCCGGTAGAACACCCCCGTGTACAGCTTCTGGTACCGCTGCCGGATCTCGGGCGTCAGAGAGGGATTGTCCTCCATGGTGAAGTGGAGCCGCAGACAGTTCCGCTTCTCCGCCTCCAGAATCCACGTCCGGTAAAACCAATGCCCCGGCCCGGCGGGGTTGCAGTTGAACCACAGCCGACTCCCGGCGACGGAGCATCGGGCGCAGGCCTGCTCCACGAAGCTGCGGGGCATCAGCGCCACCTCGTCTAGCAGCACCCCGGCAAAGGTGATGCCCTGAATCAAACTCGCGGAGCTTTCGTCCCGCCCGCCGAAGACGTAAAACTGGTTTTCCCGCCCCCGGAATTTTACCGTCAGCAGATTGTCCGTCCGCTTTTCCCTCCACTGCGCCCCCAGCGCCTCCAGCTTCGGCAAAATCTCGGACAGCACATTTCTCCGCAGGGAGGCAATCGTCTTGCCGCAGACGCCGAACTTCTGCCCGTGAAAGCAGCTCATGGCCCACAGGAAAAAGCTCAGCCCCATAGCCAGGGTTTTCCCGGAGCGAACCGCCCCGTCGCACACGATAGCCTCCTTACCCCGATTCGGATTCCCCGGCACCCACCAGGTCAGCACCGTCCTTTGCTTCGGTGAAAAGGCCGTCATTCTTCCCCGCCGCCCTGCAACGCCTTCAGGAAATCGTCCATGTCCGTCCGTTCCCCGTCTGCCACGGTTGCCAGCTGTTCCAGCGCCTGTAGCCGGTCAATGAGCTTGATTTCCACCGTTCCCTTGTCGTTGCGCTTGACCTCGCTGAGCAAGCTCAGGTCCAGCTTGTCCAGCTTCGGCTCATCCTCCAGCGCCAGCCGCACGCAGTCGTTGGCTTTCCCGAACGCCAGTTCCGCCAACCGCCGCGTCACATCCTCCCTCCGGATTGTCCCCGTCTGAATTCTCTGTTTCAGTTCCCGCTCTACGCATTTGCGTTCCATAGCAACCTCCCTTTCATCCAAACCCCGAAAGACAAAAAAAGTTGCACCCGAAGGTGCAACCCAATAAATACCAAAAAAATCTTTCTCCCCACCCGCCGCATACCGCAGAAACCTCCAATCTCGGCCGCCCTCGACCGGTCAGCCCCGCCCGTACGGCTTCAAAGCGGGAAAGGAGCTGTGTTCCCATGGCGGCATTCGCTTTGGCCGGGATTACACAGTCCTCCGCAACCAGTCCCGGTGGAATAACGCTCCCCATAATTGGGAAAAATCCACCATGTAGATTGGGGGGAAACTATGGACAAGCTGCAAATTAACAACATAACATACGTTGTTCAACGTGAATTTGTCGGTGAAAAACCGCCTTCCGATCTGATCCGTGAGCGGATTCGCCAGGCACATTCCCAGACTTTCCCTTTGACAACTCCGGCCTCCCATGTGTATAATTCAGGCGAAAGCACCTCAACGACGAGGTATGCTAAATGAATTCAACAACATCTAACCATTTTCCGAATGCAAATTTTTCTCTGAGGAGGGATACAAGCGCAACTTCTCTTTCCCTTGCCTACGCCTACTATAGATTGTCTCAGGAAGAGGCGCAGGACGGGCAGTCCTCTGCCAGTATCATTAACCAGAGGAAAATCGTTGAAGCCTACTGCGCTCAGCGAGGAATCGTTCTTCTGGATTCCTTTGTCGATGACGGTTGGTCGGGCAGCAATTTTGAACGTCCCGGTTTTCAGCAAATGATGAAAGCTTTACAGGCCGGGAAAGCAAATATGGTCATAACCAAAGACCTCTCCCGTCTGGGGCGTGATATGCGGGAGGCCAGCTATTATGCCGAGCAGTTCTTTCCGGAGCGCCGGATCCATTATGTCGCCATCGCCGACAATTTCGATTCCGAATCGGAGAATATCATGGCGCCTTTTCAGTTCGCAATGAATGAGGTATACCTGCGTGACGGCTCCAGAAAGGTTAAGGATGTTCTGCGGATGAAGCGAAGCAAAGGCGAATACTGTGCCTGCCCACCCTTTGGCTACAAGAAAGACCCCCGCAACAGAGACCGGTTAGTCCCGGATGAGGAAACCGCGCCAATCGTCGCGCGGATTTTCCAACGCTCCGCCGCAGGCGACTCCTGCATCAAAATTGCCCAGGAGCTCACGGCAGCCGGTGTGATCACGCCTCTTAAGTACCGGGTACTGTACCGCGACAACTTTTCCGACACAGGTGCCGCCCGCGCCACGGATTGCTGGAATTACACCACGGTAAAGCGGATCATCAAGAATCAGGTTTACCTTGGCAATACGCTGCTTGGGAAAACCCGCAAGGCAAGCATCAAGTCCCGCAAAAAGATTTCCGTTCCCCAAGAGGATTGGGTCATAACGTCCAACACGCACGAACCTCTCGTTGATCAGATGACCTTTGACAAGGCACAAGCAAACCTGGGAAAAGGCAGCCGTGACTACCGTCAATACGACCATGTGAGGAAAAGCATTTTCGGTGGTATCGCCGTTTGCGGCCGTTGCGGATATTCGCTGTGTTCTTCCGGGACGGTTTACAAGGGCGAGCGTGAAAAATACTGGTTTCTTTCCTGCAACCACAAAAGCAAGCGGTTTGAAAACCCCTGCGAGGGCGTCAGTATGAAATACGCCGACCTTCTTGAAGTGGTTCGTCAGGATTTGAACAGCCTGATCAAGCTGTCCGACAAAGAAATCAGTAAGCTGGTAAATCAGGTCCTGGAAGAAATCCACGACGAATCCGCCCAAAAGCTGCGCGAGGCAAAAATCGAAAAAGCCAGGACACGCCTGAATGTCATCAACCGGACAATCGGAAAGCTGTACACCGACAATGCCGAAGGGAAGCTGGCTGATTCCAGATTGGAAGTCATGGTTGCCGACCTTGAAAAAGAAGCCTCCGGCCTTGAAAACGCTTTGGAAGCCCTCAGTGCGCCGTCCCCTGACGATGACATCCGTTCCAATTACAAACGATTCTTTGATCTTGCCAGACAATACACCACCATTGCGGTTCTGGATCGGGACACTCTCCTGACTTTCGTCGAAAAAATTGAAGTGGGACCCAAGATATTACCCGATGGCTACGTCAGAGCGCCCCGGAAAAATGCCGCCTACCAGCAGAGCGTTAAAATATATTACAAATTCATTGGGTGCCTGCGTCTTGAATCCCTTGAAAATTTCCCTCAAAGCAGGGAAAATTCAGAACAATCCGAGGCGATTTGACGTTCACTATGTAAAAGAGACATCAAGGGAGGTTGGCGTGAACCTGACCAACGGCTACAACGGTCACCTGACCTCCCGCGAAGCCGGCTCCGTCGGCGGCCAGATGGTCAAGAAGATGTGTACCATACGAACTGCGAACTATATCCGTAAGGACAGAACTGCTGTGGGGCATGAGATCAAAGTTCGCTACATAACGGGGATCACAATTTAGCTTTGCTGGACTAACAGAATAAGCGTACCGAGCGCACCGGTCAAAAGAAAAGTACTCTGATTCTATCAAAATCAGAGTACTTTTATGGCTTAGTACGACTATTTTGATAGAATGATAAAGGTCGGTTGCATTTTTTGATCGCCCTAGTGCATTTTAAAATAGCTTAGTGCATTTCTCGCTACCGTGGTGCATTTTGGGAAAAGCATGGCGCACAACCCAAAAACGGGGTGCTTTTAGAGAAATTCCTGGTGAGTTCCTTTGAAACGTGGTGCAAAGGGCGGGTGAGTATCTGTTACTGGGTCAACCTGGCAACCCTCACATTTCCGGGAAGAATCCGGATCTTGTACCGCTTTACGATCACTTTCATGGCAGACTCTCCTCGCAAATCTTTCCTTTTTCCACTGTTGACTCCCGTTTTTTTGACAGCAGCGAGATCAGAGCACACCGGCTTTCACCATCGTCTGCTGCAGATTGGCTATAATATCCTCAGAATCTTCCAGACCGATACTGAAGCGGAAGAAACCGCTGCTGATCGGACGGTGTACTTAGCCAGCGATAAGCATTGACAATCCACAAAAAAAGCTGGTCTTCAATTTTTATAAACAGTTCAAAATTGAAGACCAGTTCATAATGATTCAGAGGTAAAACTTCATTCTGTCCGTACAGTAAAGCTGCTTGGAAAAGAAAAGCGGCCGCCGTTTTTCATCTAACTGACGATCCTTAAACAGGAGAAGCGATCTTCGGCTTTTCATATTGAGAATATGCATTTCCTCAAGCGTCGGCTCGCAGATTTCGATTGTCCGCAAACCGTCCGCGACGACGATGTTGTGCCGCGCAAGAATATCAAACAGGGAATTGTTCAGATTCTCTTCAAAAAGAAACTTGTACGACATCGGATAGTAATTGGTTTCCAGCATAGCCGGATTCCCGTCCACGTATCGAAGCCGGCGGGAACAGATGACCTCATCCTGTTCTGACTGCTCAAGAAATCGTGCTATTTTCTCCGTTGGAAACTGTACCTCAAGACTAATAAGCTTTGTCATGGGAACTTTTCCAGAGATCATACAGGAGCGGGTAAAGCCTATTCTATCATCTGCGGAATACAGGGACTTTGGTGTTGCGACAAATGTTCCCTTTCCCCGTCTTCTTTCAAGCACGCCGTCTTCAACCAGTTCGCTCATTGCGGTCCTGACAGTAATACGGCTCACGCCATAGCGAGCCATGAGTTCATTTTCCGTGGGAAGCTTGTCCCCAATTTCATATTCATGAGAAGCGATGCTATCAGTGATGCCCTTGATGATTTGCTTGTATAAGGGCACCGAAGAATTGTGATTCAATTCGCTATTCAAAGGAATACGCTCCTCTCCATATTTTTACACGATTATATAAAATAAGAACGGGAAAGTCAAATAAATATGCCGAAAGGCAAAGAACACTGGAAAAAGAAAGCGAATGCACGTTTGATACATTTTTCATAAAACAAGCAAATCAATTTTGTACACCTTTTCTGCAAAAAAGCATTGACAGGAGTTCGCTTTAATTGTATTATAATGTTATGTATTGTCATGATAATATTGACATGGATTTTATTCTTTGTAAAGGGAAAGACATGATAAAAATTGCATGCGTCGGAGATAACGTAGTAGATATCCACTACGACAAAAAGTGCTGTTATCCGGGAGGGAACGCTGTCAATGTTTCCGTATATGCCCGGCATATGGGCGCCTATTCTGCCTATGTCGGCGTTCTGGGGAATGATTCGGAAGGGCAGCTTGTGCTTTCCTCTCTCAAAGCAGAAGGCGTCGATGTATCAAAATGTGTCATCCGCGACGGGCAGACAGGCCGTTCCGGCATTCATCTCATCAACGGAGACAGAGTGATTGTAGAAGAGAACAACGGGGGGGTAGTCAGCAGCCAGCCGTTGGTTCTCGATGAGGGGCTCGTCGACTATCTGGCAGACTTTGACGTGATTCACACCAGCCATCTGAGCTATCTTGACGATCAGCTTTCATATTTGAAGCGCACCGGCAAACCGATCATTTACGATTTTTCCGTCTACTGGACAAGGGATCTGATTCAAAAGGTCGCGCCCTATATTGCCGTCGCGTTCTTTTCCGCGGCCGATCGCAGTGAAGAAGACATACTCGGGGCGTTGAGGCAATGCGTGGATGAAAGCGGTTGCGAACTGGCCATTGTGACAGATGGCGGCAATGGCGCAAGAGTGTACGACGGAAAACAGATTCACTATAAAGCTCCTTACAATTTCGACGGGGGCGCGGTTGACACGACGGGCGCCGGTGATTCGTGGCTGACAGGTTTTGTGATCCGATGGGTGGAGGGAAAAAAGCTGCTTGAGAGGTTTTCCGGGGATGGAAAGCGCCGCTTCCTGCGTGAATGCGATATTGCAGACTATAATCGCTCTCTGATCGAGCAGGCCATGGCAAACGCCAATCTTTTGGCCAGATATTACTGCCAGTTCAAAGGCGGCTTTGGCTACGAGACGGACATTTCAGCATGGGAGAAGCCTGTATGAAGAACCTAAGCTACGACATGATCTCTCCGATGAACATCAATTTTGTTCAGTATACGCTAGATTTCTTTTTGGACTGTTGCCGGCGCAACGAGCTTTGCTATATTGAATTGTGGGGCGGCGCCCCCCATGTAGCGATTGATCTTATTGATTATGACGGTGTGGAAGCGATAAAAAGAAGCATCCGCCGGCGGAGCCTTCAGGTAAGCTGCTTTACGCCCGAGACCTGCGCTTACCCGATCAACATAGCCTCGTGCGACAGGGTTACAAGAGAACGCAGCGTGGCGTATGAAATGCGCGGTCTTGAAATAACCGAGCAGTTAGAGGCACCTGTTATGCAGATCGTATGCGGAACCGGCCTCTTTGACGAAAACCCGCTGGAGAGCTGGAAATGGTCGCGTGACAGCTTGTTCAGAATCGCTTCGGAGGCCAAAAGGCGCGGGATTCTCCTTGCGATGGAACCTCTGTCCCCGTATGAGTCCAACCTTGCCAACACCATTACAAAGGCAAGGCAACTGATCGATGAGGTCGGGATGGACAATCTTGGCGTCAACATTGACAATGTTCCGCTCGGAATGACCAGGACTCCCATGAAACTTTGTTTTGATACTTTTCTGGACTCCATATATCATTTCCACATCTGCGATTCCGATCTCGAGTACCGCCACTGGATTCCCTGCGGCGATGGCTGCCTTCCGATTGAAGACGAGCTGAAGGTAATTGACTCCTATCATTACCAGGGGACGCTTGGGCTTGAGATTTGCGGAGCTGCATACTATTCGCGGCCTGACGAGGCGCTCAGCCGGGCGCTCCAAAACCTGCGATCCATTCTTGAAAAAACGTCTGACAATGGGGATGAAACAGTTGTATAAGCTCTCAGGTATGAATGAGCATTTTGTCCGATTCTCACTGTGCGCATTTCTGGACTGTATGGCCGAAAACGGAATACGGGATATCGAGCTGTGGGCCGGAATGCCGCATCTCTACGCGCCCGACGCGGACGCGGATACCATAGGCGCGATTCGCACCATGCTCAGGGAACGGGAGCAGAAGTTGATATGCTATACGCCGGAGCAATGCGTATATCCGTACAACATGGCCGCAAAAGAGCCTGAACTGATCCGTTTCACGCTTTCCTACTACTACAGGAATCTGCAGATGGCGGCAGAGTTGGAAGCGCCTGTGTTTCAGATCGTTCCGGGCTTCGGCTATCGGGACGAGCCGGTTTCCGAGGCAAAAAAGCGGTCCAATGACGCCATCGCGAAAGTATGCGAAAAAGCAAAAACATACGGAATCAATGTTGTTCTGGAGGGTCTCGAACCTTCTGAGTCGAATCTTCTGTGCTCGTCCGCTGATATTCTGTCCGTGCTGGATGAGCTGAAGATGGATAATCTCGGCGCCGTCATCGATACATGCCCAATGGCCGCGGCAGGCGAAGACATCCGCGACTGCTTCCGTACTCTGGGGAACAAGCTCTGGCATTTTCACTTTATTGATCGCGACCACCTCGTGTGGGGGGATGGGGATTTGCCCCTGGAGACATATATCCGCCAACTGGATGAAAGCGGCTATGACGGATACCTCTCCATGGAGATTCTCAGTGAACGGTATGTGATGGATCCGATAACGGCCACGGAAAGAAACATCGCCTCTCTCAGAAAATGGATAAGGGAGTGAACACGAATGGTAGAAAACAGATGGAAAAGGTCGTCCAGACTGCTTGTAACCCATGTGCTTTTGGTCTTGGTCTGCCTATTTTTCCTCCTGCCGCTGTTTTGGGTGCTCAGGACCTCTCTGGTAACGAAAGCCATAGCATACCAAATTCCGCCGCAGTGGGATGCGCCCATGACGTTTAAAAACTATGTGGAGATATTCATCAACAACAGTTTCGGAAAGTACTTTATGAACAGCTTGATCGTATCGCTGACAAGTACATTTCTGTCTGTGATCCTGGGCGCCCCGGCGGCCTACTATCTTGCGCGTAAGCGCGGCGGTACCTGGGAACGGATCGGCATTTTGGCATCCCAGATGCTGCCTGCCGTCGTCCTGGTGATTCCAATTTTTAACATTCTGGTGAAAGCAGGTCTGAAGAATACCCACATCGGCCTTATCCTCACATATTTAAGCTTTGCCCTGCCGTATGTCATATGGATGCTGATCGGCTTTGTGGAGTCAATTCCTTCCGAACTGGATGAGGCCGCCGAGATTGACGGATGTACGAGAGTTCAGGCGTTTGCCCATATCATTTTTCCGATCGTGTCTCCCGGGATCGTCGCCTCGGCGGTGCTCAGCTTCCTGATGTCCTGGAATGAATTCCTTTTTGCCCTTGTTTTGACCGGTGAAAAAACGCGGACTCTCCCTGTGGCGGTAGCGGCCATGGAGACTCAGCAGGGCGTCATGATCGCCGAGCTCTGCGCTTCCGTCGTTGTGGTAATCATTCCCATTGTCATCCTCTCGCAGTTTGTAAAGAAATATTTAGTCAGAGGACTTTCCTTTGGCTCAATAAAATAAAGAAAGGAGCAACAAAAATGAAAAAGATTTCAAAAGTGATCACCCTGGTTCTTGCACTTGCCATGATGCTTACGCTTGTGGCATGCGGCAGCTCCCCAGCAGCAAACACACCGGCGTCGACCGGGAGTTCGGGCAGGACGAAAGACAGTATCAGCATCCTCATGGAAAGCGTACCGGATACTGAGTATGTTAAGCAGGCTGCGGAAAAGTTTACGGCCAAGACTGGTGTAGCCGTCAACATCGAAGCGGTAAACTACCAGACGATGCATGAGAAGCTCGTAACCGAACTGACCGGCTCCACCAGCAGCTATGACATTCTCTGCTGCGATAACCTCTGGGTCGGTGAATTCGCGGAGGCGGGCTGGTGCGAGCCGCTGGATTCCTATATTGCAAGCAGCGGGTTTGATACCAGCGTGTATCTGGAATCCATGACCAATATGATGACCTGCAACACCATCCGCGACAAGACGTTCTTCATTCCTTTCTGCAGCTATACCTATTCCCTGCTTTACAGGACCGACATTTTCGAGAATGAAGAATACGCGGCCGCCTACAAGGAAGAGACCGGAAAGGAATTCAAGGTCCCCGAAACCGTTGAGGAATATGTCTCCGTCAGCAAGTTCATCACCAAGCACTCCGGCGGAGAGATCTATGGCGCGGCAATGCAGGGACAGCGCTCTGACCCGATTGCCATGGAGTGGACAAACTTCCTCTTCGGCTGCGGCGGAGACTACTTCGACGCGGACAACAACCCCACGATCAACTCCCCGGAAGCAGTGAAAGCCCTGGAGTACTATATCGAGAACATTACGGAAGCGGCGCCCAAGGGCTCTGCCGGATTCGGCTTTGACGAAGCGCTGGCAGTCTTCATGGAAGGCAAGGCCGCCATGTATATCGGCAACTACTGGATGATTCCCCAGCTTGATTCTGAGGACAACTCCCAGGTTAAAGGTCTTGTCTCCCTGACAAGCGCTCCCGGCGGACACTCCAACAACGGCGGCTGGGGCTGGGCGATTCCGCACAACGGCGAAGACAAGGACACCGCGTGGGAGTTCATCCAGTTCATCGAGTCCAAGGAAATCCGTAAAGAGCGCGCTCTCAAGGGCGGCTCCCCCACCACCAAGGATATTTTTGAAGATGCGGACGTCCTGGCGGCATACCCCTACTATGCACAGGTGATCGATATTATCGCCAATGCCAAGCAGCTCCCGAATGTCACCGAGCTTCCCCAGATCCTTGAGATCCTCGGCCGTGAGCTTTCCGAGGCCGTTTCCGGAACAAAAGATCCTCAAGCGGCGCTCGATACGGTTCAGAATGAAATGAACCAGATGTACGCGTAAGGGAGTATTCTTTTAAGACGTCGTTCTTACGAAAAGCGGGAACGGGTGAATGATCTTCGCTCCCGCACATATATACAACTGGAGCGAATCTCATGAAAACAAAACTCTACAGTACTAAACGGCTGAATAAAGATAATATCGTTCTTTACGCGCCGGCGATTTTCTGTATTCTGGCTACCGTTATTGTTCCGCTCCTGTATTCGTTCGGTATCAGCTTTACAGATTTGAACCTGAAGGTTCAGAGCTCCGGCAATTATGTGGGACTGAAGAACTATATTACCGCGTTTAAGGACGAATACTTCCGTCAGGCGATCTGGACAACCCTTAAATTCACAATTGTTTCCGTCTTTTTCGAATTGATCTTAGGTTTCTTTGTCGCGCTTCTTTTGAACAGCATAAAAAAAGGCCGGGAGATATACTTCTCGATCATTATCGTGCCAATGATGATCTCGGCCGTGGCAGTCGGTTTGATATGGAGGCTCCTGCTGCACCCCGACCTGGGCATTGTAAACTATATGCTCAGCCGGATCGGGATCGCCGGCAGAGCCTGGACCGGGGATGCGAAATATGCGTTGGGAACCTTGATTTTCGTGGATGTCTGGCAGGAAATGCCCTATATTGTGCTGCTGAATCTTGCCGGCCTGGTTTCCCTCCCCAGAGAGCCGTATGAAGCAATCTCGATAGACGGCGCGTCCCGGTTCCAGCAATTGGTTCACCTTACCATTCCCATGATGAAGCCGACCATTCTCGTCGCCACGCTCCTTCGGTTCATTTCTGCGCTCAAGGCCTATGATCTCGTATACGTCATGACCAAGGGAGGACCCGGAACAAGCACAGAGGTAATGGGCTATAACATTTATAAGCAGGCTTATTCCTACATGAATACAGGCCGGGCTTCCGCCATGGCGTATATTCTGCTGTTCATGATTCTTATCATAAGCATCTTTTTCGTTAGAGTAAGCCGGACCGACGACTGATTAAAGGTGTAACAAAATGACATGAAGTATTCGTTTTTAACGTATCTTTTCTGCCGCTATCCGCTTGAATACAGTTTCAAAATGGCATCTGCATACGGTTTTGACGGGATAGAGATCTGGGGCGCACGGCCGCAGGCCTATGCCTATGACTTGGACAGCAGGGAAATTGCGGCCATCAACAGCATGAAGCGGCGCTATAACGTGGAGATCTCCATGTACACGCCCGAGATTCTTGCCTATCCATACAATCTCGCGTCCACTCTCAGTAAGGAGCGTGAAGAAACCAAAGCCTACCTGCGGCGGGCGCTTGAGGTCACCGCGGAACTGGATGCGGGCAGAATGCTTGTTACCATTCCCCATTCAGGTTTTACAACGCCCCTCGCCACGTCGTGGAAGTGGGCGGCAGAGGGCCTTCGCTTCCTGTGCGATTTTGCGGAGAGGCTTCATGTGAAGATTGTGCTGGAATCCCTCTCGCCGTCAGAGAGCAACCTGATAACAACGGCAGATTCTGTCCGTGAAATGATTCGCTGCGTCGGCAGCCCCGCGCTTTCCACCATGATGGATATCGTTCCGCCGACGATAGCCAACGAACCGCTTGCTCTTTATCTGGAGCCAGACGATATGGGCTTGGATTACATCCATATCACCAACACGGATGCAAAGACGGAATTCCACGCGGCCTTTGACGAAGGCGTCCTTCCCATGAAAGCTGTCTTCTCGGTGCTCAATCGTGTCGGTTTTGACGGCTGGTGTTCTTTGGAACTGCTCAACCCATACTTCAAAGACCCAGAATTGTATCTTGCGGACAGCATTATGAAAATTCGTGAATATACAGGAGAGTGCAGGCGGTGAAAAATACGATTTCTTTTGAAAAAGCGGCTGTGATGAATTATCACTACATTTTCTATCCGCTTCAGCATTTTTTTGATACCATGCAACGCCTGGAAGTCAAAAACGTTGATCTCTGGTCGGGATATCCCCACTTCTTTATTGACGAGGACTTTCGCAACAAAGCAAAAGAAATCTGTCGGATGAGCCGAAACGCAGGCACAAGAATAATCTGCTGTACTCCCGAGCAATGCAGATACCCGGTAAATATGGCAGCCACAGATAGAGAGACGAAGGAGAGGACCATCAGATACCATCTGCGTTGCCTGGAAGCCGCGGCTGCGCTGGAGGCTCCCATGTACCAGGTGGTTCCCGGCTGGGGCTATTTCGACCAGCCGATCGACGACGCCTGGGACAGCATGTGCGATTCCCTGTCCACGATTTCCAGACGCGCAGGCGAGCTCGGCATTACGGTGATTCTCGAACCACTGCAGATTATAGAATCCAATCTTGTCGGGTATCCGGCGGACTGCAGGAAAGCGTTGACGGACGTGGGAGAAAAGAATCTGAAAATCGTTGTGGATACCTGCCATATGGCGATTCGCGGAATCGATTTTCAGGAATACTTTGACCTGCTGGGTGATGATATATATCATATCCATCTTAATGATTATGATCAGGTTCCCTGGGGGGAAGGGAGTCTCCCCTTGAAGGATTACCTTTCCGTAATGTCTGAAAATGCATATGATCGATACTATACACTGGAGATTTGTTCTCTTCCGCACCATGTCAACGCTGACAAGTCAGTGGAAGACAATGTCGCTTACATTAGGAAAGCACTTGATGAGCAATAAGCAATCTTGTTTTTACTTTATTTATTATAATTCATTATAAGGAGGCCCCCCCATGTATAATTTTGATGTCGCTCGCTATGAAACCGTTGTAAATGACGCCGTTGCTTTGATCCCCCAGATAGAAAAAGCAGCGGATGAGATTTCCAAGGCCGGTTTCCGCAATATCTTCTTCATTGGATGCGGAGGAACATACGCCCATTCCCTTCCCATGAAGTACTGGCTGGACAGCTCATCGGATTTTGAATCCCACTGTGTCATCGCATCCGAGTTTATGCTTATGGGGCACAAACGCTTTGACAAAGACTCGATCTGCGTTTTCTCTACCAGAAGCGGAAATACGAAGGAAATCGTGCAGGCTTTGAAGTTCTGCAAAGAAGCAGGTGCAAGAACCGTGGTATATGTCTCCAATGACAACACCCCCGCGTGCGAATACGCTGACTACAAGTTCTATAGCTTTGCAGAGGACGACTGCCTTTGCGAGGCCATCTATACCTGGATGATTGCCTTCCTCGCCAGGCTGCTTTACAATGCCAACCAGTTTCCCAAGTACGACCGCTTTGTAGAACAGTTCAAGCAGATCACTCCGGCCCTGCTCAAAGCAAAGGAACAGACGGAGGAGCATGCGAAAGAGATGGCGGCAAAATACAAAGACGTCGACTATCACATGGTCGTCGGCTCCGGTATGCTTTGGGGAGAAGCATATGACTATGCCATGTGCATCCTTGAAGAAATGCAGTGGATCAAGACAAAGTCGATTCACGCTGCGGAGTTCTTCCATGGCACACTGGAACTTGTTGAAGCCGGCACAAGCATGATTCTCCTTTACGGGGAAGACGAAACGCGTCCTCTTATGGATCGTGTTGTTAAATTCGCAAGCAACATCACCGAGGATATCAACATTTTTGACACGAAAGATGTTCAACTTCCTTTCGACGCCGAGTTCCGAAAGATCGTTTCTCCGCTGGTTATCTACGCCATGCTGGAACGTCTCTCCTGCCATCTTGAAAAGGAGCGCCAGCATCCTTTGACTACCAGAAGATATTACCGTCAGTTTGATTATTGATTCTTTCTCTCTTAGACTGGTCTCTGACTTTGAATTCATTCAGAGTCGGAGGCCATCTTTTATTTTTCCTTTGATAAGCCAGGCCTTTTTAACCAACTTGCAGTGGGAAGGTAGTGTCAAGCACGCCGGGCGATTTTTCAAAATCTCCGACTCCACCAGTTTGAAGCGGCTGTAGGCATAACGCAGGAAGATTAGGCCCTGCACGGGCATACAGTATTGGTTGGAGGTCAGCTTGGAGCCTGCGCGGAGCAGGTCGGCGGATTCCCACAGGTCTGCTTCCAGTTTTCGAATGTTTATCATATCTATTTCTCCTTCGGCTTACGCCGATATTCTTTCGTTTCACCCCGTCACAACGGATTGCAGGGGCTGAAGATATAATCTATTATACTGCACACCTGCACCAAAAGGAAGATTTGCGTCTTCACGAACCTGGCGCAGATGCTTCCTTTTGTTTTTCTTCGCATCGGTGGCAAACTGCATTTTCGTAGTTTGACCGCCGCAGTGTGAAGAAAAATGGGGTGTCCAGAGGGATGCAATCCCTTTGGCTCAGGGTTTCCAATAGGAGCGAGAAGCGCCCTGTTGGCACACGATTTTGCTCGGCAAAGTCTAGTGTGTTATACCTTTTGCGACCGCTGACGCTGGAAAGGGGCTGTCAACTGGAGCTTGTGACTACGGACAGGCCGTTTCCAGTGGCAGCAGAAGGGCGAATATTTGCAAGCACGGGAGGCTTGCGGATATTCGTTCTTCGGGTGTAGGTGGTGCGGCAAAGCGGAGGTCACAGACCGACGCTATGCTGCATCACCGGGGGAGCAAAAGGTATATAAAGCCCGCCGCAGCGACGCGTCCCCGTTCTCCTAATACCACCACGGCAACTCCAACCACACGTTATCCAGGGCAAGGGCTTCCGTTTTCTTTGCTCTGCTTTCGGACAGATGAAAATGCTTCGCTGTTTCTGTCAGCGGGTGTTCGACGTCATCATCAAAGCCATAACGGTATCGCAGATACTGTTCGTCTCTGTCCTCGATCATGTCCAACGCATGATGGATATCGTCGAGCTGTTCCTGCGCCAGATAGATCTGCTCCGGTGTCTGCTTGGTGGGATCGGCAATGAAATTATGCTTGCTCTGCACCTCATCTTTTGCAAGCTCGTCCAGAGAAATAATGTTGTTCAGATTCTTCGCCTCAAAGGATACATTCTGTGAGCGGATGTAGTCGATCATGGCGTTCCGTATTGCGGAACCGGCGTATGTCAGAAACAAATTTCCGCTGTCGGGATTGTAGCTATCGATGCAGCCGAGCAGGCCCAACGAGCCTTCCTGCACAAGATCGTCAAGTGAAATTTGCAGAGATCGGTTCAACTCCGCTTGTGCGCTCCACACTTCGTATGCAGTCTTTTTGATGAAGCGAAGATTGTTTTCAATCAGCAGATTCTGTGCATCGGTGTCTCCCCGCTTGGCCAACGCACAGAGCTGTTCATTGGTTATCGGGTCTCTTTTCATGGTTTTGTACCGTACCGGTCATTGCAAGGAACATCTGCTTGACCGCTTCTGTGTCAATACCGGGCAGATGGGAAACGGACTGTGCCACCGCTTCACCGATTTGTTCTGCGGTGATTTTGCGATTTGGCTTTTTCTGCCCTTTGGTCAGCTCGGCATATATCTTTTTCACTGCTTGCGAGGTCAATTCACGGGTGGCAGACAGATCGTTACCGACCTCTTTCTTTACTGCTTGCACAGCAGACATGAACGAGCGCTGGATCGCAGTCAGGTCTGCCTGATATGCCGGGGCCTGCAATTTCTTTACATCGTCAACTGCTTCCGGTTGGCTTTTCAGCATACCGGCGACAGTTGCGTACAGCTGATTCTGTGCTGCAAATCCCTTGGCAAGCTCGTCATCCAAGTAACCGGATATCGGATTTGTGGTGTTGGAAAACTCCGGATTTTCAAGCAGCGCATTGACCACCCGCGGATTCACCTTGTGAGTATACAGATTTCTCGCCGCCTGTACGGACAGGCCAAGCTCGGCAATATCATAATTCAGGCGGTCAGGGGTATCAACCTCGCCAAGCAGGAAGTCGGTGGAGACATTGAACACACGGGCAATGCGAATGATATTTTCGTCACCCAGCTTGTCCGTCTTGCCGCTGATGAAACGGCTCAAAGAACTTTCCGAACAGCCGATGCGAGTGGCAAGCTCAGCCTGTGTGATCTTTCGGGATTTCATCAAGTCCTGTATGCGGTCACGGATTTTACCGGGAAGATAAACACTTTCGTTGCTCATGTACCACACCTCCTTGCTCTATTTCCGATATCATTTACCCGTTTTACTTTCGGTACATTTCGTCCAGAGTCTTTCCGCCTTTGTTTTTCCATTCAATCCATCCGTTGGTGCTTCCTCCGAGCACGAACATGGCAGCTGAGCTGGGAGAAGTAAACGGAACGGAAACATTCAGTATGTACTTGTTGCCGTTAAGACCGATGTCACCGTTCTGAATGGCTGTTTGCCGCTGCCTCTCAATATTTTCTGAATGACATTTGCGGCTCATATCAATTTCAGAACCTTCGAGGACTTCAAATTTTTCACCATCATACACACCAAGGGCATGAACGCCGTTACGTGTGGTGTGCAGCGTGTTGGCATCGTTCAAGGTTGTTTTGGTGTTTTCCATTTTATAGCCTTGCGTTGCCATGATAAACTTGATTTCTTCATACACTTCCTCAATCAGAGGAAGATCATATTCATCAATCTCATATTTGGGATTGACGGTATTTTCTACTTTGTAGCGCTTGGAATCGATTGCTTTGCCGATTGCATAAGCTTCAAGGCCGCTGATCATATCCAAAGAAAAGGTCTTATTGTCGGCAAGGAACATAATAGCTTTGTTCCAGAAATCTTTAGAACGATTATGGTCGTCCAGTCTGCTGACCCCGTTACGAGTCTGTCCCACATAGATCTGTGCAATCTTGTTATCATCCGTCTCGCTGATGAGATAATAGATGCCGGGACGATTGATGCCGGTCAGCTTCCTGGCTTCCGAAAGCAGCGGGCGAGGAATGACATAGGTGGTCATTGTAGACAGATGACGGCGGATAGAGCGAATACCATCTGGCTGGCCATTGTGATATATAATTTCAAGCTTTTTGCTGATAGCCATATTCTATTCCCCTCACTTCAATCTGTACTTTTTACCCGCACCCCTGCCGATAATTTCGATCAATCCATTTTCATTCATCTGACGGGCGAGCAGATAGGCTCTCGTCTTTTTGACGTTCAGCAGTTCCTGCAGATCTTCGCCGGTCATTTCGCCGTACTCTGCCAGATAATCCATCACAGTTTTCATCTGGGGTGTGATGGCTGCAGTGGCTTTGCCGGTTGTCGCCGGTGCATCTTCGCTTGCAGCACTGGCAGCATTCATATTCGGCAGTACGATTTTGAAAGCATTGGTCGTTGCCTCGATAGTGGGCTGTACAGGACAGTTTTCGTACAGCTTGAAAATACGTCGAATACCTGTACCGTAACTTTCAATCAGACGCAGACGGTGAAATATCTCTGCCAGTTTCTTGTTCCTTGGCTGAGAAACGCCGATGCGAATATCCTCAGTAGAAAGGCCAGGAAGAAGTCCGCCAAGCGAAATAAACTCCATCTTTCTGTCATTCACATTGATGATGATGCTGCCGCTGAATCCGTAATCACGATGCACAAGGGCGTTAAGCAAAGCTTCACGAATGGCTTCTTCGGGGTAATCCTGCTTATCCGTGCGAACAACTCCTTTGATCGTGGAAACAGTCTTGTTGCACAGAGCAAGATAGTTTATCGCATCATCAAGCTGCTTGAACACGGAACCTCCGAACTCCTTGCTGTCACGGAACTCTGTGCAGAATTCATCTTTGAACACGGCAACTTTGATCGTGTGATGGCACTGGTCGGAAAGCAGCAGCGCAA